>ERZ869936.1517-NODE-1517-length-16322-cov-13.626360_pt1 | contig 16322 bp, 10 predicted proteins | sample MGYA00520876_ERZ869936 | MGnify/ENA primary metagenome ERZ869936 (study PRJEB32218, sample SAMN09650985) | biofilter metagenome | isolation source: enrty point of leading RO module | place: Saudi Arabia: Thuwal, RO plant located on Red Sea | collected 2016-02-17...
ATCGTGCGCGGCCCCGACGGCACCCTGGGGCCGATCGTCGCCGCGGTGCTGGCCGCCCCGGGAGCCGCGCCGGGCGCTGCGACCGGGCCGCTCTACCGCATCGACTGGCCGGCGCCGGTGCTCGCCCGCCACCGCCGCCGCTTGCCGATCCTCGCCACCACGGTGGTGCTCGCCGACGCCGCGCTGCTGACCCTGGTGCTGCTCTACCGGCGCCGCCGCCTGCGCCCGATCGAGGGGCTGATCGAGCGCGCCCGTTCGGTGCAGAGCGCCCAGGCCGCGGCGGGCGACGGCGCCACCCGCCAGCGCGTCGACGAGGTGGCGCAGCTGCTCGAGACGTTCGACCGTGCGCTCGGCGAGCTGGCCCGGCGCGGCAGCGAGGCCGACCCGCTGTCCGAGGCGGTGCGCGACAGCGGCGGTGCCGGCGACGGCGCCGAAGACGGCGAGACGTCCACCGGCCTGCTGCTGGTCGACGCCGGCGGCCGTTTCCTCGCCCTCAACGAGGCGGGAGCGCACTGGCTCGACGTCGGCATCGACGTCGCGGGGCGGGCGGTCGAAGAGGTGCTGGAGCGCCAACCCGAGGTCGCGGCGATCCTCGAACAGGCGCTGCGCACCGGCCAGCCGGTGCGGCGCCACGAGTGCGGCGTGCGCACCGCGAGCGGCGAGCGGCGCATCCTCGGCCTCACCCTCACCCGGCTCACCCGCGCCGACGGCTCGCCGCGCGGCTGGCTGGGCCTGTTCACCGACCTCACCCACGTGCAGCGCGAGCACCGCGAGTCGATGCTGTCGACCAGCCTGGCGCAGATCGCCGAGATGTCGGCCGGCCTCGCCCACGAGCTGCGCAACGGCATGGCCAGCCTGCGCGGCTACGCGACGCTGCTGGCGAGGTCCGATCTCGGGCCGCGCCAGGCCGAGGACCTGGCGGAGCTGCAGCAGGAGATCGACCACCTGCACCGCGTCGCCGAGGACTTCCTCAGCTTCGCCCGCCCGGGAACCGCGCGCCTCGAGGACCTCGACCTGGTCGAGGTGACCCGTCGCGCGGTCGCCGACCCGGCGCTGCGCGGCGAGCGCGTCGAGCTCGAGCTCGCCGGCGGCGGCGACGGCGGCACGGCGGCGGGGGAGCTCGCGGTGGCAGACGAGGGGCCGAGCACCACGCCTCGCACCGCCCTGCGCGGCGACGCCCAGCTCATCGAGCGGCTGCTGCGCAACCTGATGAGCAACGCCGCCCGCAGCCACCGCGACCTCGAGCCGCGTCCGCCGATCGTGGTGCGGGTGTTCGCCGAGCCCGACGAGGGCGACCCGCGATCGAGCCGTCCCACCGTCGAGGTGCTCGACCGCGGCCCGGGCCTGCCCGAGGCGGTGCGCGAGCGGCTCTTCACCCCGTTCGCGCGCGGCAACGAGGACGGCGTCGGCCTGGGGCTGGCGCTGGCCCGCCGCATCGCCGACCTGCACCACGCCGAGCTGACCCTCGAGCCGCGGGCCGGCGGCGGCACCCGGGCCAGGCTGCGCTTCCCGCCGCCGGCGGGCTCCGTTGGCTGACGTCACCCCCTGAAGGGGCGCTGCGGCGCTGTCCGGATCGTTACCGATCGTAACAACCCGGCGTCTCGCCATCCGCCTCCGGCCGGCTGGAGCGTCGGCTCCGCGGCGCCGATCCGGCCGCGCTGCGTCGGCCTGCGAGCCCCGCCGCGCCTAGCGCCATCGCCCCGTCGCCGTAGCCACCCCGCGGCGGGCACGCATCGGCTGGCAGCGATCCTGCTACTTCCCGGGGCGAGGACCAGAGTCCCCACGCCCGCAGCCGGCGCCGCGCCGCCACTCCGATCCGCCGATCGGCTGACGGTGGCCCACGAGGCGGGGCCCGACACGGCCACGTGGCACCAGTCGTACTGACCGTGTCGCGCGACCTACGCGACGAACGCTCATGGACCCACAGGCACTCCCACTGAGATGACAACGACCCAACCCTCCCCCGACACCGCTCCGCTCCGAGCTCCCGGCCCTATGGGCACGACCGGCACGACCGGCCCGGTGGCGAGGCGACTCCTCAGGCGCCGCTCGCCGGGTGAGTCCCAGCGCGGCTTCACCCTGCTCGAGCTGCTGATCGTCATCGCCGTGATCGGCATCGTGCTGCTGATCGGCGTGCCCAACCTGCTCCAGGTGGTGCGGCAGTCGCGGATGATCGGCTACATGAACGAGTTCCAGAACCAGCTCGCGCGCGCCCGCCAGGAGGCGATCCGCCGCGCCGTCCCGGTGGTGGTCTCGGCCGACCTCGACAACCAGCGGCTGTTCGTCTTCGCCAACGTCGACGGCGACCCCAACCTCGAGTTCAACCCCGACGACTCTGTGCCGTTCCGCACCGCCGACTACGAGGTCGCCAACCTGCCCCTGCCCGCCGCCGGCAGCAGCCAGTTCCTCTACTTCCACTCGCCCGAGGACGCCTCTCCCGAGGGCCCGAACATGGTCGACGGCCTGAGCGTCGACGGCGACGGCGACCGGGTGGCGGTGTTCGAGTCGGACGGCTCGATCCGCGACGTCGGCGCCTTCCGCATCGGCGACAACGCCGAGCGCAACTTCTTCGAGATCCGCATCGAGCCCGCCGCCACCGCCCGCGTCGAGCTGCGCAAGTGGTACGTCAACCCGCCGTTCGGCACCGGCACCTCCGCCTTCTATCCGCGCGGCCTCGACGTCGACACCGGAAAGAACCTGTGGAAGTGGTACTGATGAAGAACCCGAGCCTGCCAACCTCGCTGCACCGCGGCTGCCAGCGGATCGCTTCCGCCATGAACCAGCACCCCGCCGACCAGCGCGGCTTCTCGATCGTCGAGACCCTGATCGCGGCCTCGATCCTGCTCATCGTGATGGTCGGCCTGATGCCGCTGTTCATCCGCGCCGTCACCGACAACGCCCAGGGGCGCCAGTCGACCGAGGTCGCCAACTCGGCGCGCTCGGAGGTCGAGCGCCTGATGCAGCTCGACTTCAACCACGCCGAGCTGACCATCGCCGCCGGCACCGAGCTCGAGACCACCTCGTACTACATCCCGCGCTACAAGGTGTGGAAGGACAGCGACGAGTTCACCCCCGACGGCACCGAGACCTACCAGCGGGTGACGACGATCCGCCAGTACTCGCGCGACGCGCTGAGCGACGACCTGCTCGAGGACGACGAGGCGCTGCCGGCGGGCACCGACTCGTCGCAGATCCACCTCAAGGAGATCCAGGTGGCGCTCGCCGGGCCCACCGAGTTCGCGCGGCCGGCGAAGACCGTCACCCTGCGCGTGCTGCGCGGCATCTGAGCGGCGCTCTTGGACAGCGACCTCCGCCCTTGCGCCTCACCTTTCACTCGACGATCCCACTCGACGCTTCAGGCACCCACACCATGAGCCAGCACCCCGAGAACACCGCGACCGCGACCGGCCCGGCGTCCCCCGAGAATCCGGGTGACGCGCCGCACGGCGAAGCGGGCTTCACCCTCATCGAGCTGATCATCGGCACCTTCATCCTGGTCGAGATGATGGTCGTCGGTTACCTGCTCTTCGACGTCAGCACCAAGACGGCGCGGGTGCAGAGCGACCTCGCCGACCTGCAGCAGTCGCAGCGCGTCGCCAACTACGACCTGGTGCGCAACGTGCGCATGGCCGGACGCGGCGGCGTCACCGGCCCGGTGGCGATCAACGTCACCGACAACGTCGACGGCGACACCTTCACCGTCGGCGGCAACGAGGTCGTCGACGGCACCGACGTGCTGACCGTGCGCGGCGTGCTGAGCAACCCGATCTGGCTACCCAACACCGGCGCCGGCTACACCTACGACCAGGGGAGCTCCACCGGCACGCTCTTCGTCGACTCGCTGAACAACCAGGGCATCGCCCAGGACCTCAGCCTGCTGCAGAGCGTGATCGACGACGGCCTGCCGGTGCCGCTGGTGCTGGTCAGCCTCGAGGACCCGTCCATCTACGCCGTGGTGCTGCTCTCCGGCGGCGCGATCGGGCCGGCCGACATCGACAACGACGGCAGCGTCGAGCCCGGTGAGGAACGCGCCACGATCAACTTCGACGCCGCGGCGGCCTCGACGAACAACGACGCCTACCTGCCGCTGTCGTGGGGCGGCGCCTTCCCGCAGGCGCTGGCCCAGGGCGCCGTGCCGGCGTGGGTGGGGATCCTCGAGGAGTACCGCTACTACGTGCGCAACGACACCGAGAGCGTCACCGGCGGCTCGCCGAAGCTGTCGCGGGCGCAGTTCTACCCCAACACCAACACGCTCTACCGCGGTGACGCGGCGAACGGCCGGGTCGACATCGCCGACAACGTCGTCGACCTGCAGATCGCGCTCGGTCTCGATCTCAACGACGACGGCACCATCGCCGAGGACGACTCCGCGCCGGACACCGACGAGTGGTTGTTCAACCACGAGGACGACACCGACACCGATCAGTACTGGGGTCTCGGTGACGCCGACGGTGCCTGGGGCAACGCGACGCTCTTCCAGGTGCGGGTCAGCACCCTGGTGCGCAGCGAGCGGCGCGACAACACCTTCATCTCCGACTACCTGCCGACCCTCGAGAACCACGAGGTCGATCCTTCGCCCCAACCCGCCGACAACGACCAGCTCGCCGACCGTCGCTTCCGGCGTCGCGTGATGCGCAGCGTCGTCGACCTGAGGAACGTCTCATGAGCGCCATCCGTACCGCCCGATCTCTCCGCGAGGGCTCCCGCAACCGCGAGGAGGGCAGCGCCTACGTGCTGACCCTGATGATCCTGCTGGTGCTCACCGTGGTCGGCCTGTCGCTGACCCTGGTGACCCAGACCGAGGTCCTGGTCGGCGACCAGGAGCGGGTCATCCAGCGCGTCTTCTACGCCGCCGAGGGCGGGCTCAACCTCGGCCTCTCGAACACCCTGAACTACAACCTCAACCAGGTCGAGTACGAGATGCGCTCGGAGTTCGACGTCTCCGGCTCGAGCGGCAAGCTGAACGTCGCCGACCAGGTGCAGGTCACCGGCTTCGTGCCGGTGGGCAGCGCCGTGTGCCCGCTCTGCGAGGAGAACGTCGGCCAGGAGCGCTTCAAGTCGATCCTGTTCACCGCCACCTCACAGGCCACCCGCAACCTGGTCGACATGTCGGGCGACGACGACGTGCCGCTGGCGCGCAAGGCGATGACCTACATGGTGCAGACCTACCCGACCGACGAGCGCTTCCTGCAGCCCTACCTGCAGCGCGACGAGAAGCGCAACAAGCTGATCCGGATGTGAGCCCCGGGGGCACGAGCATGACCACCAGCACCACCGACAACACCTCCAGCGCTTCGGGCCTGCGACAGAGGACTGCCGCGACGACGCTCGATCGGCAGTACGGCGGCGCCCGTCGCCGGTCGCGGCGCGGCATCCGTTCGCAGCGCAGGGCCGGAGGATGGCTGCCCACTCTCGCCTGCGTGCTGCTCGGCGGCTGGCTCGGCGCCCCGCCGCTCGCCGCCGAGGTGCTCGTGCTGCTCAGCGGCGAACGGATCGAGACGCGCGGCGAGTGGCAGCAGCGCGGCGGTCGTGTGGTGTACACCGCGGCCGACGGCGCACTGCTCTCGATCCGCGCCAGCGAGGTCGACTTCGACGCCACCGAAGCGGCGCTCGAGTCGGCCGGCGACGCGGCGACCGCCGAGGCGACCGCGAGCGCGGCGCCGGGCAGCGCAGCGACGGCGAAGAAGCCGGTGGTGATCGCCATCACCAACCGCGACGTCGGCGGCGCCGCGCGCACCGCGCGCCCGGGGAGTCCGGAGGGTGCCGGGGGCGCCGAGACGGCCGAGGGCGAGGGCGGCTCGTCCGCGACGTCCCCTGCCGACGGACGCGAACGGCACCTCCTCGCGGTCACAGAGTGGCGCGAGGGGCTCAGCGACGGCAGCGGCCTGGTGGTCGAGGGCACTCTCGCCAACCAGGGGCAGAGCACCGCAGTGAACGTGCGGGTCACCGCCGAGCTGCTCGACGCCGATCGCAGCGCCGTCGACATCGCCACCACCTCGCTCACCGGGGTGCGCCTCGAGCCCGGCGACCAGGCTGATTTCTCGGTGCGTTTCCCCAACATCGTCAACTTCGACACGGTGCGTTTCGACATCAGCTCGCTGCCGCTGCAGCGGCCGGTGAGCAGCGACGGCGGCTCCGAGGCCGGAGCAGCCGGCGACGGCGGCGCGGCCACCGATCCGCCACCGCGCTGAGACCCCTCGACCTCCGTCCTCGAGGCCGGCCTCGCGGCCTCAGCGCCCGGCGCCCGCCGACGACCTCACGAACAACCGCTCTTCCGATCGCCCGACCCTCCGCCTCCCCAGGCGGCCACCAGGAGCCCGTCATGAACTCCCGACTCCTCTCTCTCGACTCCGCCGCCCGGCGCCGTGGCCTCCGCCCACACCGCCCGGCCTGGGCTCTCGGCGCGGCACTGCTGCTGATCGCCGCCGCCTCCTCGGCGGACGACCGCGACCTCTTCTCGCTGCAGCAGGATCAGCCCTACGTCTTCACCATCCTCGACACCTCGGGGTCGATGAACTGGGAGGCCGGCCAGCCCGACGGAACCTGGACCGACACCGACATGGACTCGCCCGACAGCCGCCTCTACCAGGCCAAGTCGGCGCTCTACGAGGTGATCCGCGGCCTCGACGACGGCGTCGTGCTCGGCTTCGCTCACTTCGAGCAGGAAGACCTCGACATCGAGCGCAAGCACTGGGCCTACCGGCGCGTCGACACCCAGAGCCTGCCCTGGCTCGGTGGGGGCGCCAACGAGCTCGACTGGCCCAACGTCGGCCAGATCGTCTACTTCGGCGATCACTCGTACGACAACAACGACGGCCGCAACGACGACCGCTACGGCTACTGCGACCGCAGCGGCGGCGGCAACCAGTGGTTCTGGGGCACCGACGTCGCCTTCGGCCGCGCGCCGGTGATGGGCTGGAACGGCTCGAGCGAGACCTACACCTACGTCAACGAGGGTGGCACGGGCTTCGAGCTCCGCTTCCAGGAGCCCGGTGGCACCGCGATCCCTTACGGCGCCGAGACGATCCAGGTCGAGGTTCGGGTCCGCCGCTACACCGGCGCCAGCACGAGCAGCTGCAACTGGAGCAACTTCGGCGAGCGCACCATCACCCTGGAGCGGGTCTACGGCCAGGACAACGACGGCACCCCCTTCGTGAGCGCCGCCGGGACGCCGCTGCAGAACGACTTCCTCGCCGTCTACAAGTGGTCGAACCTCGACCAGAACAACGTCTGCAACTCGACGCCGCAGTGGGCCCCGAACGACACCCCGTCGACCGGCACCCAGTCGCCGGTGAGTGAGCTGCGCTATCCGACGCGCGCCGACCCGCTGAACCGCGATCCCACCAACCAGGTCTTCCACCGCGGCGAAGTGGTGCCCTGGGACTGGATCGAGCACCCGGAGAACCCCGCCGCTCCGGCGCCCGGGTTCGAGGTCGCCAACCGCGAGGAGATCCTGCGCCGCCTGGCCCCCAACACCGCGGTGCCGGGCCAGTACGCGCTCGACTCCGACGGCAACCCGATCCCCGACTTCCGGGTCGCCCGCTACTTCGAGAACACCCCGGGCGGCGACAACCGGCTCGACGTGCTGCCGCAGTTCAGCTCCTACCCGCCGATCGTCAGCGCCAGCAACACGCCCCTCGCCGGCGTGATGAACAATCTCGCCGACTGGTACGAGGACTGGGAGCCGGTGGGCTCCGACGAGGACGACGGCGATCCGGCCTACGAGTGCCGGCAGAAGTACCTGATCCTGCTCTCCGACGGTGAGGAGACCTGCGGCGGCAATCCCGGCACCGCGGCGGCGCGGCTCGAGGATCTCGGCATCCGCACCTTCGTCGTCGCCTTCGGCGGCGCCCTGAGCGCCGACAACGTGCAGGACATCGCCGACGCCGGCGGCACCGGCCAGAACGACACCAACGGCGACGGTGTGCAGGACTGCGCAGAGTTCTCCAGCGACGACTACGACTTCTGCCCCGGCCCGATCGTCGCCGCCGACCGCAACGAGCTGGTCAACGCGCTGCAGCAGATCTTCGAGGCGATCGAGACCTCACCGCAGGCCTTCGCCTCGGCGGCGACCTCGCCGTCGCGCACCGACGACGGCAACTCGATCTTCCTCACCAGCTTCCTGCCGGTCCCCGACCAGTCGGTGTGGAAGGGCTCGGTGTCGCACTACGTGCAGCCGCTGCCGACCACCACCGACGACGACGGCAACATCGTGCCCGATCCCAGTGTCACCTGCGCCGGGCTCGATCCGGTGCGCGGCTGCCTGGCGTGGGACGCCGCCGACTCGATGCTCGAGCAGGCGCCGTCGTCGATCACCCTGAGCATCCCTCCGGCGCTCTCCGACTTCGGCCTCGGCGCCGACCAGAACGATCGCCGCGTCTTCTACAGCCGCGCCGATCTCGGTCTGAGCGGCGTGCCGCGGGCGCGCAAGCTGTTCGGCCCGACCCTCGACCTGATCGAGCGGGTCGACCAGCTGTTCGGCTTCCGCGACATCGCCTTCGATCCCCTGTCGACGACGTCGATCAACGACGCCTACGACGACGTGCTCTCGGTGCTGCGCCGCACCTACGAGCGGCGCTCGGCGCCCGATCCGCGCAACAACGGCGAGACCCTCGAGTGGATCCTCGGCGACGTCTTCCACTCGTCGCCGTCGCTGATCTCCAACCCGAACCGCCCCGAGTACCAGACCTTCGACCTGCGCGGCTACCAGGAGTTCTTCCGCAAGCACGAGTTCCGCCGCCGCGCCGTCGCGGTGAGCGCCAACGACGGCATGGTGCACTTCCTCGACGCCGGCACTCTCGAGCCGAGCTACGACTCGGGACGCCTCGATCGCAGTGAGACCTCGTTCGGGCTCGGCACCGGCAAGGAGATCTTCGCGGTGGTGCCGCGAGCGCTGATGCCGTCGCTGCTCGAGGCCGACCAGGTCAGCGACCAGCACGACTACCGCGCCGACGGCGTGCTCTGGGTCGACGACGTGTTCATCGATCCGCTGCACGCCGGCACTCCCGACGAGGACGACCGCGAGTGGCGCTCGATCGCCTTCACCGGCCACCGCGAGGGCGGCGTCGGCTACATCGCGATCGACGTCACCCAGCCCGATCCGCTGGTGGAGAAGGAAGACACCTTCGGCTCCACCGTCTACGTACCGGCGTCCGACTTCGACTACGTGCCCGACTGCACCAGCGTCGAGACCGGCTACAGCGCCGCGGCCTGCGGTCCGGTGCCGTACGGCTCGGTGCTGTGGGAGCTCGACTCGACCATCGACGCCGACCTGCGCGACTCCTGGTCGACGCCGCGCACCGGCCGCATCCGCATCGACGCCGGCGGCGGCGTCGTCGAGGACCGCTACGTCATGGTCGTCGGCGGCGGCATCAACCCCGCCAACTGGGCCGAGGGCAACTACCTCTACATGGTCGACGTCGAGACCGGCGAGGTGCTCTACAAGCGTGACCTGCGCGCCGGCGTGCCGAGCGATCCCGCGATCGTCGACCGCACCGGCAGCGGCTACATCGACTACATCTACATCGGCACCCTCGGCGGCGAGCTCTACAAGGTGGATCTCACCACCCCGGCGCCGATCGACGGCTCGACGGGCCAGATCGCCTCCGGATCGTGGGTGCCCTTCGAGATCTTCGACACCGGCGGGCGGGCGATCTTCTTCCCGCCGTCGGTGATCCGCTACCAGGGCGGCACCTCGCTGATCGCCTTCGGCACCGGCAACCGCGAGGATCTCTGGGATCCCGCCTACGCCACCGAGGAGGGCCGCTTCTTCGTCGTCGTCGACGACTTCTTCAGCAGCGCCACGGGGCTGAACGAGTCGTCCCTCTACCAGATCGACCCGGCCGATCCGCCGCTCGCCGACGGCATCGACCCGCTGGGCTCGAACGGCGGCTACTTCTTCGACCTCGAGCCGGGCGAGAAGCTGCTGTCGCGCGCCTTCACCCTCGCCGGCGTGACCATCTTCAGCACCTTCAGCCCGATCGACGAGCCGCAGACGGTCGACGGTCAGCTGATCTGCGAGACCACCGGCTTCACCAACATCTACGTGGTGTTCACCACCTCCGGCGACCCGGTGGGCGGTGAGGACCGCTTCCGCTCGGTCGAGGGCATCGTCACCAACCCCTTCTCCGATCTCGAGATCGGCGGCTCGGGCGGCGACGACGACGACGATGACGACGACGACGAGCCGGACGGCTGCGACGAGAGCGTCGCCCAGGCGATCCGCGAGACGCTGCCGCCGGAGTGCCGCTTCAACAACATCACCGTGCCGCTCAAGATGGTGCGCGCCGACACCGGCCTGGAATGTGTCGTAGCCTTCCCGGTGTGCATCCGCGAGTTCAACTGGGGAGACAACATCCGCTAGCCATCGCTCGTCGCTCCGTCAGGAGCCATGCGATGAACCGGTCGTTGCTCCGGTCGAGCCCGGAGGGCCCCGCCCTCCGGGTGGCCTCTCCCAGTCGCCCCGGCTCCCTCGGGCTGGGGCGCTGCTGTGTGCTCGCGATCGGGCTGATGGCACTGGGCCACGGCGTCGTCCCCGGCGCCGCCGCGGCGCAGCAGGTCGACGAGTCCGGCCCGGTGATCACCGCCGAGCAGGAGCGCGGCGACGCCAAGCGCTACTGGCTGGTCACCCACGACGGGCAGCAGATCGAAGCCAGCGGACCGTGGCAGGTTCGCGGTCGCCAGCTGCTCTATCCGAACCTGGCCGGCGATCTGGTCTCGATCCCGCTCTCGGAGGTCGACCTCGAGGCTTCGGAGCTGGCGACGAACCCGCCGCCGCCGCCCGAGGTCGAGCCCGGTCCGCCTCCGGCGCCGGTGCTGGTGCTGCGCACCAACGAGCAGCCCGAGCTGGCCACCAGCCCGCCGGCCGCGGGCGACGCGAGCGCCGCTCCAGAGGGCGGCGCGCCCGCAGGTGGGGATCAAGCGGAAGGAGCAGACGGCGACCAGCAGTCCGGCGCGGGCGAGACCGGCGAGACCGGCGATGGTTCCGGCTCGGCGTCCGCCGAAGGCTCGGGCGATGCCTCAGCGCAGCCTTCTGCCGAGCGTCCACGGCGGCTGCCCGTGCGGCGATCGAGTGCGGTCGAGGTCGTCTCGTGGCGCGACATCTCCCCCGAGTTCGACAGCGCCACCATCTACGGCACGGTACGCAACACCAGCGACGTCACGGTCACCAGCATCCGCATGCAGGTGATCGCCCTCGACGAGACGGGAGCCGACATCCAGCGTCAGCCGGCGGTGCTGCTGGCGTCGCGTCTCGATCCAGGCGAGACGACGAACTTCCGCTCGGTGTTCGCCCAGATCGGCGCCCACAGCGACTTCCGCTTCGAGATCGAAGCGACGCGCTGAAGCGGCGGCGCTGGCCGGTCCGCATCGGACCGGGACCCGATTCGGTGCGGATCGGTGCGGATCGAGTCGGATTCCTCGAGCTCGCGACCCGGCGTCGGCGAGCGCTGCGGATCGGCGCCGCGCGGTTCGTCCGCGCGCAGCGAAGGCATCCCGCTTTCACTCGCCCGCCGGCCCTCCGGCCGCGTCGCGGTAGTGCGGGAAGCCCTCGAGATCGAAACGCACGATGCGCCGCTGCACCGTGCGGTAGCTGACCCCGAGAAGACGCGCCGCTTCGCGCTTGTCGCCGCCCGCTTCGCGCAGCGCCGTCTCCAGCTCGCGACGGGTGCGATCCTCCTCGTCGGTCCGCTCGGCATCGCCTGCTACCGGCCCTGACGAGGTCGGACCGGAAGCGGTGTCGGCGGCGACCGCCAGCGCCGCTTCGAGATCGGCGGCGCCGAGCCGCTCGCCGTCGGCCAGCACCGCGGCGCGCTCGACGACGTTGCTCAGCTGGCGCACGTTGCCCGGCCACTGCTGACGGGAGAGCAGCTCGAGCGCCTCCGCGGCGAGGCGACGCGCCGGCAGCCGGTTGCGCCTGCAGGCGCGTTCGAGCAGGTGCTCGGCCAGCAGCGGCACGTCGGAGCGCCTTTCGCTCAGGGCCGGCAGTCGGATCGGCAGCACGTCGAGGCGGTAGAAGAGGTCGGGGCGGAACGAGCCTTCCTGCACCCGGTGCTGCAGGTCGACGTTGGTCGCCGCGACGACGCGCACGTCGGCATGGCGGGTGACGTGGTCGCCGACCCGCTCGAAGCTGCGCTCCTCGAGCACCCGCAGCAGCTTGGCCTGCACCGCCGCAGCCAGCTCGCCGATCTCGTCGAGGAAGAGGGTGCCGCCCTCGGCCTGCTCGAAGCGTCCGAGCCGCTGCGCCGAGGCGCCGGTGAAGGCTCCCTTCTGGTGGCCGAAGAGCTCGCTCTCGAGCAGCGACTCGGGAACCGCGGCGCAGTTCATCGCCACGAAGGGCCGGGCGGACCGCGGCGACAGAGCGTGCAGCGCCCTGGCGAACAGCTCCTTGCCGGTGCCGCTCTCGCCGAGCAGCAGCACCGTTCCTTCGGTCGGCGCGACCTTGCGCAGCAGGCGCAGCGCCGCCTGGAAGCTGGGGTGCGCGCCGATCAGTGGCGGCGCACCGGGGACCTCGAAGACCGCGGGCGCCGGAGCGGTGGCGGCTCCGGCGCCGAGGCCGCGGGTGAGCTCGCGCGCCCGCCGGCAGAGCTCGTCGATCTCCACCGGCTTCTCGAGGAAGTCGCTGGCGCCGAGCTTCATCGCCTCGACCGCGCTGCGCACGTCCCCGAAGGCGGTGAGGATCACGCACGCCGCTTCGCTGCCGCTGCGGCGCAGCGTCCGCAGCACGTCGATCCCGCTGCCGTCGGGCAGCCGCAGGTCGCTGAGCAGGAGGTCGAACCGCGCTTCGTCCAGCAGCCTCTCCGCCTCCTGCCGGCTCTCCGCCGCCGCGACGACGAATCCGTCCTCCTCCAGCGCCCTGCGCATCAGGCGGCGCAGCGAGCCGCGATCCTCGACCACCAGGATCCGCACCGGTGGCGCGTCGCCGCCCCTCGGCCCCTCGCCGCTCACGAACCGCCTTCCCCGACCGCCGAGCCGGCGGCGGCGAGCGCTGCCGAGGGCGGCTCGGCCTCGCCGCCGCGGGCCCACGCCAGGCTGGCCGCGAGCTCGTCGTCGTCGCGCGGATCGACGGTGCGCAGGTCGAGGATCGTGCAGTCGTCGCGCACGTAGGCGAGCACCGGCGTCACCGGCGCCGGCGCCCGCCGCAGACGCTCGGCCAGGCGACCGCCGTCGTGCAGCACCAGCACCGGACCGGGGATCGGCGCGTCGGGGGCCGCCCCGCCGCCGACGAACGCCTCGCGCTGCTCGATCGCCGCGCCGCAGACCGGCGCCATGCGCTCGAGCCGAGCGGCCAACGTGCCGTCGTCGTCCCACAGCCGGTCGATCGGCAGGGGATCGCGCCGCAGATGGCGGCGCAGCGTCGATTCGAGCGCCACCAGGACCTGGCGCGACGGCCGCAGGGCACGGTAGAGCGGATGACGGCGCAGCGTCGCCACCGGTTCGGCGCCGCCGCAGATGAGGCCGGCCTGCGGTCCCCCCAGCAGCTTGTCGCCGCTGCCGCAGGCGAGAGTGACGCCGCTGGCGACCAGCTCGGACAGGCTGGAGTGGTCGCGCAGCTGCGGCCGATCCGAGGGCCGCAGCAGGCCGCTGCCCTCGTCGACGACCACCGCGAGCCCGAGCTCGCGCCCCAGGCCGACCAGCTCCTCGGCGGAGACGGCAGAGGTGAAACCGCGCACCCGGTAGTTGCTCGGGTGCACCTTGAGCAGCAGCGCGGTCTGCGGTCCGCAGGCTCGGCGGTAGTCGGCGAGCCGGGTGCGGTTGGTGGTGCCGACCTCGACCAGCCGGGCGCCGGCCGCGGCGAGGATGTCGGGGATGCGGAACGAGCCGCCGATCTCGACCAGCTCGCCGCGCGACACGACGACCTCGCGTCGACCGCCGCTGGCGCCGCTCGCACCGCCGGCGAAGGCGGCCAGGATGAGGAAGATCGCCGCCGCGTTGTTGTTCACCACCAAGGCGCTCTCGGCGCCCACCAGACCGGCGAGCAGCAGCTCGGCGCGGCGGTTGCGGTCGCTGCGGCGGCCGCTGCCCAGATCGAGCTCGACGTCGGTGGAGGCGTCGAGCAAAGGCAACAGCTCCGCGATCACCTCGCGATCGAGCGGCGCCCGCCCCAGATTGGTGTGCAGGAAGACCCCGGTGGCGTTGATCACCCGCCGCGCGGAGTCGCCCCAGCACTCCACCAGCCGGCGCTCGACCGCCTCGGCCAGACGCGCCACGTCGAAGCCCTGCGGTCGGCCTGCAGCCTCGGCGAGCGCGGCCCGCGCCGCCTCGAGCTCGGCGCGTACCTGGACGGTGACCGCCTCGACTCCGTACACCCGGACGAGGGGCTGCAGCGCTGCATCCGCCAGCAGCCTGGAGACTGGAGGAATGGTGCGCCTGGGATCTTCTGGAGTGTGGGAGCTCATCGGACACCGCCGTGCCGACCGCGGACGCCTGGTGTCGGTGCGGCCCCCGATTGTAAGCGCTCGCGCCACGCCGGATCCGGCGCGCGCCGCGACGGGCGGGGCGCTAGAATCGCCGATCGCCGAAGCTCGGCGCCGCCACCATGAAGACGAATCCCGATCTCGACGCCCTCGAAGAGAACATCAAGCGCCTCAAGCTGGAGTACGACCGCTACTTCGTCGGCGCCAACGATTTGCCCCCGGTGCACTTCCAGGAGGCGCTGCTCAAGACGACCCGCGACCTGCGCGGCCGGGTCCGCGGCTCGATCGACCGCTTCAGGCTCTCCAGCCTCGAGGCCAGGCTCAACTCCTTCGTCGAGATGTTCAACCGGCGGGTGCGCGCAGTCGAGGAGGGTCGCGAACGCCGCGGCGGCCTGCGCATGGACTACGAGCCCCCGAAGCACGACCCGATGACCGGCATACGCATCTCCGGCGACGTCGGCGAAGCGGAGGCCGCGGCGCTCTACCGGCCGCTGTTCGAGAGCTCGCCGGGCGCGCGCAAGGTCGACCTGGTGAGCTTCCAGGCCTACCTGCAGAAGCAGAGCGAGCAGCTGCGCAGCAAGACCGGCTGTCGCGCCGTCTCCTTCCGCCTGACGCGCGAGGCGGGGCAGCTCAAGCTCAAGGCCAAGCCGGTCAACGATCCAGGCTGATCGACCGTCGGCGGGCCCCGGCGACGCCCGGGAGCCCGGCGCGCGCCGCGGTGACCGCCGCACCCACTCCCTGAGCCCGTCTCTTCGAAACCCGTCTCCGAACCCGCGCACGATCCGCCCACGAGTCACTGATCCCGCGCACGAGAGCCCACGACCATGAATCGATCCCACGCCACGCCGCCCTCTGCACCCGTCACGCGAACCGGCCGGCCCCGGCGACGCCGTGACCGCCGGGCGCGCCGCGCCCGCCTGCTGCCGCTCTGGCTCAGCCTGGGAGTGACCGCGACCGTGCTTCTGGCCGGCGTCACCGCCGGGGTGCGTGCCGCCGACCCGATCCCGCTGACCGAGGCGATCGCCACCCAACAGGCATCGGTCCGGGCGCAGCCCAGCGCGGCGGGGTACAACGACCTCGGCAACCTGCTCGGGCTCGACGGCCAGATCAAGGCCGCCGAGCAGGCCTACCGGTCGGCGCTCGAGCTCGAGCCCGACCGGCTCGAGGCGATCTACAACCTGGCCCTGGTGCTGCAGCAGCGCGGCCGCGACGGCGAGGCGGAGAAGCACTTCCGCCGGGTGCTGAAGCTCGATCCCCTGAACGCCTGGGCGCACTTCCAGGTCGGCACGCTGCAGCAGGCCAAGGGCAACCGCAAGGCGGCGATCCGCTCGATCGCGCGCGCCTTCGAGCTCGATCCGAGGCTCTCCTTCGCGGACGTCAACCCGCAGGTCATCGGCAACGAAGCGGCGACGGCGGCGCTGCTGGTCGCCGACGTCGACGTCACCGCCTCGGCGGTGCCGCGCCTCTACGCCAATCCCCAGAAGGTGGTCTCGCTGCTGACCTCCGACCTGACCCCGGCCGTCGCGGCGCCCGCCACCGGCTCCGGTGAGGGCGAAGGCGCCGAGCCGCCGCAGACCGTGCTCGGCGTCGACGAGGACGCCGCTCCCGGCTCCGGTTCCGGTTCCGGTTCCGGTTCCATGAACAGGGTCGACGGCGGAGCCGACGACGAGCGCCTCCTCGACCTCGAAGGGCTGGAATCCGAGACCGAGGAGTACGGGGAGGCGGGAGAGGCAGGATCCGAGTGGGGCGAAGACGCAGCGGCGAGCGTGCGGGAAGGCGACGAAGCGTCGGCCGAGGCGACCGACGAGCAGCCGCGGATCCGGGTGCTCGACGCTTCGAGCCTGCGCGGCGGCGGCCGCGCCACCGGCGCCGACGGCGGCGATGCGAGCGGCGGCCGCCAGATGGACC
>ERZ869936.1519-NODE-1519-length-16303-cov-4.997107_pt1 | contig 16303 bp, 17 predicted proteins | sample MGYA00520876_ERZ869936 | MGnify/ENA primary metagenome ERZ869936 (study PRJEB32218, sample SAMN09650985) | biofilter metagenome | isolation source: enrty point of leading RO module | place: Saudi Arabia: Thuwal, RO plant located on Red Sea | collected 2016-02-17 ...
TCTGCCGGCCGCTCAACCCGCCGCAGCCGCACCACTTGCCAGAACTCCCCGATGAAGGGCGGCTGAAGCGTCGAGGTGGTCCACTCCATCCACTGATCCGCCACCGGATCATGGGCGATGCCCCGTGCCGCCAGGTGGCGCAGGATCGCATGGCTCTCCCACAGCGTCAGCCCGTCCTCCTGCCAGACCGGCACCCGCGCGTTCGGGTTCAGCACGCGTACCTCGTCGATACGCCCGTACGTGCCGCCCGCGTCGATCCGCTCGTGCTCCAGCCCCAGTTCCGCCAGCGCCCACATCACCTTCTGGACATTGACCGACGAGGCCCGGCCCCAAAGGCGGGGGGTCATGAGCCCGATCTCCCCAAGGGCGCGGAACAAGGCCGAAGGCCGCCGCGCCAGCGCATGGCCGTCCGGGCGGCCAGGCGCTTCGTCACCCGGGCGCTGACTGCCGGCCTTGTGTGCGGGCGGTGCCATAAAGCGCGCCGCTCGAGTGTTGCAGCGCCTGACCACGGCCATGCACTGACGCGGCTTGCGCCCAGTCCGTTCACTTGATCGCCTGCGGATTGATCGGCGAACCCGCACCCCCCGGCAGGTGCAGAGGCGGCGCGCAGAAGAAGAACTCGTAAACCCCGTCCTCGGCGCAATCCTCGCCCAATTCCTTCAGGTAGAAGATCTCGCCCATCGAGATCCCGATCGCCGGGATCACCACCCAGTGCCAGGGCTGGTTCGCCTCGTCGGTCTCGTTCGGACGCACCTCGCACCCCCAGGTGTCGGCGCAGATCGCCGCGATGTCATGCTCCTTGATCCACCGCGCCGTCTCGAAGGCCAGCCCCGGCGCGTCGCCGCCCGCATAGCCGGTCCAGTCACCGCTCGCCAGACACCGCTCCTGATGCCCCGTCCGCACGATCACGAAATCGCCCTTCCGGATCTCGACACCCTGCGCCTCGGCGCACCCGTCCAGATCGGCATTGGTGATCGGATAGCCGTCGTCCAGGCTGTCCACCCCCTTCCACCGGGCGATATCCAGCAGAACCCCGCGGCCCACCATCTTGTCCCGCACGTTCTCGATTCCCAGCTTCTTCGCGCCGTTCACGGTCACGTCCGTCGCCGGAAACCCGTTGTACATCTTGTCATCCAGGAAGATATGGCACAGCGCATCCCACTGCGTGGACCCCTGGCAGGGCAGGTTGATCGCGTCGTCGGCATAGCGCAGATACGCCTTGCCATCCCCGTCCTGCTCGCCCTGAACCGCGTCCGTGCCGGTCGCCAGCATCTGATGAATCAGGTTCCAGCGCCCGCCGAACAGACCCGACTGGATCTTCTGCTTCAAATCCAGCCCCAACGCGAATGTCTTCCCTTTCCGCACCAGCTTGGCGGCGTTCACGATGTCCTCGGGGCTGATGTTGTTCAGCGTCCCGATCTGATCGTCGTCGCCCCAGCGGCCGTGGTTCGAAAGCTCCTTCGCGGTGCGGTAGATGTCCTCGCGCGTATAGCGTGCCATGTCTCCTCCCCGGAATTTTCGGCTTGCTTATTTATCAATTGAAAAATTAACCTGAGGTCCTGTCAATGACCGACTTGCAGGGAGAGCCGCATGGCCACCGAAAAACGCTTCGACATCGTCTTCGAGGGCCACGGGAGGATGTCGGGAAAGATGCGCAACGACATCTCGGTCGATTTCGTGACCATGAAGGAACACTACGACCTCGCCACCGACAAGGGTCCGTTCCACGGCGGCGACGGCACCGCGCCGCCGCCGCTCGCGCTCTTCACCGCCGCGCTGACCGGGTGTTTCATGACCCAGGTCCGCGCCTTCTCGAAACGCCTCCGCATCCCCGTCCGCGATGTCGACATCCGGGCGCGGCTCCACTGGCAGGGCGTGCAGGAAGGCAACGAACCCTATACCTCCGAACCCGTCGGGTTCAGTCTCGACGTCGAGCTTGATACCGACGCCAGCGAAGAGGATCAGGCACGCCTTCTCGACGCCGCCCGCAAGGGCTGCTTCATCGAGGCCAGCCTGGCAAAGGGCGTGATCGTGGAACACAGGTTGAAAGTGGGCGATGGCTGGCGAAACGTCTGAAAAACTGGCCAAGCGTCCTGCGCGAAAGCGGCTGTCCTCGGACGAGCGGCGCCGCGAATTCATCCGCAAGTCGATCGAGCTCTTCGCCGAGGACGGGTTCGAAAGCTCGACCCGCGAACTGGCGCGCCGCCTCGGCGTGACCCAGCCGCTCCTCTACCGCTACTTCCCGTCGAAACAGGACCTCGTCTCTGCCGTCTACGAAGAGGTCTATCTCCGCCGCTGGCGCCCCGAATGGGAGGGCCTGATCCGCGACCGAAGCCGTCCCCTCCGCGACCGCCTGATCGAATTCTACGGCCTTTACACCGACGCGATCTTCCACCCCGACTGGATTCGCATCTACCTCTATTCCGGGCTCAAGGGCGTCGAGATCAACGCGCGCTACATGGAACTCATCATCGAGCGCATCTTCACTCCGATTTTCAACGAGATCCGGGCCGACGCAAACCTGCCGCCGCGTCCGCCCACCGACAAGGAGATCGACGAGATGTGGATGATCCACGGCGGCATATTCTATTTCGGGGTGATCAAGCTCGTCTATCAGAAGACCGCGCCTGACACCAAATCCGTGGCCATCGGCTTTGCGGTCGATGGCCTGATCTCGGGTCTCAAGCGCGGCTTCGAAGACGCGCGTTAGTGCCCGCCACGCGCGGGATAGCCTTTCTCGACCGCGAACGGCACCTTCGACAGCAGGAATTCCAGGTCGGGCCGCGACCACGGCATGTTCGAGACGTCCGCCAGGTACAGGTTGCCGTCCGGCCTGACCCAGAACACGCCCGGCTCACAGAAGATGTCGGCCTCGGCGTCCTTGATCGCCTTCGAGATATAAAGACCCCATTCCCGCGCCTTCTCCTCGGACAGACCGTAGGCGACGGGCACATGACCGATGTCCCACTCGTCCTTGGTCTTCGTCGCCGTCGCCTCGTCGTTCATCGACACCGCCACCAGGTCGAAGCCCGCTTGGCGATAGCCGTCGACCAGCCCGTTCAGGGTTTCCAGATAGCTTTTGCAGACCGGGCAGTGCAGGCCCCGGTAGAAGATCACCATCGTGAAATTCTCGGGCGGCGTGCCGTTCAGCGTGAAGCTGCCACCGCCGACCATCGGCAGCGACAGGGCGGGGACGGGGGCGTCGGGGGTCAGTTTGCTCATCGGGACTTCACCTTCCAGTTTTCCGTGATTTTGATGCCCGAACCGCGAAGCACCTTCGCGATGGGACAATATTTCTCCAGGTCAACGCGCAGCGCCTCGATCTGATCCGTATCCGCATCGGTCGTCACCTCGATATCCATGACGATGTTCGAAAACGGCTGCTCGACCTCTTCCTCCAGCATCGTGCCGCGCCGGTCGAACTCTGCGGTCAGCTTGATGTCCATGCGCTCGATCTCGATCCCCATCTTCTTGGCGATCTTGTTCGAGATGACATTGGTGCAGCCGATCAGCGACGCCATCATCGTCTCGGTGGGGGTCAGGCCCTCGTTCGTGCCGTGCCGCTCCAGCGGCTCGTCGATCGTCGACGTGACGTCGCGGACCGTGATCTTGGACCGCGAATGCGTCTCGCCGACACCGGCGATGTTCATCAGGACCGAGGTCTTGGGTCGGATATTCACCATGAAACTGTTCCTCCCGTGTGCCGTAAATCCAGCTTGTTTATTGACTGATAAATTAGCTAGAGTTCATCCGACCGAGACACAAGCGCAAAAGCGCAGAACGGCAAGGGAGGATCGCGTGAAAGCTTCACGTTTCAGTTATGCGCGCCCGTCGTCGCTGGACGAGGCGCTGGCGCTGATGGCCGACGAAGCGGCCGAGCCGATGGCGCTGGCGGGCGGCCAAAGCCTGATGCCCATGATGAACTTCCGCGTCGCGCGGCCCGGCGTGCTGGTCGATCTGAACCGGATCGACGGGCTGTCGGGCATCGAGACGACGGACACGGGCGTCCGCATTGGAGCAATGACCCGCTACAGCGACCTCGCCGCCTCCGACGTGGTCGCGGACAAGCTGCCGCTCGTCGCCGCAGCGCTGCCCCACATCGCCCACGCCGCAATCCGCAACCGGGGCACCATCGGCGGCAGCCTCGCACTCGCCGATCCCGCCGCCGAGCTGCCCGCCGTCGCTCTCGCCCTGGGCGCAACGCTCCACCTCGTCTCGCAATCCGGCACCCGCGACGTCGCCGCCGACGACTTCTTCCTCGGCGCCTACGACACCGCGCTCGATGATTGCGAGCTCATCGCCGCCGTCACCTTTCCGGGCGCAGGGCAGGGCGACCGCTCGGGCTTCCACGAGATCGTACGCCGCCACGGCGACTACGCCATGGCCGGCGTCGTCGTCGCCACCACGGGCGGCACCCCCCGCGTCGCCTTCTTCGCCGTCGGCGACGGCGCAATGCGCCACCCGCCCGCCGAAGACGCACTCGGCCCCGATCTCTCCGGTATCGACGCCGCCGTCGCCACGCTCGCCGATCTCGACGTGGCGGGCGACCTCAACGGCGACGAGGCCACAAAACGACACCTGGCGGGCGTCGCCCTCCGCCGCGCCGTAGCCGAGGCACTGGCATGACCGAGACCATGAACATCACCGTCACGATCAATGGCGAGGCGATCAGCCGCGACGCGCCGGTCCGCCAGAACCTCGTCGACTTCATCCGTACCGAGGCCGGCCTGACCGGCAGCCACGTCGGCTGCGAACACGGCGTCTGCGGCGCCTGCACCATCGAGGTCGACGGCCAGGCCGTGCGCGGCTGCCTGATGCTGGCGGTCCAGGCCGACGGCGCAGAGGTCACCACCGTCGAAGGCTTCGGCGACCGCGCCGCCGGTCTGCGCGAGGCCTTCGCCACCCGCAACGCGCTCCAATGCGGCTACTGCACGCCGGGAATGCTGGCCAGCGCGCTCGAATACATCGAGGCCGGCGGCACCGCCGACCGCGCCGCGATCCGCGAACACATCTCGGGCAACTACTGCCGGTGCACCGGCTACCAGTCGATCGTCGAGGCGATCGCGGACGTCATCGAAGGGGGCAGGGCATGAGCGGGCTTTTCGAATTCGACCGGCCGAATTCCTACATCGGCAAATCCGTCCCGCGCCCCGATTCCAGACGCCTGCTCGAAGGCCGGGGTCAGTTCGTCGACGACATCCAACTCCCGCGCATGGTCCACGCCGCCTTCCTCCGCTCGCCCTTCGCGCACGCGACGATCAACGGCTTCGACCTGACCGAGGCCCGGAAGGTTCCGGGCGTCGTCGCGATCTACACCGGCCAGGATTTCGTTGGCGTGATAGAGCCTTACGTCGGTGTCCTCAGCCATCTCGCGGGCCTCCGCAGCGCGCCGCAGATGCCGCTCGCCATCGACCGTGCCCGCTGGCAGGGCGAGCCCACCGCGATGGTCGTGGCGCAGTCCCGCGCCGCCGCCGAGGACGCCGTCGAACTGATCGAGGCCGATCTGGAACCCTTGCCCGCCGCGCTCGACGCCGAGCATGCGCTGGAAAAGGGCGAAACGGTCATCCACAAGGATTTCGGCAACAACCTCGCCTGGGAACGCACCGTCGACGTGGGCGACGTCGATGCCGCGTTCGCCCGCGACGACGTCACCATCGTCGAACGCGAAATCCGCTTCGGCCGCCACACCGGCGTCACGCTGGAGCCCCGCGCGGCGGTGATGGATTACGACCCGTCCGAGAACCAACTGACCTTCCACTACTCGGGTCAGGCGCCCCACATGATGCAGTTCATCCTGGCCAAGCACCTCGGCCTGCCGGAGGAAAACGTCCGCGTCATCGCCAAGGATGTAGGCGGCGCTTTCGGCATCAAGGTCCACACCTACGGCGACGAGCTTGCCACCGCCGTCGCCGCCAAGCTCCTCCAACGTCCGGTGAAATTCGCCGCCGACCGGTATGAAAGTTTCGTCTCCGACATCCACGCCCGCGACCATGTGGTCAAGGGCCGGATGGCGGTCGACAAGGACGGCCGCATCGCCGCCCTGGCCTTTGACGACATCACCGGCATCGGGCCCTTCTCGATGTATCCGCGCACCTCTGCCATCGAGGCCAACCAGGTCCTGAACCTGACCGGCGCGCCTTATGACCTGGAAAACTACCGTGCCAACGCAAAGGTCGTGTTCCAGAACAAGAACATGATGTGCCAGTACCGCGCCGTGGGTCACCCCATCGCCATGGCGATCTGCGACGGCCTTCTCGAAGACGCCGCCGCCGCGATCGGCATGGACCCGGTCGAAATCCGCCGCCGCAACCTCATGAAGGACGACAGTTACCCGCGCGCCAGCGCGTCGGGCATGAAACTCGACGACCTCTCGCACCAGAAGGCGCTGGAGAAACTGGTCGAGATTATGGACTACGACCGCCTCCGCGCCGAGCAGGCCAAGCTGCGCGAAAAGGGCATCCACCGCGGCATCGGCTTCGTCTCGATGGTCGAGGTCACGAACCCCTCGCCGATGTTCTACGGCGTCGGCGGCGCGCCCATCGCCAGCCAGGACGGCGCGACCCTGCGTCTCGACGCGGGCGGCGGTCTCCGCATCGCGTCGTCGGTCACCGAACAGGGGCAGGGCACCAACGGCATCCTCATGCAGATCGCGGCGGATGTCTTTGGAATCCCGACCGAAAGGGTCAAGGTCACCACCGGCGACACCGACACCACGCCGTATGGCGGCGGCACCTGGGCCTCGCGCGGCGCCGGCATCGGCGGCGAGGCGATGCTGCAAGGTGCGCTGCAACTCAAGACCCAGGTCCTCGACGTCGCCGCCGTCATGCTTCAGACCAAACCCGACGCGCTCGACATCCGGAACGGCGCGGTGGTCGACGCCGACAGCGGCTCGGAGCGCATGATGCTCTCGGACCTCGCCCGCACGGTTTACTACCGGGGCAACGAACTGCCCGCCGACCTCAAACCCGAACTGATCGCCACGCGGCACTACCGGGTCACCGACTTCCCCTTCGTCTTCACCAACGGCGCGATGGCCGCCCATGTCGAGGTCGACACCGACACGGGCCTCATCAAGGTCCTGCACTTCTGGGCCGTCGAGGATTGCGGCCGCGTCATCAACCCGATGCTGGTCGACGAACAGGTGCGGGGCGGCGTCGTCCAGGGCATCGGCGGCGCGCTCTACGAGGAATGCATCTATGGCGAGGACGGCACGATGCTGAACACGACCATGGCCGACTACCTCGTTCCCATGGCCGCCGAAACCCCCGAGATCACCGTCGCCCATATCGAGACGCCGACCAAATCCTCGGTCCTCGGCGCCAAGGGCGCGGGCGAAGCGGGCACCGGCGGCGCGCCGGCGGCGCTGATGAACGCCGTCAACGACGCCATCCGCCCCCTCGGCGCGTCCATCTGGCAGATGCCGATGACACCAGAGCGGATGCTCAGGGCGCTGGGCAGGGTCTAACGGCTCACGCGGTCCCGGAGACGGCAGCACCGACGCGGTCATCGCGCGGCGAACGCCCGAATTTCCGCGCATAGTCCCGGCTGAAGTGCGCCGGGCTCTCATAGCCGACGTCGAACGCCACGGCGGATATGGCGTCTCTGCCTTCAAGCAGAAGACGGCGCGCTTCAAGCAGGCGTATATCCTTCTGATACTGGCCCGGGGTCAAACCGGTGACCGCCTTGAAATGCGCGTGGAAGGACGACTTGCTCATGCCCGCCTCTTCGGCCAGCACGCCAACCGACAGCGGTTCGCCGATGGACGCGCGGATGCAGGCGATGGCCCGAGCGACGTGTTTCGACGGATCCTCGCGCCGCAGAAACCGCCTCAGTATGGCGCCCTGTGCCGAGAGCAACAGCCGCACGTGAATCTCCTGCATGAGGATCGGGCCCAGAAGCAGCCCGGCGGCGTCTTCCCGTGCCAGCGCGATGAACCGCGCGACGGCATCGAACAGCGCAGGTTCCGCCGGATACGACACCAGCGCGGGGCCGTCTTCCTCGTCATCGGGAAAGTCGGGAACGAGGTCGAAGAAGCCCCGCAGGAGTCCCAGGTCAAGGGGCAGCACGAAGGCGGTATATGGCGCCTCGGGGGACGCCTGCGTGATGCGCGACAGCACGGGAAGATCGTGGCTGACGATGACGGCATGTCCCGCCGGGCAGTGAACGGATATGGACCCTGCGGACACGTCCTTGGCGCCTTGCAGGACAAGGCAAAGAAGCGGCCGGTAAAGCGTCCCCTCGATGTCCGACGGAAGGCTTCGCCGCAGCAGGACAGCCTCGCCCAGCCCCAGTTGCGTGACGCCCTCCCGGGCATTCGCTAGGGCAAGTATCCGCGCCGTGTCGATGGGTTCCGACCGCATGTGACCTCCGCTGTTTCCGGTCGAAAGGACGATAACACACGCGGTGTCGACCGTAACGATATTCCGAGCTTTTGGAGAATTAGACAATTACTGCGGAGAAATCGGCAAGAAACATGCTGCAACTTAACTTATCCATTCTCTGAGCAGTCAATTCCGAAACGCAATGCAGTCAGGAGATGAAAGATGACCAGCCCGTTCAGCGGCACTCCGACAACGGCGACCGGCCTGCCGTTCGTCGGGTTCGGCACCTACCTGATCGCCGACGAGGACGCTCCCGAAGCCGTCGCTTCGGCCATCGAAGCCGGCTATCGCCACATCGACACCGCCGCCGGATACCACAACGAGGCGGGTGTCGGCGAAGGCATCCGCCGCGGTCTCTCCGCCTGCGGCCTCGATCGCACCGACCTTTTTGTGACCACCAAGCTCTGGCCAGGCAACCCGTCCTGGGGCGACAGCCCGAAAGGCTACGACGACACCGTTTCGGCCTTCGAGGCCTCTCTCGCAGCACTCGGACTGGACTATGTCGATCTCTACCTGATCCACGCACCCTCCGGCGGCGCGGAGCGGGTGAACGAATGGCGGGCGCTGGTCGACCTGAAGGCCGCTGGCAAGGCGCGGTCCATCGGTGTCAGCAACTACACCGAAGCGCATATCGGCGAGATCCGCGCAGCCGGACTTCCGATGCCGGAATACAACCAGATCGAGCTGCACCCCTGGTCGCAGAAACCCGAACTCCTTGGTTTCATGTCCGCGAACGGTATCGCCCCGATTGCCTACAGTTCGCTCGTCCCCCTCTCGACCTGGCGCTCGGAGCCCGGACAGAACAGCGCGAAAACGGCCGAGATGCAGGCCGCAGGCGCCGATGCCGAGTCCCCCTTCAAGGCGATGGCCGCCAAGTACGGTGTGACCGAGGCACAGGTGCTCCTGCGCTGGGGCGTTCAGAAGGGCTTCGCGGTGCTTCCGAAAAGCCTGAACCCCGAGCGTATGCGTCAGAACATCGACCTGTTCGACTTCGACATCGATGCCGCCGACATGGCGCTGATCGAAGGTATGGATCGGGGAGACGGCGTCGCCTGGGCGACGGGCGATCCGCGCTTCATGGGCTAAGGCCGTCCGCGGCTTACGACGACTCCTCCAGATCCCCCTCGGCGTTGACGCGCAGCCCGGTCCGGTGGCTCTCCTCCAGTACCGCAGGCGCCCAGTCGACCCGCCCGCCATCCTCCGTCTCGGCCTTGGAGCCGATGATCGCCATCAGGATCGCGTGCTCGTCGCCGATGTTGCGGAACCCGCGATAGACGCCGGGCGGAAAGCTGATGCAGTCGAACGGATCCAGCTCGATCTCCTTGGCCCCGTCCGCGCCCCAGCACGCTGCCCAGCGGCCGGTCAGCGGAATGAAGACCTCGATCGTCTCATGCGCATGCAGCGCCGCGCCCTTGCCGGGATCGGCGCCGACATAGGTGATCCCGAAATAGCGCGCGTCTGTGATCGCGGGCGCCAGGTTCGCGCCCTCGGTCACGCCGCTCCCGATGATGTTATAGATGTCGCGCTGATCCTCGGGAATCCGTGTATCCACAACGGCCTGGCTCGACGGCTTCACGTGCCTGAAGCGCGCCGTCCGCGCCAGCATGTCCTCGACGGTCGGTTCGATGATGTCCATGTGTCTCGTCCTGAAAGAAGAAGGGCGGCCCCAGGGCCGCCCGCGCATGTCTCAGTCGACGCTGTAGGTGACCGGCCATGCATAGCCGGTTTCGTCCACCGCCTGGATGTAGGTCTTCAGAACCTCGGTCCCCGGCATCCCGCGGCCATCGGCGTCCTTGGCCTGCTGGCTGGGGAAGCTCACAAGCGACTGCGCCCAGCCGGCCCGCGCCTCCTCGGGCAGTTCCTTGATCTGTGCGCCGACCTCCTTCAGGCCCTCCAGCCCGGCCTTCTGCCGCTCGTTCAGCGTCGCGCCCGACTGGTCCTCATAGGCGCGACCCACTTCGCGCAGGATCTGCTGCACGTCCTCGGGCAGGCTGGCCATGGTGCGCTCGTTGATGGTCAGCGCGTTCACCGGCATCGCCCCGAAGCCGATCAGGGTGTAATGCGGCGACGGCTCGTAGAACTTGAAGCCCAGATAGGCCGAGGGGAACATCAGCCAGCCGTTGTAGACGCCCGTCTGCAACGACAGATAGCCGTCGGGCAGCGTCGACTGCACCGGAATCGCGCCCGCGAATTCCAGCCACGGCAGGTTCGGACCCGCGCCGCCGATCTTCACGCCCTGCAAATCCTCGACCGTGTCCCACGGATCGGTCGTGCCCAGGTGATAGTTGTCCCAGCCATGCAGACCCAGAAGCTCCTGACCGTATTCGGACGAGAACTGTTCGGTCAGCCACGGCACCGCGTCATAGGTCGCGCGCACCGCCTGCATCGCCTGTTCGGAATCCTGCGGACCGAACGGCGTGTAATAGGGGAAGTTGTGCAGGAACAGCTTCGCGGGTTCGAAGCAGATGCAATAGGCGCCGATGTCCAGAATGCCGTTCTGCACAGCCTCCAGCGTCTCGGCCACGCCCGCGATCGCGCCACCATAGCCCTCCACGAACTCGATCTCGTGCTCGGTCTCCTCCGCCACCCGGCGCTTCACCTCGGGCACGAAGAAATTGGCCACGTCGGCCACGTAGACGGCCGGTCCGTTCGGATGCCCCGACCCGATCCGAAGCGTGAAGGTCTCGGCAGCGGCGGCCGATCCCATGGCGGCCAGCGCCAGCGCGGCCGCGCTGACGCGCACGACCTTTCCAACGTATTTCATTGCAGTCCTCCCATATCTCTTACGATTGCAGTCCGTTCTCGGACCGCGCTTATTTATCGCTCGTTAAATTGCGCACAGATCAGAAATTCGGTCAAGCATCCGGTTATTTATCGGTCGCTAAATTTCATCCTTGACCCCTTCGGGCTTTCGGTTAGCGTTGCCGGACAAGCGCCAGCACAAGGCGTCACGACAGGGGAGGGACCATGCACGCGGCGGTCAAACTCGCGCGGGTCATTCATATCTTTTCGGCCTTCTGGACGCTGGCGCTGGCCGCTCTGATCTTCTTCGACGTGATGGGCCGGCAGCTTCTGTCCCAGCCGATCCCGGGCACCAAGGAGCTGATCCAGAACTCCGTCGTCGCGATCACCTTCCTGCAACTGCCGCTGGCGATCTACTCGGGTTCGATGATCCGCACGACGATCCTGGCCGATGCCGTGCCGGCCCCGGTGCGCCGCATCCTGCGCACCATCGGCGCGCTTCTGGGCCTCACCCTGTTCCTCGGCCTGATCTGGAGCACCTGGCCCTCGTTCTGGGACGCCTACAGGATCGGCGAATACGAGGGTGAAGGCGCGCTCCGCGTGCCCACATGGCCCGTGCGCGGCACGGTTCTGGTGATTTCGGCCTTCGGGTTCTTCGCCTATCTCTCGATGATCTGGTACGACTGGACCGGCCAACTGGAAGACGAACAGTCGGCCCCCGGCGCCGACCTCTCCGGCGGAGCGGTGTGATGGGCGGCGATATCGTCCTCTGGATGCTGGGCCTGCTGATCCTTCTGATCCTGCTCGGCACGCACATCGGCGTGGCGCTGGCGATCTGCTCGGGCCTCGGCGTCTACCTGATGCTCGGCTCCTTCGAGGCCGCCGTCTCGATCCTCGGCAACACGGCCTACGAGGCGGTCAGGAAGGACGTCTTCGCGGTCATCCCGCTCTTCGTCCTGATGGGCGACATCATATCCCGCTCCGGGGCGGCGGCCGATCTCTACCGCATCTGCGACCGCACGATGAAACGCCTGCCGGGACGGCTCGCCATCGCGACCATCGCGGGCAACACCGTCTTCGCCGCCGTGACCGGCGTCTCCATCGCCTCCGCCGCCGCGTTTTCCCGCATCGCCTATCCCGAGATGGTCAAGGTCGGCTACCGCAAGACCTTTGCCCTCGGCTCGGTCGCGGGCTCGGCCTGTCTCGGCATGCTGATCCCGCCCTCGGTCCTGCTGATCGTCTGGGCGATCCTGACCGAGATGTCGGTCGGCGCGCTCTTCATCGCGGGCATCATCCCGGGCCTGTTGCTGGCGCTGCTCTTCGTCGGCTACGTCGTCATCGCGGCGGCCCGCAACCCCGATGTCGCGCCGCCCTTCAAGGACGATCTCGTCGAACTGACGCCCCAGGAACTGCGCTCGGAACTGATCGGCGGTTTCGGCATTCTCGGCCTGATCGCGCTGGTGATCGGCGGCATCTGGAGCGGCTTCTTCACGCCCACCGAGGCAGCCGGCTTCGGCGCGCTCGGCGCCCTCGTCGTCGGCGTCCTCAAGGGGATGCGCTGGTCCGACATCGTCGCCGCGATCATCCAGGCGGGCCGCACGACCGCGCCGATCATGTTCCTCCTGATCACCGCCTCGATGTACTCCCGCCTCCTGGCCATCGGCGGCGCGGTCAACTTCATCCAGGGCATGTTCCTCGGCGCGGGGCTCGACCCCTGGCAGATCATCGCGCTGATGATCGTGATCTGGCTGATCCTGGGGATGCTCGTCGACAGCGTCTCGATCATCCTCCTGACCGTCCCAATCTTCGCGCCCATCGCGATGGCCCTCGGCATGGACCCTATCGCCTTCGCGATCTTCGGCATCCTGGTGATCGAGGCGGGCCTTCTGACGCCGCCGTTCGGTCTGCTGGTCTATACCGTCAAGGGCTCGGTCCCCGACCGCGAGGCGACGCTCGGCATGATCTTCAAGGGCTCCACGCCCTATTTCCTCCTGATCCTCGTGGCCGCCCTCATCGTCCTCTGGATCCCCGCGCTGGCGACTTGGCTGCCGCGCCTGATGTTCTAGCATCGGCAAGCGCTGCATATATCATTTCGTGATAATCCACCTCGTGATTCATAATTTCTTCCCATACGGACCGGGCGCTACATTACCCGGAACACCAAACCAAGGGAGCATCTGATGGAACTCGGCTTCTTCACCATGCCCATTCACCCGCTGGACAAGGACTGGCGGAAGTCTCTCGCCGAGGACCGCAAGGCGTTCATCCTGGCCGACGAGCTTGGCTTCAAGGAAGCCTATGTGGGCGAGCACACCACCGACCAGGCCGAGAACATCACCAACTGCATGGTGTTCATCGCCTCGCTCGTGGGCCACGTCAAACAGATGCGCCTCGGCACCGGCACCGTGAACATGCCGAACAACCACCCCGCCAAGGTCGCCGCCGACGTCGCCATGCTCGACCACATGCTCGACGGGCGCTTCAACTTCGGCATCTCGCCGGGCGGCCTGCCATCGGACTGGGATGTGTGCGGCAACATCGCCCCCACCCGCCAGGAGATGGTCCTCGAAGCCATCAACGCCGTCTTGAAAATCTGGGAAACCGAGGCTCCCTACCGGATCGAGGGCAAGTACTGGAACGTCTCGACCGAGCGCACCCAGATGCTCGACATCGGGCAGGGCATCATGCCGAAGCCGCTCCAGCGACCGCACCCGCCCATCGTCGTCACCGCCGTCGCGCCCTTCTCCAAGGGGGTCACCGAAGCCGCCGCCCGTGGCTGGGATCCGATCAGCGCCAACTTCCTGATGCCGCAATGGGTCGCGTCGCACTGGCCCAAATACGTCGAGGGCTGCGAACGGGCAGGGCGCCCCGCAGACCCGGCCAATTGGCGCGTGGCGAAATCGGTCTTCGTCGCCGACGACATGGACACCGCGCGGCGCTACGCCACCGACCCCGACTCGCCATACGTGTTCTACTACAAGCAGCTTCTGACCAAGCTGAAGAAGGCCGGCCGCGCCAACCTCTTCGCCGAGCATCGCGACCAGCCCGAGGACGAGATCACGCTGGACCACGTCTGCGACCGCCTGATCATCTGGGGCACGCCCGACAAGGTCACCGACGAGCTTCTCGCCTTCCGCGAGGAGACCGGCGATTTCGGCACGCTGCTCTACGCCGGCAAGGACTGGGCCGACCCCGACCTCGCGCGCCGCTCGATGGTTCTTCTGGCCGAACAGGGGAACCCCGCCGTGAACGCCTCCATCGGCGCGGTCGAGGCGGCCGAATGACGCGTGTCCGCCTGTCGGACGGGACTCTGCTCAACACCCGTCTCGACGGGCCCGAGGGCGCACCCTGGCTGGTGATGTCGAACTCGCTCGGCTCGAACCTGTCGATGTGGGACGGCCAGATCGACCTTCTGACGCGGAAATACCGCGTGCTCCGCTACGACCACCGGGGCCACGGGGCCAGCGACGTGCCGCCCGGTCCCTATACCTTCGACCGGCTCACCGCCGACGTGATCGACCTGATGGATCACCACGGCATCGGGACCGCCGACTATATCGGCCTTTCGATGGGCGCGATGACCGGCATGGGTCTCGCCATCCACCACGCCCCCCGCTTCGGGCACATGGTCTTGGCCGACGGCCGCGCCGACGCGCCCGAGATGTTCAAGGCGATGTGGGACCAGCGCATCGCCGTCGTCAGCGAATACGGCACCGAAGGCGTCGCCGACGGCACGCTCGGGATGTGGCTCAGCGCCGACTGGCGCGCCGAGAACCCCGAGGCCACCCGCGCGGTCCGCGACATGATCGCCGCCACCGATCCAAAGGGCTACATCGCCTGCTGCCAGGGCCTGAAGGATCTCGATTACCTCAAGGATCTCGGCAGCGTCGGGAACCCGGGCCTCCATACTTGCGGCGCCAACGACAAGGGCGCGCCGCCCGAGGTGATGCGCGCCAGGGCCAAGGCCACGCCGGGCGCGGCCTATGTCGAGATCCCCAACGCGGGCCACGTCCCCAACATCAACCGGCCGCAGGCGTTCAACGCCGCCATCGCCGATTTCCTGGACATCTGACATGCCCCTCTCCGACCGCATCCCCTATCAGGCCCTCGTCGACCGCCCGAAACTCACGCTGCCGGACGGCAAGCGCCTCGCCGTCTGGGTCATCCTCAACGTCGAGGAATGGCGGATGGAGGGTCCGATGCCCCGCACCGTCCTGCCGCCGCCGATGGGGCAGCCGCTGATCCCGGACGTCCCCAACTGGTCCTGGCATGAATACGGGATGCGCGCGGGCTTCTGGCGCCAGCACGCCGCGCTGACATCGCGCGGTATCCCCGTGACGCTCGCCATCAACGGCCATGTCTGCACCTCCTACCCCCGCGTCGCCTCCGCCGCGCGGGACGCAGGGTGGGAGTTCATGGGCCACGGCTTCCTGCAAGGCCCGATGCACCGGCTCGACGACCAGCGAAAGGCGATCTTTGAGGCGATGGACACGATCGAGGCCTTCGCGGGCAAACGCCCCCGAAGCTGGGAAAGCCCGGGCCTGACCGAGACCGACGAGACGCTGGATCTCCTCCGCGAGGCCGGCGTGGAATACGTGGCCGACTGGGTCATCGACGATCTGCCACAGGACATCGAGACGCCCCACGGCCTGATCACCACGATCCCGTACACGGTCGAGATGAACGACATCACCGTCTACGCCCTTCAACAGCACGACAGCGAGATTTTCCTGACCCGCGGCAAGCGCCAGTTCGACCGCCTCTATGCCGAGGGCGCGGACAACGCCCGCGTCATGGCGATCTCGATCCACCCCTATATCACCGGCGTCCCGCACCGGATCGGCGTGCTCGAGGACCTGCTGGACTACGTGGACGGTCACGACGGCGTCGCCTGGATGACCGCCAGCGAGATCGGCGACTGGTACCGGGGCCAGATCGGCTGATCGGTTTCGCCGCGCCTTCGGCGCGTCGATCCATGCGAGGGGCCTTGCCGCTCGCGCTCCCCAGGATATTTTTTACCAGAAAGAAGGGCAGTGGCCCACTAACCCGCAATTAAGGTTAACGCGTGCCCCTCGCGCAAACCCACCCGCTTCTTCTTTTCGCAAATACTCACGGCGCACCGCCAGCCACGAACACACCGCCCGCCCAGTTCACCGAACCACAACACACGCCCCCAAGAC
>ERZ869936.1520-NODE-1520-length-16302-cov-19.539484_pt1 | contig 16302 bp, 13 predicted proteins | sample MGYA00520876_ERZ869936 | MGnify/ENA primary metagenome ERZ869936 (study PRJEB32218, sample SAMN09650985) | biofilter metagenome | isolation source: enrty point of leading RO module | place: Saudi Arabia: Thuwal, RO plant located on Red Sea | collected 2016-02-17...
GTCGAGGACGAGAATCCGCGAGACAGATCGCCAACACTGTTTTGCAAAGCGCTAGAGTGTCAGCTTCGCCGAAGTCCTGCATCGTGGCGGTTCGTCCGACCTGCGGCAAGACTGAGTTTGGCGTTCCGTGGCAAAAAATCTGATCTCCGGACGACGAGGTTCGTCTTATCCGGCGACGCCTGCCCCGACAGGCGCGACCGCGGCGGTCAGATGAGAGCGATCTGCGGCACTGTGTTTGTGCTGAGGGGGCAGTTTGGCTGGAGTCCGTCATCTCCGCCGAAGCGGCGGGTCGAGAGCCGAGAGTCAAGGGACCGAAATCGGTGACGCGTCGTTGGCCAGGTCTCTGGACTCTTGACTCTCAGCCCTCAGCTCATTCGCGGTGATGCATCCGCGAATCAAGAACGGATCGTTCCCGAAACCACATACCGAACTGCAGAGCGCTCTACCCTCCGATACAGAACAGCCCGGTTCGGGTGCGGATGAACAGGCGCCCGTCGGAGACGGCCGGAGTTCCGAGAATGTCGTCGCCCATGTCATTGACCGCGAGCACGTCCAGTTCCGGCCCTTCACGCAGCACAACCACCATGCCGTTCTCCGCGCCGATATAAACCTTGCCGTCTCCGTAGATCGGCGACGCGAAGTATTCGCTCGCGTTGTCAATCCGCGCCGGTCCGAATACGGGCGTCCCGTCCTCGGTGTCGAAACAGGTGGCGATTCCGCCCCCCTTGATCAGCAGCATGCGGCCGTTGACGACGAGCGGCGAGACGATGTGGTCGGTGTGTTTCGTCCGGTGCTTCCAGAGCAGGTGCGTGTCGGTCACGTCGCCCGTGCCCCCGCCGCGCACCGCCAGAATGTACTCGTCGGCCGGTTCTTCGTCGTCGAAACTGGCGCCGGCATGATTTCCTTCGGGAAGGAAGGCGACGTCGAGTTCCTTCCCTTCCAACTGGCCGTCGTTGTTCAGGTCGCCGCGATCAAACGTCCGCTCATAGAAGGCTTCCGGAACGGGCGCGCTCCCGACAAAGGCCTGAATCTCCTCTTTGGTCACCTTGCCGTCGCTGTTGCCGGTCTCCCACTGGTCGATCGACGCCAGCCACTGATTGGCAATGCCCCCGCTTTGCAACGAGACGTAGATCACGCCGTCTCTCGCCACCGGCGTGGTCTTGATGTTGCGGAGCAGCGTGCGGGCGTGCCATTTCCGCTCACCGGTCTCGATGTTGTATCCGATCAGCAGGCCGGTCCCTGCGACCACCAGTTCCGGACCGTCCTCCGTTTCGTTGATCACCGGGTGCGAGTAATTGACGCACATGTCCCCCCGGTCGTCGCGCCAACGGAGTTCTCCCGTCCGCTTGTCGAAGGCGTACATCGCCGGCGCAAGATCGTCGTCCTGACAGAAGATCAACAGATCCTCGTGCAGGATCGGAGACATTCCCGCGCCCCATTTGAAGATGAAGAACGGCGTCGGCAACTCGTACTGCCACACGTCCTCTCCGGTTTCGGCGTCGACGCACATCATGCCGAGCGAACTGAAATAGAAGTAGACCCGTTCGTCGTCTGCCGCCGGGGTCGTCGCCGCGTGGCTGTTGGTTTTGTGAATCTCCGGCAATGGGCCGGTTTCCCAGGTCCGCTCCCAGAGTCGCTCGCCGGTCTCGGCGTCGAACCCGTACAGCGCCACGGTCTCCTCATCGACCATGGCCGAGGTGAATACGCGGTTCGCTGCGACGATGGGACTTCCAATTCCGTCCGCCAGTTCGACCGACCACTGCACGCCTTCCGTCGACGAAAACTCGACAGGCAGTTTCGCGTCGGACGCCGCGATGCCGGTGCAGTTCGGTCCGCGAAACTGAGGCCAGTCGTTCGCCGCAAGGGAGCCCGAAAGGAGAACAGCCGACGCGACAATTACTGCAGAACAATGGGGGGTCAGCATCGCAATCTCCTCATAGATAGTTATGTGCCACGATGGAGTCGCTGGCGAAGTAACGAGACGACACATTGACGCGGCTGCGGTCGGCTACTCTCCAGCCGTCGGCGCGGCGATCATGTCGATGGTTACGTGTCGACCAGGAAATCCGACTCCGTAGACCAACGCCTTCGACGCGGCCGGAGGCCGCTGGGGATCGTAAAGAGTGGGCCGGATTTCGTTCACCCGCCCGCTCGCTTCCTCATTCGACACGTAATACGTCGCCTTGGCCATATGCCGCAGGTCGGAGCCTCCGAGTTCCAGGGTTCGCTGAAGCTGACCAAACACATCCGCGACTTGCTCGGATTCGTTCGATCTCATGTCCCCGAAGAATCCGGACGTGTAAATCAAAGTCCCTCCGCGAACCCGCGTCAACCGGCAGTACACCGGCGACTCCGACAACCACGGCAGCCAGGCATAATCGACCGTCTCGCTCGATTCCGTCGCCGGGGCGTGGACGACCATTTCAATCTCGTTGGGGTAGGACGAAATCCACTCCACGCACGAAATCGGAGGCACCAATTGATCGCCGAAGAACTCTTCGGCGGCACGGTAGGCGGCGTCTGCATCGGACATCGGCTGCAGGAAGCACTTCACCTGCGCGACATCATCCAGGTCGAGGTCGAGATGCTCCAGCGTCCGCGCCAGCCCGGCGAGTGTCTTCTGAGTCGCTTCTTCGAGGTTGTCGGCCGGTTCCGCCTGCCCGGAAATGAAGATTACATCACCCTGAGGAACGACCGAAACGTGAGCCAGTTTGTCCCGGCCCCCGGAGGTGTCGACGTGCCGTCGCTCGACCTGGTTGGAGTCGGCCTGGGGAGTCCGCGCGGCGACCGCGTCGACCGCTATCAGCGCGCCCTCCACAGGCAGCTTCGTCGTGACGAACGTCACCGCTGGCCGCGAATGATCCCCAAACTGTCGCTTCAGGGAGGTCAGTGTTGCCTCAGAGGCCGATTCGTCGGCCAGGTAGACGTTCAGTTTGACAATGTCTTCCGGACGTGCATCGCACGCCGCCAGCACGTTCACCAGGTCATTCATCACCCGGTCGATCTGCGTCGCCGGGTCGCCCCCGCCGATCAGTTCGGAGTCTTGCGAGATCGGAAACAACTGCGTCGTATGGATCAACTCCGCGTCGCTGACAACGACGGCCGGAGCGAACCCCCCGCCCCCGTCTCCAATCACCCGGATGTGATCATCGGAGTAGGAGGCGTCGCTGAAGAACGGCCCGATCACAATTGCAAGAACCATTCGAGACAGCATTCGGCGAGACGTCATCTGCATGGCATTGGTCAGTTTGGGAGTGAGGAGAGCTGAGCATCATGCTACTGCGGATTGCGCTCTCTCGCCACACCCGCTCGAATCGAGCGGCTTCTTGAACGCTTTTCGGCTCAGGGATACACTGGCCCGCACTGCGACAGTCGTTCGAGTTGACTCGGCGACAGGCTTGCAGGCGGGCAATTCGGCGCTGAGCAGCCGGCCGAGTCAAAGTCGGCTCCGAGGCGCCGAAGAACGACGGACACGCTCAACCTGCCGGCTCAAATGCCGCTTTCCGGGAGTTGATGGTCGGATCAAGTTCGCACCCCGCGTTCTGCCGGGGGACGTCCTGTGGAGAAATCGGGGAATCGATATGGGGTTGATGCGATTCCTCGTCTATCCCGAAGAAGCGCTGGACGACTGGCCGGAGGTTCGCAGCGCATATGTGAGTGGTGTGGACGGGCGCGTCTACCCCACTCGAATCGATGTCGAGGGGAACGTGGTGACCTGTCGGCGGCCCCACTCCGACAGCGGCAAGCTGCACGTCCCCTGGCCGGTCCCCGGACGGGGACGACCGGTGGTCTCCACCGCTTCGCTCCGGGAACGGGACGAACCGTATCTGCTGACGCTCGAACTGGCCCGCGGCGCTCTGGCACAACTCCGCGATCAATGCGCCGCCTGGCAATTGCTCCAGATGGCGACCCCGGCAGAGTATCACGAGGCCGAGAAGGCCGCGTTCCTTCTCTTCAGCCAGGCGGCGACGGCTCAAGACGATCCTCGCGAGTCCGGCCGGCTGGCCACGGAGGCGATCGCACGGACGTTTTCCGCGGCGGACATCCTGGTTGAGTGTTACGTGGAACAACGGCAGGCGATGTTGAAGTATTCCCCGGGGCACTCCTCGAAACTGCTGGGGTGCAAACTCGATCGCGCGTTCTGGGACAGCGACTTCGCCGCGACCGTTGGCGACGTCTTTAACGCGGCCATGATTCCCGTGGAATGGAAGAACATCGAGCCGCGCGAGGGCGACTACGACTGGGAGGGTCTCGATCGTCTGGTCGACCACTGTGACAAGCAGCGATTGATCCTCGGCGCCGGTCCGCTGATCGACTTGGGGCCGCGCGGGATGCCGGAGTGGCTCAGCCAGTGGCAGGACGACTTCATCAATCTCCAGAGCTTCGTCTGCGACTTCATTGAAACAGCCGTCAGTCGTTACACCGGTCGCGTCCGCATCTGGGAAGTCTCGGCCCGGGCCAATACCGGGGTGGCCCTGGGACTCGGCGAGGAGAACCGGTTGGCCCTCGCCGTCCGCAGTCTCGAAACGGCCGCCCGCACCGATTTCGAATCGCAGTTCTTCATTCGTGTCGATCAGCCCTTCAGCGAATACCAGGCGCGGGGACAGCATCGGCTCTCGGCGTTTCAATTCGTCGATACGCTGATTCGCTCAAACATCGGCGTGCGGGGAGTGAACCTGGAGATGTCGATGGGCTTCCGGCCCCGAGGCACGCTGCTGCGCAATCTGCTCAGTGTGTCGCGAATGATCGACTACTGGAGTCAACTCGGTGTGCAACTGCATGTCACGTTGGCCATTCCGTCGTCCGATCAGCCGGACCCCCTCGCCGATCCCGATTTGGAGGTCGATTCGCCGTCCGGGCGCGACGGATGGAGCCCGGCCTGGCAGGCCGAATTTGCGGTCGAGCTGATCCGCCTGCTCACCTCGAAGCCGGCGGTGACCGGAATTTTCTGGTGCCATTTCCGGGACTCTCAGCCGCACTTGTATCCCAACGCCGGCCTGGCGGATCAAGATGACCGGCCCAAAGAGGCGCTGGAAGTGTTCCGCAAGTTTCAGCACGGAGAAACGCTGTTCCCCGGCTCCCTGCACGAGTGAGCGACGGCAGAGTCAGCGACCGGTTCCTGCGCCGGCCGAAAAAGACCGCAGGCATCCCACCGGGCGTGCCGCGAGCGGGTGCAAGTTCACTCGTGGTCCATCAGTTCAGATTCTTCGGGTTGAGGGGTTCGCACGGGAGCACGAATCCCGCAGGGTTTCGTGCGGATCTGCAGTCCAATCGGCCCTCAAGAAACGGCCCTGACAGGGCACTATCCGGTGTGACTGGAACGAATCCGGCTGCTGCAATCGACAGGACTGGGACGTACGGCGTCACGGCCTGCGCATCGCGCACCGCCGCTGCGACCTCTAGAATCGAGTCTGTCTTGCTGCAACCGCGCATTCTTCCTAACCTTCGCGCGCGGCAGACTCTCGGAAATCAGCGCCATCCACTCGATGATGCGGCAAAACTTCCAGATCGTCCCGAGAAAGATTGAAGTCCCCGCCCCTCCCCACGAAGATACGGGCCGCCCGAGTCAACAGGACTCCCAGGAAAGATTGCACCTATGATTTCTTACGATGCCGGCCGCCTCTCGCTTTGCGAGTCGAACGAACTCCCTGAGCGAACACTCGTTGCACCGCTGCCTGTTGTGCGGGAAATTCGCACAGTCCTGGGAGCGATCGACGTCGACATTCGAGTGGGGAACGGCGACACCGTGTTCGTTTCGTCTGACCTGTTCGCCGCCTTCAATGAGTGGGATCAGCATCAGGCGGGCGACGATCTCGATTTGAACTGATCGGGCCGCTGCGGGCCGCGTCGTTCGCTCGATGCAACTGACGCCTGCTGGTCGGCGGCAGATTGCGTGGCTCGCGCAACATCGACGCTGCGGCCGCTGGAGCTACAATGGGACGTCTTGACGCCCACTGTAGTGCCCTGTCAGGGCTTTCCTGGAGATTGGTGGACGGCAGATTCGCACGAAACCCTGCGGGATTCGTGCTCCCGTGACAACCACTCAACCTCAGGATTCTGGATTGACGGACCAGCAGGCTCCATGTCCCGCTCCCCGCTTGATTTTGACGTCGTCGTGATCGGCGCCGGCCACGCCGGAACCGAAGCGGCTCTGGCTGCTGCGCGGCTCGGGGCCCGCACCGCCCTGCTCACGATGAACTGCGACACCGTCGGCCAGATGAGTTGCAACCCGGCCATCGGCGGCGTCGCCAAGGGACAGATTGTTCGCGAGATCGACGCGCTCGGCGGCGAAATGGGCCGCGTTATCGACGAGACCGGAATCCAGTTCCGGATGCTCAACCGCGGCAAAGGGCCGGCGATGCACTCGCCCCGCGCCCAGGCCGACAAGAAAGCCTATCAGTTCTCGATGAAGCACCGGGTCGAGGGTCAGGAGAACCTTTCACTCCGGCAGGAACTGGTTGAAGACCTGATTGTTGAATCCCGGGCCAGCGCAGACGCCGGGACCGGCGCCCCCCGTCACGTGACCGGCGTCCGGGTGCGGGGCGGCGCCGTCTACCGGGCCGCCGCCGTTGTGGTGACGACCGGGACGTTTCTGCAGGCCGTCATGCACACCGGAGAGGCGAAAACCGCCGGGGGCCGCGCCGGAGAAGGAACGACCGGCACGTTGTCCGACTGCCTTCGCCGACTGCACTTCAACCTCGAACGGTTCAAGACCGGCACACCGGCTCGTTTGAACGGACGAAGCATCGACTACTCCGTCCTCGATGAGCAGCCGGGCGACGACGATCCGCAGCCGTTCTCGTTCCTCACGGATCGCATCACACAACCTCAGCTCTGTTGCTGGCTGACGGAAACCAACGACGCCGTTCACGAGGTCATCCGAGAGAATCTGCATCGCGCTCCGATGTACAGCGGGCAGATCGATTCTCGCGGGCCCCGCTATTGCCCCTCGATTGAAGACAAAGTGGTTCGTTTTGCGGAACGGACGTCCCATCAGATCTTTCTCGAGCCCGAAGGACGGCAGACCCACGAAGTCTACTGCAACGGCATCTCCACAAGCCTCCCCCGCGACGTCCAGGACCGTTTGATCCACGGCATTCGAGGGCTGGAGCAGGCCGACATCATGCGCTACGGCTACGCCGTCGAATATGACTACGCGCCGCCGACGCAGCTTCATGCGACCCTCGAGACAAAACTCGTCGGCGGGCTCTATTTCGCCGGTCAGATCAACGGAACCACCGGCTATGAGGAGGCCGCCGGGCAGGGGCTGATCGCCGGCGTGAACGCCGTTCAGAAGCTGCGCGGAGAGGAACCGCTGATTCTTGACCGCAGCCAGGCTTACCTCGGCGTGTTGATCGACGACCTCGTCACCCGCGGGGTCGATGAACCGTACCGGATGTTCACCTCGCGGGCCGAGTATCGGCTGTTGCTGCGACACGACAACGCCGATCGGCGGCTGACCCCCGTCGGCAACCGGATCGGCCTCACCTGCGAAACACGCCGGACACAATTCGCCGGCTATGAAGCGGAAATCGCCCGCGCGACCGATTGCATCCGCCGCCTCCGTCACGAGGGCAACACGCTCGAAGAGTGGCTGCGGCGGCCGAAAATCGAATGGACGCAGGTGTGTGGGTTCTCCCCGGAAGCGGCCGCACTCGAATTGTCGGAGCGGGCCGCCCGGCAGATCGTCACGGACGTCAAGTACGCCGGATACATCCGCATGCAGGAGCGGGACATCGAACGGCGGGAGAAGATGCAGTCGGTGCGCATCCCCGAGACGTTTGACTATCTCGCCGTGCCCCAACTGCGTGCTGAGGCGAAGGAGAAGCTTCGGCAGGTTCGCCCCCGCGATTTGGGACAGGCCGGCCGAATCAGCGGGATCACGCCCGCCGACATCGCGATGGTGGCACTGTATCTCAAGGAACCGGGGCGAATTGCGTCATAGCAGCGAAAACCGATGCGACAGCCGCGTACCGGGAGGGTGTGGGTCGCTCAAGGGAAGCGTCGAGCATCGTCCGTCCAAAACTGCGCAAGGCGATGGATCGTGTGGGATTACATCACACAGCGCGACGCGGCGAGTCAGGCAAGAGGGCATGACAAACCCCTGTTGACCGATTCCGCAGATTGGATACAATCGGACCCTGTGAGAACGTCGGTAAGATCGGCATAACCGGAAGTTCCACAAGTTTCGGTCGTTTGGCCTGCGGTCCCTTCCCGTTCTGCTGCAGTTCTACTCTGAGGAAGGGGAGTTCATGGAGGAGCGAACCCGTACGGGTCGCAGCCAAAGCGCCGTGTCTTTCTCTGGGTTTTCGTCCAGGGACGTTCCAGTGCTCGGCCCTTAGTTCGCAAGGGCTTGTTCGAGGGATAGACCAGCACTATGAAAACCGTCTTCACGACAGGCGAAGCCGCCAAAATCTGTAAGGTCAGTCAGCAGACCATCATCCGCTGTTTCGATTCCGGCCAGCTCAAGGGATTTCGCGTCCCCGGCTCCCGGTTCCGCCGCATCCCCCGGGATGTCCTGTACAAGTTCATGAAGGACAACGGCATCCCCACCGACGCGCTCGAAAGCGGAAAACGAAAAGCGGTCGTCGTTGACGACGATGTCGAACTCGTCGAACTCATCAAGGACGCCCTCGAAGCCGACGGACGGTTCGAAGTCCGCGTCGCCAACAACGGCTTCGACGCCGGAATGATCGTCAAGGAGTATCGCCCCGACGCGATCGTGCTCGACGTCATGCTGCCCGACATCAACGGCAAGGAGGTCTGCCAGCGGATTCGCAGCGACTCCACGCTCGACGACGTGAAAATCATCTGCATCAGCGGCATGGTCGAAATGGACAAGGTGGACGAACTGAAGGCGGCCGGCGCCAACGACTTCCTGCAGAAGCCGTTTGAAGTGGAGACGCTGATCGACTCGATCTGCAAGATGCTCGATATGGAATCGCCGGTGCCTGCCAAGTGACGCCGGCGAAGACGGCGGCCGGGCGCATGTCCGGTCTGCCGGCCGACGCAAGGCGACGGGAGCATGCGCAGCAATGGGTGAACCGGTCCCGTCCATGACGGGAGAAGCACCGTTGAGTGTTGCGGATGCTCTGCTCGCCGCCGTCCTGCCGGTCCGCCCGGTGGAGGAAACGCTCGGTCGTCTCGCGGAGGTCTGGCGCGACCGGCTGAAGGTCCGCCAGGTTGTGTTGGGGATGGTCGACGCAGAGAACGGCAACTGCCTCGCCGCCTGTGCCGACTCGTCGAATGTTCGCAATCTTCGCGGCACCCCGCTTGCGCCGGGGGCGGCGCTCGGCGAGGGCCTGCAAACGGCTCTTCTCTCCATCGCCGGTGATCGCGAGGCAGACCGCTGGATTCCGCTCGCCGATTCCGGCCGCGTGATCGGAGGCGTGCTGCTCTGGCATCAACCGGGCGTTGAACTGCTCCCGCACCTCCCGGAATGGACGACCATGACGGCCCGCCTGCTCACCCTCATGCGGGACTACGATCGCCGCTTGCTCCACGACAAACTCGAGGCGATGGCCGAATTCGCCGCCGGCGCGGGGCACGAGATCAACAACCCCCTCGGTTCGATCCTGATCGCCTCGCAGCGGCTGCTGAAAGACGAGACGAATCCGGAACGGCGTCGCCTGCTCGCCACCATCGGCAGCCAGGCGCTCCGCGTCCGCGACATGATCGGCGACGCGATGCTCTTCGCGCGCCCTCCGCAACCGCAACTCGAAACTTTCGATCTCGCCCACGAAGTCGAAGCTACGATTGATCGCTTCGCAGACCAACTCGCGGAAAAACAGATCACCTTGCAGACCGGGTTCGCCCCCGAAGTCCCAATCAAGGCCGATCGCACGCAACTTGCCGTCGTCGTCAGCGAACTGCTGAGAAACGCCATTCACGCAGTCGACACCGAGGGGACGATTGACGTGAGCGTTGAACAAACAACTCGCAGCGACCGCACCGTCGGCGTGATCGCAATCCGCGACAACGGCAAGGGCCTTTCCGACGAGGAACGGGACCACCTCTTCGACCCGTTCTACAGCGGTCGACAAGCCGGCCGCGGCCTCGGATTCGGTCTCCCCAAAGCCTGGCGGATCGTCACCAACCACGGCGGCAACATCTCCGTCGCCGATAACCCCGACGCCGGACTCACATTCACCGTCGAGTGGCCGACTGAATAAAGCGCGGCGAGCCGCGCAGCGTCAGCCCGCGGATGTCCCCTCACGGCACGACCACAATCTTCCCCGTCAGCGTCCCCTGCTTGGCAAGCGTGTTGTCCTCCTGCAGCCGGTGGGCGGCTGCCGCTTCGCTCAGTGGGAATGTCTCGCCGACCAGCGGTTTCCACGTCCCGGCCGCAGCCCACGCATTCATCTGCTCGGCGCACGTCCTTTGTTCATCGTCCGACGCATTGAACATCGCGAAGCCGACCAGCCGCAGATCGTTGACGTAAAACGGCCCCACGGGAAACTCCGGCCGCGCATCCCGGCCGGCCATCAGCACAATGCGGCCCCGCTTCTTCATCAGGCCGACCGTGCGGTCGAAGGTCGGCTCGCGCTGCGTCTCCCACCAGACGTCGATCCCGCCGTGCGACTCCGAAAACTTGCGGATCTCGTCGTCGAGGCTCGACGAGTGGTAATCGAGCACGAGGTCCGCACCGAGTTGCTCGCAGAGCTTCTGCTTCTCCTCGCTGCCGACCGTCGCGATCACCGTGGCTCCCGCCGCCTTCGCGAACTGAACCACCGCCGAGCCGACTCCCCCCGTCCCGCCGTTCACGAAGACGAGGTCGCCTTTCTCGAGTCCGGCATGCAGGAAGAGACCCAGATGCGCCGTGATTCCCACCAGCGCCCCGGCCGCCGCCTGCTCGTCCGACTGCTGTTCAGGAGTTGGATAGAGCCAGCATTCGTCGACGGCCGCATACTCCGCCAGCGTCCCCTGCCGGCCGAACAGGCTCTGGTTACTGCCCCACACCCGGTCTCCGGCCGCAAATCGCGTCACTCCTTCGCCGACTGCTTCCACCGTCCCCGCCAGATCGCACCCCGGCACGTAGGGGAACGGCAACTCCATCTGCACGGCCCCGCTGCGGATGTAGGTGTCGATCGGATTGACCGACGAGGCCCCGACCTTGACCAGCACCTGGCCCGCTCCCGGCACAGGCTTCGGCAAATCGCCGATTTGAAACACGTCCGGAGATCCGGTTTCGTTGATGAAGGCTGCCTGCATGGAAATGTCCTGCTCAAGCGGGATGGAAAATGTCTCTGCGGAAACGGTGGATCTTACCGCCGCGCCCCACTCGATTCCCAGCGCGCCCGCCGTTCGCATCGCCCCGCCGGTTCAACTAGAATGAGGTGTGTTTCCACGAAGTATTCTGTAACGAACTGGTCAATGGTATGACGGACGAAACCACACCGGCGGAAGCGAAACAGCCGGACGAAATTGAACTCATCGAGGCTCTCAAGCAGGTCATCGACCCCGAGTTGATGATCAACATCGTCGATCTCGGCCTCATCTACGACGTGTCGAAGGAAGAGGGCGTTGTCAGCGTCGACATGACGCTCACCAGCCCCGCCTGCCCGGCCGGACCGCAGATCATCAATCAGTCCAAGATGGCGCTCGAACAGCTTGAGGGCGTCGACGAGGCGAAGATTCAACTCGTGATGACCCCACCCTGGTCGCCCGAGCGAATGACCGACGACGCCCGCGACCAACTCGGCATTTTCTGAAGCGCACCCCGATCAACGATTTGTCGTTTCGCATCCCTCGAGTTCCTTTAGGACGAACGATGACGCGCACGATCCTCGCCGGCACACTGCCGCTCTTTCTGCTCACATTCATCGGCTGCGCCGGCAACGGCGGAACCTCCATCAGCGACGATGCCCCGTTGCCGACCGCGCCCGGGGATGAGTCGCCGGCGGAAGCGGAGGACAAGCCCTACCTTTACGGAATGGAGGCGGTGGATGCACTGTACTCCGGCTACGGTGAAGGCGCGCCGCAAGGCCGCGGTCCCAGCCAGGGAATGATCGCCGAGCGAGGAAACGCTTATCTCAACGAACGCTTTCCACGACTCGACTACATCATCGAGGCTTCCGTGGCCGAGTCGGGCGAGACCGAAGACGACGTCTGGTACGCGAAATTCGTGACGTCCACCGGCGAGTTCGTTGTGGAAGTCCACCCGGAATGGGCGCCCCACGGCGCCGCGCGATTCCGGGAACTGATCGAGGAGGGGTTTTACGACGGTTGTCGCTTCTTCCGAGTGGTCGACGGATTCATGGCGCAAGTCGGCATGCACGGCGATCCCGAAGTGAACGCCCGCTGGCAGAACAACACAATTCCCGACGATCCCGTCAAAGTCTCCAACACGCGCGGGCGAGTCACGTTCGCAACATCGGGCCCCGATTCCAGGACCACCCAGTTCTTCATTACCTTCAACGACAACTCGTTTCTCGACGCCCAGGGTTTCGCGCCGATCGGCGAAGTGATCGACGCCGTCCCGGCGGATGAACCGGCTGAAGAGACCGCCGAGACACCCGCTGAAGAGTCCCCCGAACCGACGGAATCCCCCAACTGAGCAAGGAAGACCTCATGCGACGCGACAGTAGACTTCTCACCGTGCTTCTGCTGGCCGCCGGCTTCGTCGCCGCATCTGCCGCGCGAGCGGACGACGCCGCCGACAACCAGCAGCCCTTTCAGGTCAAGTTCACCACCACCGAGGGAGACTTCGTCGTGGAAGTCCACCCCGAGTGGGCGCCGCGCGGCGCCGCGAGATTCAGGGAACTCGTCGAGGCCGAATACTACGACGGCTGCCGCTTCTTCCGCGTGATCGACGGATTCATGGCGCAGTTCGGCATGCACGGCGATCCCGACGTGAACGCCAAATGGAGCAAACAGAAAATCAAGGACGACAAGCCGCAGAAGTCAAACACCCGCGGACGCATCACGTTCGCCACGTCCGGACCCGATTCCCGCACTACGCAACTCTTCATCAACTTCGACGACAACTCTTTCCTCGACGATCAGGGATTCGCTCCGTTCGGCGAGGTCGTAGAAGGGATGGACGTCGTCGACGCCCTGTACGACGGTTACGGAGAAGGCGCCCCGAGAGGCAAGGGCCCCAGCCAGGGCAAGATCGCCGCGCAGGGCAACGACTACCTGAAACAGTCGTTCCCCGAACTCGACTACATCGAGACCGCGAGGATCGTCGAAGACGACGAGTCGAGCGAAAAACCGTAGCACGACCGAAACCGCAAACCACGCACGTCAAAGCCCACGGGTTGCAACCCGTGGGCTTTCCTACAGCTCCCATCCCTTCCGCGAGAACTGCCGCACGATGTTGGCCGCTTCCGGGGCGTTCGTCGCCGTGAGGTTCACGGCGTCCCATTCGACCTTCTTCCCGATCCGGTACGCCACATTGCCCAGCAGCACGCTTTCGGTCAATGCCCCGGAATAGTCGAAGTTGCAAGTCGTCGGCGAGCCTGTCTTGCAGGCCTGAATCCATTCGTTGTGGTGCCCGATCGAATCGGGAATCGTCGGCTCGGGCGGTTTGAAGTCCGCGAACTTTTCCTCGGGAAACAGCTTGTACGAGCCGTAGTCGGCGAACATTGTCCCCTCGTCGCCGATGAAGTACACGCCTGATCCGCCCAGTTCGTGTCCGTCGTGCTTCGATTCTGCGCGATCGCCGTCGGTCCACGTCAGTTTCACCGGCGGCTGATCGCCCCGCGCCGGGTACTCCCAGTGCACTTTGAGACCGGAGGGGGCTGTCTCCGGATGCGGCGGCGGTCCTTCGGCCTCACAAGTCAGCGGATGCCGCAGTTCGAGCGCCCAGAACACCAGATCGATGTAATGGCACCCCATGTCGCCCAGCGTCCCGCCGCCGAAGTCCCACCAGCGCCGCCACTGAGCAGGCATGAAAGCGTCGTTGTACGGCCGGTAAGCGGCCGGACCCAGCCAGGTGTCCCAGTCCACTTCGGGCGGCACCGGCTGCCCGTCCGTTGGCCACTCCACCCCGCCCCAGCCCTTGCCGACCCAGACTTTCACCTCCTTCACCGGACCGATCGCGCCCGACCGGATGATCTCCACCACCCGCCGGTAGTTGTTCCCGGCGTGAATCTGCGTCCCCATCTGCGTGGCGACGTGGTACTCCTTGGCCGTTTGCGAGACCAGCCGCGCTTCCCACACGGTCCGCGTCAGCGGCTTCTCGCAATAACAATGCAGACCTCTCCGCATCGCCGTCACGCTGCAGTAGGCGTGCGTATGGTCGGGCGTCGAGACGACCACCGCATCCAGCTTCTGGTCGTCGAGCATCTTGCGGAAGTCTTTGTACTTCGCCGCGTCGGGATACTCCGAATACGCCTGTGCCGCCCGGCGGTCGTCGACGTCGGTGATGGCGACGATGTTCTGGCTGGAGACTCCCGCCAGGTTCCCCGCGCCGCGACCGCCCGGCCCGATGATCCCGATATCGAGCTTCTCGTTGGGCGAGTCCGATTCCTGTGCGAGCAGAGAATTCCCGGCGAACAGGCCGGCCCCGAGGAATGCGGAGTGTCTAAGAAAGTCGCGACGGTCGGTCGAGCGCAGCATGAGTGTCCTCAATCATGGGATGGATCAGCGCCCGCCAATATGACGGCTCGACACCGATCCCGCAACGCGCCGCCGTTTGATACGCTTGTCATTCGGCGGAGTTCGACAGCCGCTTCAACCGCACGTCCTTGAATTCGACCCGCATCCCCTCATTGTGGAGTTGCAGGCCGATCGTACCGTCGTCGAGCCGGCCTTCTTTCGCGTTGTCAGTGAACTCCGAAGCCGGTTTCCCGTTGATGAAGAATTGAAACCGGTTCCCTTCAGCGACGATCCGCACGTCGTTCCAGTCGCGGTCGTTGATGTCATCCAGCGTGATTGCGTCCTCGATCATGGTCGACTTCGTCTTGCCCTCTTCATCGATCACCAGCCTCGTCCCACGCGGACAGGGGTACTCGGTGCGCGTGGCGAAGTGAAAGTCCCACGCCCCGAGAATCCGCGGTCCGATGCCGATGTGCCCCAGGTCGGCGTGGTATCCCTCGAACGGCCGCTTCCCGCTCTCATCCGGCTGCGCCCGAATCTCTACGCCGGTATTTCCCTCGCCCGGCAACCGGTACTTCAGCGTCAGTTCAAAGTCGGTCAGGTCGTCTTCTTTCCACACCAGATAGGCATTCCGGTCGGCACTGCCGATGCCGACGATCACCCCGTCTTCAACGCTCCAGTCGTCGTCCGTCCCCTCCGGCACTGCATGCCAGCCGTCGAGCGTTTCCCCGTCGAAGATCTCCACAGCGCCATCCTCGTCGGTCTCTTGTGCAGGAGCCGGTGCTTGTGCGGAGCAGATCGCCGGCAGGACGGAAGCAATGGCACCCAGCACGAACAAATGGATTGTCATCAGCGGCCGATGAGATTGCACAGCGAAGCCCTCCTGCTGACGTGGGTGAACCGTGTACACTGGCATCATGCGGTTTCGCGCCCGGTTTGTCACGGGTTGCCTGTAGTAAAACGGACCAGCCCTTTGCGACGCGGGACTCGGTGTGCGCCATGCCCGCCCATGAAAAACTCATCCGCGCCCTCGGCGGCCTGCTCGGCGGATCGCTGAACCAGTTGTTCTGGTACGCGCTGCTGGCGTGCGGAGTCTGGTTGTTCTTTTCTCTCATCTTCCGTGCACGGTTCCGGCATCGGCGAATCTCACGGCAGGAACCGACGCGGCGGCAGGTCGGCCGTGAACTGCTATTTTCGCTCCGCAGCATCATCGTCTTCGGCGTGGTGACGGGCGCGGTCGTCTATGCCGCCTGCTCCGGATGGACCCGGCTCTATGTGAGCATCGACGACTACGGCTGGGGATGGTTCGTCCTCAGCATCGTCGTGATGATTGTCGTGCACGACGCCTACTTCTACTGGACGCACCGGTTGATGCATCACCCCCGGCTGTACCGCGCAATGCATCACGCACATCACCTCTCAATGAGTCCCACGCCGTGGGCCGCCTATGCCTTCAGCACAGCGGAAGCCTTCGTCCAGGCCGGGATCGGACCGCTGATCGTTTTCACGATGCCCGTGCACCCCGCGGCGTTCGGGCTGTTCATGGTCTGGCAGATCGCGTTCAACGTTTTCGGTCATTGCGGCTACGAGATCTACCCGCACTGGTTCCTCAAGAGCCGGGCCGGGCTGCTGCTCAACTCCGTCACGCACCACGCGATGCACCACGAGAAGTTCCGCTCCAACTACGGCCTCTACTTCAACGTCTGGGACCGCCTGATGGGAACCAACCACCCGGACTACGAGCAGCGGTTTGAACTGGCG
>ERZ869936.1521-NODE-1521-length-16295-cov-33.037500_pt1 | contig 16295 bp, 9 predicted proteins | sample MGYA00520876_ERZ869936 | MGnify/ENA primary metagenome ERZ869936 (study PRJEB32218, sample SAMN09650985) | biofilter metagenome | isolation source: enrty point of leading RO module | place: Saudi Arabia: Thuwal, RO plant located on Red Sea | collected 2016-02-17 ...
GCCGAGACGTTACGCCGAGACGTTACTTCGTGGCGGACTTGAGCTCCGCCATCAGCTTCCGCATGCCCTGCTGTACCAGCTCTTCGGCCACCGGCTGGCACGGCATCCAAGGCGGGCGATTCGCCATGAATCCCCACGCCTCGTAGCCGCCCGCGGTGCCCAACTCGTAGGCCTCCCTCGTCGCCACGTACGGCCCGATGCCATTGACGTGAATCAGGACGAAGGTGTGCTCGAACGGGGAGTGTTCTTCGGCAAACAGCTGATACTCCGCGAACATCTCGCAGCCGAAGGTAAAGAAGCAGAGCTCGTCGCCCACGGCCACGGCCCGCATGGGGAAGTCGAGAAACCTCGGCTCACCGCTCTCCGCGACTTTCAACAGCGCCTGATAGCGGCGATTGTCCGGCTCGCGCGCGAGCACGGCACGGCATGCTTCGACCGAGGGCGGATCCTGCAGCGGCAACTTCAACGTGAGATCGCGCGAGCGGATCGCTCCGGCTGCAATCGTCTCCTCCGACTCGAGTGCCCGGCTGACCGACGTGGCCAACGACAAACCCGCCGCATCGCTGGCGGCAACTCCACCCGCCAGGGGATAGCCGTTGATGTTGCCACAGGCCGCCTGGGCAAACATGAAGACGCCCTCCGGCTGGCCTCGAGTCGCCAGCAACTTCCGCAAGTGATCCACCGCGAAGCCGGGAAAGTCGGGGCCGACCGCCTTGCTCGTGCCATGTACGATGACGGGATGGGCCGCGTGCGAGAAGAGCACGCCGATACGCTGGTCGTCGTCGTCCCGAGCACTCAGCACATCGACCCAGGGCACGATCGCCCCGTCGGGATTCGGAGACATGATGACGCGTCCGTCGCGGAGCAGTCGCCGGTTGTAACCGATCTGGGCCGGCGCTCGGCTCACCTGCAACGTCGCGGGCCGCGCTGCCTCCGCCGCCTCCTTCACCAGCCGTGCGATCTCGCCCGTCAGCCAGGCGGCCGATTCCTCGGACATCTTCCGTCCGTCGACGCCGGGCGCGTTGTGGGTTTGGCTGGCACAGATCAGCACGTTCTCCGACGCGATGCCGGTCGCTTCGTGGATCGCGGCGATCAGTCCGTCGCAGTACGCGTAACTGAACGTTCCCATGTCGGCCGTGACAATCGCCAGCTGCTGGGCACCGTGCTGGAGAACGAGCGCTCGGGCGTACAGATCGGCATAGACTTCCGGCCGATCTTTGACCCGCGTGATGATCGTTTCCGCGGCCCCGCACTGAAGCGTTGCAGCTGCGTCCGCGACGCCGTGTGGTGGCGGCTCCTCGGCCACCAGAGGTGCCGACGACACCGCCCCGGCGAAGAGCCCGACCAGGACGATCATCGATCGCCAAGCGATGCGAACACGATCGGGCGACAGGCAGGGCACACTGGGCATGGCAGCGACTCCCGGAAAAGGAATGCGCCGGCGCGGCCGCGGCGCGAGCGTGCATCTTACCCCGTCGAGATTGAATTGCGAGCCTTCGCCGGGGCCGTCACCACGACCGCTTGATCCACTGCACGTACTCGATCACATTGTGATCGGGATCGGCAAAGTAGAGCCAGCGAACCTCGCCCGGCACCTCGAGCGGTCCGCGGAGAATGGGAACGCCCTGCCGAACCAGCGCCTCGGCGCTGGCATCGAGGTCCTCGACCGCCAGCGCCAGATGCGGGCAATAGGGCGGCACCGCGGCCGAACTGGTGAACGAGCCGTCGAGCTTAGCCAACAACTCGAGGTACACGTCCCCCAACTTGAGGAAGGCGCACGCTTCGCCTTCCTCTTCGTTGCGGTGCTGCCACGACTCGACGAAACCGAGCCGTTCGACATAGAAACGGACCGAGGCGTCGAGGTCGGCAACCTCGCAGGCAACGTGATCGATTCGCATAACTCAGGTCTGCCCGTCGTCGGTCTGCCCGTCGTCGGTCTGCCCGTCGTCGGTCTGCCCGTCGTCCAAGACGCTGTGAGAGTTCGGACCCTGTGACCGTTCACAATCCGGCCGTCGCGTTCCTACTCCGGCAGTCGCCCTTGCTCGACCGGCGTGAACTCACCCGTGCAGGCCTCCATGAAGGCCACCAGGTCTTTCATATCCTGCTCGGAGAGATTGAGCTTGCGGACGTCCTTGCTGAGGTGCTCGTTGGGATGCCCGCCCTCGTTGTACCAGGCCACAACTTCGGCCAGGGTCTTTTGCGAACCGTCGTGCATGTAGGGCGCCGTGAGCGCGACGTTGCGAATCGTGGGCGTCTTGAATGCGCCCGTATCGGCGGCGACCTTGGTCACCTCGAAACGCCCGAGGTCCGGCTTCTCCTTGTCCATGCCGACGCCCAGATTGTGGTACTTCTCATCGCTCAGGTTCGCTCCCACGTGACAAGCGGTGCATTGCCCACGATTGCCGAAGAAGATCTCGCGACCACGGATTGCGCTCTCGCTCATCGGGTGTTTCTCGCTCGCGGCGAGGGCCTTTTCGTAATCGGCAACCAAATCCGGTTCGTCTGCGCGAAGTCCTTCCAGATCGTCGATGTCTTCACCGATCACTTCCCTCAGCGACCGCACCGGTTCGTAGTAATCGAACGGCGAGGGGCCGGTCACGATCGTGCGTTCGAAGGCCGCGATTGCCTTGCCGACGTTGTCGATATTCAGGCCATCTTCGAAGATCGTGTCGAACTGCAGCTTATAGCCGGGAACCTCCGCCAACGTGGCCACGCAGTTCTCATGCGTATTGCCCATCTCGATGGGGTTCGCAATCGGACCGACCGCCTGCTCTTCCAGCGAGGCCGCCCGGCCATCCCAAAACTGAGCCGCGCTCAGGATGCGATTATAGCTGGCCGGCGAGTTGCGACCGCCTTCCTGATCGTCGATACCGACACCGAACTGCGTTTGCCGCGTGTAGCCTTCGTCGGGGTGATGACACGACGCGCAACTTATGGTTCCGTCCTTGGACAACCGGCCGTCGAAATAAAGCTGACGACCGAGTTCGATTTTGGCCCGGGTCAGCGGGTTCTCCGCCAGACCGACCATCGATTCCTGGCCCGCAGCCAAGCCCATGGGCAGCGTCACCTGCAGCGTGCGATGATTCGACGCATCGGCCAGCCAGGCCTTGATCTCGTCGAGCTTCAGCGGACCATCTCCAGGAATTCCACTGGTGAGTTCGTCGGAACCGAGCATGACCTCGGTGCTCTTTTCCGAGTCGGTCGGCGGCGCATCGTTGATCACTTTCTGCGCCGTCACGTCAGCGACTTGCTCTCCGCTTGTGCAGCCGCCAAGTGTGACCGCGGCCAGCAAAAGAATGCCCAACATGGATAACCAGACCGCTTGCTGCGAGTGGCTGCGCATGGTTTCTTGCTCCTGTCGAAACCGCCACGGCTACCTCGCTTCTCGCTGGGTGCCGCAACGTCGAGGGTATTGAACAGGTTCCTAGCGGCAAATAGATCCGCAAAGAATGGGCTCTTAGTATAGCGGCGCCATCGTGGAGCGACCAGTGGAGCGAGCGCGCGGACAACCTGGAGATTCAAAATGGGGAGCGCGCCAGGAAGCGCGGGGCGCGCCGCCTCGATCGATGACTCTTTCGGCTGGTCCTCACTCATCGAGGGTACCCTTATACTGAGGTCAGCTGTGCCCTGCGGCCAGCGTGTGCGCCATGTAGCCTGGATCTCCCCGACAAGCGGGTGCGCGGCGGTTGATCATCGGCTCCGCCCGAACACTTCAGCGGGTCGGTTCGAGAGGCCCGCCGGCGGTCCAGGCAACCTGAACTTGGGAGTCGATCGAAAGTTGGAACTCGTCGCTACCTGTGCCTTCGGACTCGAAGCGATCGTGGTCCGCGAATTGGCAGCGCTCGGCTACGACGCGCAGGTCGTTTCGCCTGGTCGCATCCTGTTCGTCGGCGATACGACGGCGATCTGTCGCGCGAACCTCTGGCTTCGCACGGCCGATCGCGTGTTGCTGCGTCTGGCCCACTTTCCGGCCACCGACTTCGATCAACTCTTCGACACCACGCGCGCCGTCCCTTGGCACGAGTGGATCCCACCGGATGGCGAGTTCCCCGTCTCCGGTCGCTCGACGAAGTCGCAGCTCTCCAGCGTGCCAGCCTGCCAACGGAGCGTCAAGAAAGCAATCGTCGAGAGTCTCCGCGCCGGCCACGGCGTCGAGTCGCTGCCCGAGAGTGGTCCCCGTTACAAGATCGAAGTCGCCATTTTGAAAGACGAGGTGTCGCTCAGCCTCGATACGACCGGTCCGAGCCTGCACAAGCGGGGCTATCGTCAACTCTCGGCCCGCGCGCCGCTGAAGGAAACGCTGGCCGCCGCCATGATTCAGCTCAGCTACTGGAAGGCAGGCCGTCCGCTGATCGATCCCTTCTGCGGCAGCGGCACGATCCCGATCGAAGCGGCGCTGATCGGTCGCAATCTGGCCCCCGGTCGGGCCCGACAATTCGCCGCCGAGGACTGGCCGGCCATCGCCAACATAGCCTGGTCGCGTGCGCGGGAAGAGGCGGCCGACCTGGCACTGCCTGATTTGCCAACGCGAATCCTCGGTACCGACATCGACGCCGAGGTACTCAGCCTGGCCCGCCATCACGCGCAGCGGGCCGGAGTGGCCGAGGACATTCACTTTCAGCAACGGGCCTTCGACCAGCTCTTCAGCAAACAGGAGCACGGCTGCGTGATTGCCAATCCGCCGTACGGTCGACGGCTCGACGACGGCACGGATCCCGAGGCGCTCTATCGCACCATGCCTGCGGTGCTCAGAAGGCTGCCAACCTGGTCGCACTATATCCTCACGCCGCAAGCGAACTTTGAAACGCTGATCGAGAAGCAGGCCGACCGTCGCCGAAAGCTCTACAACGGGCGGATCGAGTGCACCTTCTATCAGTTTCACGGACCGACGCCAGCCGACGCGGCCCGCGTCACTGCGGCGGCGCCCGGAAGCAACGAGCCGCAGCAAAAGGGCGCGACGCCTGAGAAAGGCGACTCGCCAGAAGGCTTGGAAGCCCTCGGCGATGTTGACTCCTCGCCTGCGCGTCCCGCCTTCGGCGGCGTCACCGCCAAGATGCAGGAACAAGCGGAGCTGTTTCGCAGCCGGCTCACCAAACGGGCACGCCACCTGCGGCGCTGGCCCACCAAACGAGGCATCACCTGTTACCGGCTCTACGAGCGCGACATCCCCGAAATTCCGCTCGTCGTCGATCGCTATGAAGACTGCCTCCACGTCACCGAATACGAACGCCCTCACGATCGGGACTTGGGACAGCATGCTGAGTGGCTCGAGCTGCTGCTCCGCACCGCGGGGCAAGTGCTCGAGATCGATCGCAACCACATCTTCTTGAAACGCCGAGAACGTCAGCGCGGTGCGCGGCAACACGAACATCTGGCCCAGCGGCAGTTTGAGATCCCGGTCCAAGAGGACGGTCTAAAATTCATCGTCAACTTGAGCGACTACGTCGACACCGGTCTGTTTCTCGACCACCGCATCACCCGCAGCATGATTCGCGAGGCCGCCGCCGGCAAGTCGTTCCTGAACCTGTTCGGCTATACGGGGGCGTTTACCGTGTATGCGGCGGCGGGTGGCGCTGCGCACACAACGACGGTCGACTGGTCGCGCACCTATCTGGAATGGGCCCAGCGCAACATGGCCGCGAACGAGTTGCTCGGGTCGGCCCATCAGTTCCTGCGGCTCGGAGCCCGCGAGTTTCTCGACCCGTCGGAACAAGAGCTTTCGGCCGCCGGCGCCCCGTTCGATCTGGCGGTCGTCGATCCGCCGACCTTTTCCAACAGCAAGCGAAGCAACGACGACTGGGAAGTGCAACGCGACCACGGGCCACTGTTGGCACGTCTGCTGCCCCACATGAGCCCGGGCGGGGTAATCTACTTCTCCACGAACTTCCGCCGCTTCCATCTCGACGAAACATCGCTGGTCGATTGCCGCGTCCAGGAAATCAGTCGCCAAACCGTGCCGGAGGACTTTCGCAATCGCCGCGTGCACCGCTGCTGGCGGATTACGAAGTCCGACGGATCTTCTTCCGCGGCCTCCGCTTCCGAGGCCTCGGCAACGACGTCGCCGGAGACGGAGTAGGGGAGGAATAGCTCTCGCCGCCGACCGCGCGCTAGTCCTCGCGTTTCTGGCCTTCCGACTTCAAATCGCCACCCCACTTCACGAAGCGACCGGAGAGGAATCCCTCGGCGTCGACGTTGAGGTAGTTCCAGTCGTTGTCCTTCTCGCCCCAGTCGAACAGATAACCGTCCGCCTTGCGCCATACGCCGTGCTCTTCGTGATTCGGTCCTTTCCAATGGCAGGTTCCGTCCGCGTTTACGGTGGTGACCCCTCGATACCAACCCCACCTGCCAATGATCGCCGGCTCTTCGGCGACCGCTTCAATCTTCGCGGCAATCGATCGGGCCGTCGCCGCATCGTCCGCCGTCAGGGCCTGCTGTCGAGCAGCTTCCAGCACGGCGACGTACGTTGCCGTCGCGTCGGCCACCGTTTGTTTGTAGTCGGCGGCCGAGGCAATCCGATAGATTCCCAGAGCAATCAGCAACAGGGCAGCGATCGAGATGGCAAGACGCTTCATGGCAGAATCTCCTTGGTTTGGCGGATCGATTGTCTCAGGGGATGGCGACGCGCAGCGCACTCCTCGTCAGATCCTAGCAGCCTAGTCGTCCCGGCACGGGTTTCAAGACACAAGTCGAGGCGTGAGCGAGCCAGTTCGCGTCCCTTTCGCGACCATCCGTCACGACGTCTTTCGATACAGGTGGACGACATCAAACTGATCGTAGGTCAGTAACAGCGCGCCACGCGCTGCGTTGGCGTCGAACAGCTCTTCGATCACGACTTCTTCGCCCGGCCAGGGATAGGCAAAGATCAAGTCGAAGTCTTCCTGCTCGGCACCGAGTCGGTCGTAGGCGTCGTCGGCGTCGGTGACCAACCAGAAATGGTCCTGGCTGTTTTCCGACGAGGCCTGCTCCGCCCGGGCGACCTCGCAGCGCGGGACAAAGCTCCCGTGCACGAACTCGACCGGCAAGTCGAAGTCCTCGGCCAGCTGCCGCGCGCCGTCGACCAATTCGCCGACGACTTCAATGCCACAGGCGTTGAAGTCCAACATCGCGGCCAGCGAGGCGACGACGCCGAAACCACAGCCCCACTCGCAGAACGCACTGCCCGCGGCAAGCTGCCGCTGTTCGATGGCCCGCAAGGCGTGATAGACCGTCACGTAATCGCTGGCCACGAAGCCGTTGAATCGCTCCGCGTTCGCCTGCACATAGGCGTCGACGCGGCGATCGGCTTCGGCAAGAAACTCCGCCACGCGTTCGGGCAGGTCCCCGCGCACCAGCGGTAGCTCGACTTCCGTCAGCGACATGCGACCTTCCTCTCACTCCGGTTCACGGCCGGCACCCGACTCGACGGGTTCCGCCGCGCTGCGTCGCCAAGCCCGTCAATAATCCCGTGCGGCCGGCGATCAGCTTGCCTACTCCGCCCACATCCTACGACACGGCCCGCGCGGGGGCCAGCGGCGAGTCACTTTCGGCGAGCGAGCGGCACGGCCGATTCCCCGCCCGATGAGCCGCCTGCTAGACTAAGCAGATTGCCGCCCGCGGTCTGGCGGAAGGTCGCTACCGGCGGCCCGAGTCGCCCGAATTTCGCACCCCCGCCCACGGATCCCTGGCCGCCTCAACACGGATCCCTGTCCGCCTCCACAAGGACCAATCACGGAGCCCGACGATGCGACGCCTCTCCCTTTTCGCCGTTTTGCTTCCTGCTGTCTTGTTACTGTTGGTGGCCACTCCTCCGCAGGCCCTGGCCGACAATCACCTGGGCGACGAGCAGGCAAATCCGATCGGACAGCACGATCTGGTCATCGTGGTCGTCGAACAGGCCCCTGTTCGCCGCGGGGAACAATTGGTTGCCAACGTCCGCGCCGGCATGATGCTCGAGGTCCTCGACGTCCAAGGTGACTCGTTTCGCGTGGCCGGAACCCGACAGGACTATCGCGCTCCGACACCCCCACCGGGATTGATCGCCGCGGACGCCGTGATGCGGCCGAGCGACGCGGTTGCCTTCCTCGGTCAACAGGTCGAGAAGAACCCAGGCAACGGCTTCTGGATGGAAGCCCGAGCAAACGCCCGTCGCCACGCGGGCGAGCTTGCCCAGTCGGTGACCGACTACGACCAGCTGACCCGACAGTTTCCCAACCGTGCCGACTACATCAATGCCCGCGGCCGAGCCTGGGAAGACTTCGCCATGCTCAACGATGACATTCGCTCGCTGGCCAGCGCCGCGGCCGACTATCAACGTGCGCTCGTGCTCGATCCGCAGCTGGCCGACGCGTATGCCAATCTCGGTGCCCTGGAACGCTCGCGAAACCGCTTCGATGCCGCCCTCGTCCACCTGAACGACGCGATTAAGTTGCAGCCCGAGAGTCCGGTGGCACTGCTGAATCGGGCCGCCGTTTACTCGAACATGGGTCAGCACGGCAAGTCGCTGGCCGACTGCAACGCCGCGATCCAGCTCGATCCTCTTTATCCCGACGGCTACGAGTATCGTGGGTTCGCCTATCAGGGACTGGGCAATCTTCAGCAGGGCTTCGACGACTTCGGCAAGGCCATCGAAATCGATCCGACCAACTCGATGCGCTACGCCCTGCGGGGCTATGTCTATCGCGAACACAAAGACTACGAAAACGCCATCGCCGACTTCACCGCTGGTCTGAAGGCCTACGACCGTTCCATTCGCTTGCTCAGCTTGCGGGCCGGCACCTACTTCACAATCCAACGTTTTGACGAGGCGATCGCCGACTACCGAAGAATCATCGAGATCGACCCCGCCAGCACACCGGCGCGCCGCTATCTGGCCGATACGCTCGATGCCGCCAATCGGGCGGACGAGGCCATGAAGGTCCGCGACGCGATCATCCAGCGCAACACCAAGGACCCCGAGGGCTACGTCATCCGCGGCGTCGCGTGGTTCAATCGTCAGGAGTTCGGCAAGGCCTATGCCGACTTCAACGCGGCCGTGCAACTTGCCCCGCGATATCGCAATGCCCTGGTCTATCGCGCCGTCGCCGCCGCCGAGATGAAAAACTATGCCCTGGCCGTGGAAGGCTTCACCGCGGCGATTCAGGCCTACCCCCAGGACGGCATGCTCTACAACGACCGTGGCGTGAATCATCGTCGCCTGGGCAACTACGAGGCGGCCATGACCGACTTCAACAAGGCCATCCAACTGAATCCCAAGATCGTCTCCGCTCACACGCACATCGGCATGATTTCGGCCGCCGCGGCCGACGTGAAATTTCGCGATAACGAGCGAGCCCTCGAGTATGCCCAGAGGGCGTTGGAGCTCTCCGGCTTCGAGAACTTCTTCTGCCTCGACGCGTTGGCCGCCGCCCACGCCGCCGCAGGCGACTTCGAGCTGGCGGTCAAGACCGCCGAACGAGCCCTGGCCGGCATCGAACGGACCCGTCAGGAGACCCAGGTCACCGAACAGGACCAGGCCGACGTGGAAGCTCGCCTGGCGCTGTACCGCGAAGGCAAGCCCTACGTCGAGTCGCCACCACCTGCCAACGGGGAGGGCGAGTCTGACAGGGACGGTGCCCAGCCGGATGCGGCCGCAGCGGACGAAGAAGAAGAAGACGTCCCCGCAGCGCCGGAACCGTAGGAGCTCGTCGCCCGTGAATAGGGCGCCGCAAGCGGCACTGGCTCGGCTACGGCTGCGACTCGTGGGTGGCATCAGGCTCCGCCAGTGCGCCGTTCGCAACGGCGAGGCTGAGCTCGCGACCGGAGCCCGCCGAGCCGCGAGAGCCCTTTTCGCACCCCGAGTTTTTTTCGCCCAGGGCCGAAATTCGGGCCGAGCGGGCAAAAACTCGAACCGCTGTCGGCGCATTGCCTTACGGCAAACGCGCGAACACCCGCGCCGCGTTGCTAAGTCGTTGGCGCGACAGGGGCTAAGGGTTGTTGCCAGGACTTGGCCGGTCGAGGGTAAAAAACTCATGTCGAGAACTACCTTCACGCTGGCTGACGAGCAGCCTGATGCCACCCGCGTAGGGTCTCGTCCAATTTTCGGCCAATCGATCCTTCCTCTGGCAAGTCGCGGCGACCGAAAACTTGGACCGGACCCCTTCATCACGCACCTGACCCAACGGTTCTAAAGCAGGATGAACAGAATCGACGGGTTTGAACTTCCCTCGTGCGGACCCTTTTGTCCTTCAGTCCTGTCATCCTGTGATCCTGTCCAATTCGCTGTCCGACAATTACATCGGGGTGCCAGGTCCACGCTGGCGTCGACATGCCTGATAAAGCTCATGCGTCTTCGCAGCACTGGCTGACAAGCAGCCAGTGACGGTTCATTCGCCGCAGCCCTGAAAGGGCGCGCCAACCTTGTCAAAGAACGCAGTGCTCACCTTACCAAACGGGTGTCACATTCCGGACGACTTTGCGGGCAGCCGCATTGCGGGCAATCGCTTACCGCGTCCGGACCAAGTTACGTGATGTCCGGGGCCCCACGGTCTGACATCGGGTCCCGTCGTCTGAGGCCGACGAGACTGTCCGAATCCGGACACACGTCGTCCGTTCGCGGACAGGGCTTTGCCGGAAGGTGTCCGAATTCGGACAAACGCTGGGCCGGGTTCAAGGGTGCCAATCCCAGACTCGGCAACATCTTGTGAGCGATCCGTTGCGCGTGATCGAATTCGGCGCGGCATTTGCTATTGAGCCTGATGAGCGCCCCCACGTTTGGCCAACCATCTCGTCGCGCGGCCGAACCACGGGACTACGAACTCGGGCTTCCATGCACAAAAGTGTTGTGAAGATCGCCTGCCTTAGCGTGCTTTTGGCGGCCAGCTAGGCCGATCAAACATCGTGCAGCAACCGAAGCGATAAGAAAAGACTACAACAGGCGTGCTGACTTGAGCTTCACTTCCACACTAAACCGCACCGCTTCCGTGGTCACGCTGGCCATCTCGTGCCTCTTCGTACCGTCCGCGCTGGCAGCGACCTATCAAGTCACGCAGATCACCGACAACGAGATTGACGACTTTTCACCGCAAGTTTCAGGCGACAACATTGCATGGTACGCCAAAACCGGCATCGCGACGAGTGGATTCCCAACAACCGCGGTGTTCTTCTTCGATGGTACGACAATTACACAAATCAGTAATGAATCGACGGGCAGCAAATTCCCAAAGATCTCGGGCAACAACGTAGTCTGGGCAGGCAACACCGAGGGACGAAATGAAATATTTCTGTATGACGGTGCAACGACCACGCAGCTCACCAGCACCGTCGACACAAGCGAAAGTAACCCACAGGTCTCGGGTGACAACGTTGTGTGGCAGGGTGACGGACTCTTTCTCTACGACGGCGTGACCACGACAATGCTGGCCGACCCTACTTTCCCTTCCGACCATCGCGTGTCGGGAAACAATGTTGTCTGGCGCGACGACGGCGACATTTTCTCGTACGATGGCGTTACCACAACACAGCTCACGAGCGGTTCCGGGGACAACGTGTCGCCACGCATTTCCGGTGACAACGTAATTTGGCGAAACAATGGAGAAATCTATCAATACGATGGTGTATCTACATCACAACTCACCAACGACGGCATCGGCAAGATTCGCATCGAGACGTCTGGTGACAACGTAGTCTGGGAAGGGAATTTCCATCCGGACGACAATGAGATCTATCTCTACGACGGAGTGACGACGATCCGGCTCACTGACAACAGCTTTGACGACACTGTGCCCCAGATGTCAGGTGACAATATTGTTTGGCAGGGCGGAAGCAAGATCTTCGTCTTCGATGGCGTTGCAACTACCCGAATCAGCGATCTCATCGATTGTTTTTGCGCAAATATGTCGCCTCACGTATCGGGTGCCAATATTGTCTGGACAGGCCACGACGGCAATGACTGGGAGATCTTCATGGCGATGCCAATTGATTCTCCATCAAACGCCTCCTTCGTGACCGGCTCAGATCTAAACACTCTAGACGTCGACTTCGGCTCCGTGGCCCCATATGAACTGGTGGCTCCTATCGGTTTCGACATCGCAAACTTACTCTCTGCTGGTGTGACGGCGCGCCTTGATCTCGACAGCATCAGCGGAACCGGCGACACCACGACACTTACAACGGATCTGGCACCCTTTACAGAGCTTGACGCCGGTTCGTTTCTCAGCTTCGAGGCGCAGATCGATACCAATGTCCCTGGGCTCTACAACGCAACGTATCAATTGGATTTCACAGATGCGCTGGGGACTGACCAGACACTAACTCTCAATGTTAGCGGCGAAGTCTTGGCACCCGATTTTCCGTCGAACGCTTCCTTCTCAACCGTCTCCGACCAAAACGTCCTGAGTATCGACTTCGGCACCGTCTCACTCGACGCGGCCGCAGCAGTTGTTGGTTTCGATCTGGCCAACTTGCTAGGAGCCGGAACGACGGCCCATCTCGACCTCGTCTCGATCACCGGCACAGGCAAGACCGGCACGCTGACGACCGATCTGGCGCCTTTCGCGGATCTGGTCGCCGGTGACTCTTCGAGTTTCGAGGCAGCTTTGGATACCTCAGTGCCAGGCCTGTTCGGGGCCAGCTACGCGCTGAGCTTTACGGACATCCTGGGCACGAGCCAGACGCTTACGTTGAGTCTATCGGGCGAAGTCGCTTTGCCCGCCAATGACCCGAACATTCCCGACCTGATTTACGACGCGGTGACCGGTGAGGTGATACTAGACCCCGACGGTTCGTCGATCATCGGCTATTCGCTGCGGAACGAGAGCGGGGCGTTTCTGCCCGGCAACTTCAACCCGGTGCTCGGCGGAGTCGCCACAGCGACGTCGATCATTCTGGAAGAAGCGGCCTTCGGCTCGCTGGCCAGCCCGGCCAGCATCGGCAACGTCTTTCCCGCCGGCATGGACATCACGGAGTTGTTCCAGTTCTTGAGCAACAATCAGGTCAGCCGCTCGCTGGGCACGCCCCTGGTGCCGTTCGATCTGATCGTCGTGGTGCCCGAGCCGAGTACCTATGCCATGGCGGCGCTGGGCCTCATGGCCGTCGGCGCGCTTGGATGGCGACGGCGGTGCAGCCGCTTGATGCCGGGTTAGCGTTCCTGTTTGCCTTGCTGATCTGCACCCTCTTGAAGAAAGTCTGCTGTGACTCGCCTACGTCAAGGAATTTGTCTCATCGTCGTTGTTGCTACTGTTCTGGCGGGCGCCGATTTTGCTCCTGCTGGGATGTTCGACTGGGCTACGATCGGCGACGCCGGCAATGCGGCAGATTCGGAGGTCATGGATATCGACGGTACCACGGGTTACGGCTCGGTCGGTTATGAATTTCGTATTGCGAAAACGGAGGTAACGAACGCGCAGTACGTCGAATTCCTTAATGACGTAGCAGTCTCGCAAGATTGGTATGGCTTATACAACGAGGCCATGTCGTTCGAGATTTGGGGTGGCATCATCCGAACCGGAACCGCAGGCAGTTACTCCTACGCGGTCAAGCCGGACGCCATCGGCCAGGGGCCCGGGGGCAGCGACTACAGCTATGCTGACAAGCCAGTTACTTTTGTCTCCTGGTTTGACGCGATCCGCTTCGCCAATTGGATGACCAGCGGCGATACCGAAAGGGGAACCTACAACATCGATAACGGCGGAGTCAATTTTGGGTTTGTGACCATTCCCGATCATTCAACTCTCGGACCCGGATCGTTCTTTCTTCCGACGGAAGACGAGTGGTACAAAGCAGCGTACTACGACGGCGCGGGCGGCTATTACGACTATCCCACTAGCACGAACACGCCTCCGGACAACAATCTTCCGTTTGCCGACTCGGGCAACTCCGCCAATTTGATGGCCACCGGCGATATCTTCTACGCCTACACGGATGTCGGTTCGTATAGTCAGACGATAAGTCCTTATGCTGTGTTCGACATGGCCGGCAATGTCTACGAATGGAACGAGGCGCTTGTCACGCCGACGGGGCGTGGAATACGCGGCGGTGGATATGACAGCTTGCCATCGGAAGCCGCCTCATGGGCGCGTTCCTGGAATCTACCACACAGCGAGAACACGGTGACGGGCCAGGTCGGCTTTCGCATCGCGGGTTCCTTCGAAGCGCCCGTCCCCGAGCCGAGTACCTATGCGATGGCCGCGCTGGGGCTCTGGGGCCTCGCCTTCTACGGCCGTCGACGCCGCCGCGATCGCCAGCGGGCGTTCGTGCGGTAACCTGAGCGGCAGGCGGTCGATTTCACCCGAGCAGATTGCGAGCGGACGGGCACACGAGGGCCGCACCAGCACGCACCTGACGAGCAGGTGAGTGGCACCCCACGCAACAACCCCACGGGAATCTACGGATTCCAGGCTATGCCCGCTTGCGGGCCTGGCGGCGGCGGTCGGCTTCTTTGAGCAAAATCTTCCGCAGGCGGATCTGCGAAGGAGTGACCTCGACGAGCTCGTCCTCTTCGATGTACTCCAGGGCCGCCTCGAGCGACAACACGCGCGGCGGCTTCAAGAGAATGTTCCGGTCGTTGCCCGAAGCCCGCATGTTGGTGAGCTTCTTTTCTTTGGTCGGATTGACCACGACGTCGTTGGCACGACTGTTCTCGCCGACGATCATGCCTTCGTAGACGACGTCGCCCGGTGCCACGAACATCTCGGCTCGTTCCTGCAGACCGTCGAGCCCAAAGGCGACGGCATTGCCCGCCGTCATCGAAACGAGCACCCCGCAGGCCCGACCGGGCATTTCCTCCTCGGCCGGTCGATAGGCCTCAAACCGATGGTGCACGATCGCGGTGCCCTGGGTCGCGTTGAGCAGACGGGTTCGCAGGCCGATCAGTCCGCGGGCCGGAATCGAAAAGATCAGCTGGGTGTAGTTTTCGTGGGCGTGCATTTCCAGCGACTTGCCGCGTCGCGCTCCGACCAGTTCCATGACCGGTCCGACCTTTTCGTGTGGAACCTCGACGACGAGTGTTTCGAACGGCTCTTCGAGGACCCCGTTGTTGCGATGCAAAATGACGCGCGGCTTGCCGATCGAAAGCTCATATCCTTCGCGGCGCATCGTCTCGATGAGGATCGACAGGTGCAGCAGCCCGCGTCCAGAAACCTTGTAGGAGTCGGTCCCTTCCAGCGATTCCACCCGCAGGGCGACATTGCGTTCCAGCTCCTTGTGGAGCCGCGCGGCGAGATGGCGGGTCGTGACAAACTTGCCCTCCTTGCCACAGAGTGGCGAGGTGTTCACACCAAAGACCATTTGGATGGTCGGCTCGTCGACCTCGACGCGGGGCAGTGCCTGACGATGTTCGACGTCGCTGATCGTGTCGCCGATGGCCACCTCTTCGATGCCGACCAAGGCCGCAATGTCGCCGGCCGTCGCCTCTTCGACCTGGACCCGACCGAGCTTGTCGAACAGGTGCACCTCGGAGACAGTCGCGTTCACGTCCTGATCGTCGGCCTGCATGAGCGCGATCTGCTGACCCGAGCGAATCGTGCCCGCGTGAATGCGACCGACGGCGATGCGTCCCACATAGTCGGACCAGTCGAGCGTGGTGACCAGCATCTGCAGCGGTGCTTCGACGTCGGCCACCGGACCCGGCACCGCTTCGAGCATCATATCGAGCAACGGCCGCATCGATTCGCCCCGCTCGTCCGGATCGAGCGTCGCATAGCCTTCCTTGCTGGTCGCAAACAGATGGGGAAAGTCGCCGATCAGATCTTCCGCCCCCAGGTCCATGAGCAGCTGAAAGGTCTCGTCCAGCACGGCATGCGGTCGCGCCTCGGGCTTGTCGATTTTGTTGATGACCACCACCGGTCGCAGCCCACAGTCAAGGGCCTTGGAAAGCACGAACCGCGTCTGCGGCATCGGCCCCTCGGCGGCGTCGACCAGCAGCAACGCCCCGTCGGCCATTCGCAAGACGCGCTCGACCTCGCCGCCGAAATCGGCGTGGCCCGGCGTGTCGACCAGGTTGATCTTCACGCCCTGGTAATTCAGGGCGATGTTCTTGGCCAGAATCGTAATGCCTCGTTCGCGCTCCAGGTCGTTCGAATCGAGAATGCAGTCGCCAACGAGCTGGCTGGAACGAAAGTCGCCACTCTGGCGCAGCAGGCAGTCGACGAGCGTCGTCTTGCCATGATCGACGTGCGCAATGATGGCGATGTTGCGAATATCTTGACGAGGCATGAGGCACCGGGAGTCAGCGAGCGGCGACGGGATCGAGGCGGGCGGGACGAGGCGGAGTAGGGTGGTGTGAGGCGGGGCTAGTCGGTGTCGTGAGGCGGGGCGGGCGAGTGGGTCGTGGGGCGGGGCGG
>ERZ869936.1522-NODE-1522-length-16295-cov-16.770874_pt1 | contig 16295 bp, 11 predicted proteins | sample MGYA00520876_ERZ869936 | MGnify/ENA primary metagenome ERZ869936 (study PRJEB32218, sample SAMN09650985) | biofilter metagenome | isolation source: enrty point of leading RO module | place: Saudi Arabia: Thuwal, RO plant located on Red Sea | collected 2016-02-17...
GATCGCAGCCGGCCTCTTTCACCAGCAGGGACTCGCCCATGCAGTCTCGTTGTGGGGTTGCTCGCGGAGTCGCGGACGGGGGAAGCGGCGGACAGTTGGTTCGCGTTGCTGCGACCGTGAAGATCGGGCAGAATTGATCGTCAAAGTCGCGGTTGCTCCGACTGTGCGGCACGATGGCCAATGAGAACCCGTTGTAGGGGACCAGCGCTTATTGATGGCCCACTTCGCTGACTTAACGCCTTGCGACTACTTTACGCCTCAACATGACGGCAAGCTCTTCGCAGTTGGCTGGCTTGCGCGAGATCACGCCTACTCGCGTGGTGACGTTTCCCGCAATGTGGTGACCCGAATTCACCGGTTTCTCATCGATCCCTGGGAACCCGGCAGATTCATGGGCTGGCACGATTGTGACTTTTGCCGTGTCTCATCGGGTCCAAGACAACTGACGCTCGACAACGTCTCCGTCGACCTCGGCAACACGAATCTCTTCATTCCGGCGGGAGATCGTCTGCTCGTTGCACCGTCATTGATTCTTCACTACATCGATGCCCACGAATACTCGCCGCCGACTGAATTCTGCGATGCGGTTCTGGCGTGCCCCGAAATGCGTTCGATGGATTACCTCAAGATGATCCGTAGAGCCGCACCGCCGGCGCTCTTTGCCGGAAACGAGGTCGTGATGTGACGTACCCTTCCCGAAGCACGGCGTCACCGCCGCGGCCGTTCGGGCACGGCTTCGTCTTTCACTTGGCGAGAGCGCGGGTAGAATGAAGTGCTGAATGCTTGGCGTCGCCATCATCGTTCCGGCGGTGTCGGTAGTGCTTCCTGCCGGAGGATGCCTACTGGGCGAGGTTCCCGGGGAACAGACCTTGATTTGGATTGGCGGAGTAACGGCCATGTCACCAGTGAAACAGACGATGACGGATATCATCGCGCGTCAACCGGACGAGAGCACTTACGACGAGATTCTGCGGGAGTTGGCGTATGCGCGTATGGTCCAGCGTGGGCTTAGCGATCCTGACGCAGGACATACGTTGACTAACTCTGAAGTCCGCGACAGGATCGAGGCGTGGCAGAAGTAGTGTGGACGAAAGAGGCGGCAGATTGCCTCGAACAGATCCACGACGACATTGCTCGCGAAAATTCAGGCGCTGCACAGAAGGGAACGAAGGACGCGAAGAGAAGGGTTGCTCGCGGAGTCGCAGAGCCGCGGAGGGGGAGGAGGAAGGCGACTCGGCGGTGCCGCAACTTGAGGAATACCGCGCAAAATCCGTGCTGATCCGCCGAATTCGCGAGAATCTGTGTCGTGTTCGAGAATCCCTTGAGCCCGGTTCCTCGGGGCGAGTCGCCTGTCGAACGCCTTCAGCGTTCCTGCAAATGCGCGGCCCGTCGACCGGGGGTGCGCTCCTGTCGTCGCGACCCCCGGCTTTGCTGTACGACGCCTTCAGCGTCGTCCCCGGTGGGCGTGCCCCATCCCCGCCGCATGAGGGTTTCGGAACGACTTGTGTGTCATGGACAGGCCATCGTCCACCTCATTACTACACGGCTTCATACAACAGTACCGTTCGCTGTTGAACGTCGCTGGCCCGTTCACCGCGGCGTCGCAATGCTTGGCGATGGAGCAATCAATCGTTCGGGTGGATGAGTCGACTTGACTCGCGGAGGCCGGACGTGGGGCAGTTGTCGAGGAAGAGGGCGAAGGGGGCGACGGCGGCGGCGATGGAGGGGGAGCCGGAGTAGCTGCGCCAGGCGTGGGACGTGCCGACGAGTTCGGAGACGTCGAGTTCGACGGCGCGGTAGCCGAGCGGTCCCATCGCTCTGCGGTCGGCGTTGGTGAAGCCGACCTGGGCCAGCGCCGGGCGGGAATGGGGCGCGGAGAGCGGATAGAACTGCAAGGGGAAGTCTCCGCTGCTGCGGAGGCTCATGACTTCGATGCGATGCAGGGCGCATCCATAGCGGCTGCCGGGATTGAGCCAGGTGTGGTCGACAGCGGCCGCCATGAGGACGGCCCGGACGGGTTGCGTGCTGGCCGACGCGCTGGGGGAGACCAGGCCTTCGACCATTCCTCCCCCCAGCAAATGACCCGCGGCGAGGACGGCGCGGGTGCCGTGGCTGTGACCGATGAGGCAGACCGGGCTTTGCTGCGGACAGAGGGCGACGACCTGAGCCAGGTAGAACCCGTTGAATTCGGCGCGGTAGGCGCGGACGGTGAGATCGACGGGAAAGATCTGCGTGTACGGCCCGTCGCTCGGCCAACTGAAGAAGATGACGTGCATTGGTCGGCCCGGGCAGGCGTCTCGAATCCACTGGCTCGACTGGGGCGCATTTCGTAACTGGGTGTTCCAGCCGGTGAAGCTGCCGTGGACGAAGATGCAGATCGGCACGCCGGGCGTGAGTGCGGACTGCAGTTCCTCCAGTGAGGCGGCAGACAGGGTTCCCTGTGAAGAGCGGTAGACCGTCAGGGGTCCGCGTTTCTCGAGGCGATGCTGGGCGGCTGATCGGGTCGAAACGAACCAGTACTCGGTCCCGCCTGCTTCGTTGGGCAGCAAGAGGGGGCCGCGATCGAGTTTCGTCGCTTCAGATTCGCGGGCGCGCAGCGAGTCCGGCGGCTGTGCTTCCGCAATGGAGGCGGAACACAGAATGGCTGCGGTCAGAACGAGAATCGTCGAAGAGTTCCGCACGCGGTTCCCCGTGTCTGGTGCGGTCGCCGGGATGAATGTTCGAGACGTACGGGAGGCGGCTGCGGCCCGCCGTCACTGGGGAGTTTATCCCGTTTCGCTGGGGCAGGTGGAGGCCCTGGTGGGTCGTTGCGGAGAACCGGCGGAGAGTGCGTTCGGTTTGAATTGCTCGGCCCGCACATAGTGGCTGGAACGAATCGGGCGAGGGGGCAAGCAGTGCGGGATGTGATGGCGGGAAGGGCCGCTGGTGGAGATTGCTGCCGAGTTCGGACGAACCCGCCGGCTGACGCCCGGCGGCTCGCCTTGGTGGAATCAGGGAATACTGCCGAGCGCCGGCCTGGGAAGGCGGGTGTACGAGTTTGGTGGGAAGGCTGTTCAGAATTCCTTGCGTTGGCGGGAGGAGGGGATGCTCATCGCCTTGCGGTACTTGGTGACGGTTCGCCGGGCGAGTTGGTAGCCGTGCTTGGCGAGTTCTTCGACCAGTGCGTCGTCGCTGAGCGGCTGGGACTTGTCCTCTTCGTCGACGATTTCCTTGAGCTTGAGGCGGACGATGTCCCAGGCGACTTCGTCGCCTTCGGCGGTCGTCGTTCCGCCGCCGAAGAAGCGTTTGAGCGGAAAGATCCCGCGGGGGGTGGCGATGTGTTTGCCGTCGACTGCGCGGGAGACGGTTGTGACGTGGACTCCGACGACGTCGGCGATCTGCTGCATCTTGAGGGGGGCGATGTGCTCGGGTCCGTTTTCGAGAAAGTCGATCTGGTGGTCGACGATCGCCTGGGCGACCCGCTTGAGCGTGTTGTAGCGCTGCTCGATCGATTCGATGAGCCAGCGGGCCGACTCGACCTTGCGGCGGATGAACTCTTTCGTTTCCGCGTCGGGATTCGACTCCAGCATTCTGAGATAGCGGCGGCTGATTCGAAGCTGGGGGATGTACTCGTCGATCAGCCGCACGACGTACTTGCCGTTCTCGTCCATTTCCACAGAGAGATCGGGCGTCACCCGCTGCAAGGGGACGTCCTGAAAGCCCCGGCCGGGGAACGGATTGAGGGTCCGGAGTTGCTCCTTGGCGGCCTTGATGTCGTCGATGGAGTAGCCGGTCTTGCGGGCGATCTGGGGCAGGCGGTTCTCGATCAGGTCGTCCCAGTGGGACGTGAGCAGCGTGACCAGGATGGTGCGCAGGGGGGTGGTGGGGGTGATCTGGAGCAGGAGGCATTCGGCGACGTTCCGCGCGCCGACTCCGGGCGGATCGAGTTGCTGGACCAGGCGGAGCGCCTCTTCGGCCTGCTCGAGCGTGACTTCTCCGCCGTAGACCTGCGCCATTTCCGGAAGGGAGCTCTGCAGCCGTCCGTTGGAGTCGAGGTTGTAGATCAGGTATTCGCCGAAGGCTCGGACTTGCGGCGGGCCATCGAAGTAGTGGAACTGGTCGATGAGGTACTCGTGCAGCGTCTGTGGCCGGCTCTCGGCATTGGCCATCATGTCGTGCTGGCGATCGAGCGCGTCGTCGATGCGGTTGCCGCTCGGCTTGGACCCGGAGGTGTAGTTGTCTTCGGGCCAGTCCTGTGAGATTTCGACCAGCCGCTCGAAATCGGAGGCGTTGTTCTCTTCGCTGCCGGCAACGAGTTCGCGCTGATCGACTTCGTTCCTCGGCTCGCCGTTGCGGTCCAGTTCCTGTCCGTTGTCAGACGAGTGGTCGTCGTCGCTGTCGGCGGTGGACTGTTCGAGGACGACGTTTTCGGAGAGTTCCTGCTCGATTCGTTCCTGCAGGGCGAGCAGCGGAAGCTGAAGGATCTCCATCGATTGAATCATGCGCGGCGCCAGCTTCATCTGCTGGCTCATCTTCATCTGTTGTGAGAGATTCAGATGCATGATTCGGGCGGGAGGGCGGGGCCTGGGGTTTTCCGGTCAGTCGATGGGGACGAGCGAGATCGTTTTGCGGAGTGGATTTTCAGAACGCCTGCCGGCCCTGCAGGGCGTCGGCCAGCATCTCCTTGTTGGCAAACTCTAACACGCTTCCGGTCGGTATCCCGCGAGCGAGGCGGGTAATGGTGACGGGAAACTCCTGAAGCAGATTGGCAATGAATAGAGACGTTCCATCCCCGTCCAGCGTTGGATTCGTCGCCATCACCACTTCCTTGACGCCGTTTTTTCGGACGCGCTCCATCAGTTGGCCGATCGTCAAATCATCCGGGCCGACGCCCTCCAGGGGGGAGATGTTGCCCCCCAACACGTGGTACGTGCCGTGAAAGACGCCGGAGGCTTCGAGCGCCGTGACGTCTCGGGGCTGCTCGACGATGCAGACCACGGTTTGGTCGCGGCGGGGGTCGTTGCAGATCGTGCAAAGTTCCTGGTCAGTCAGATTGGCGCACTGACGGCAACGGTGAACGGACTCCTTGACTTCTCGAATCGCGGCGGCGAGTTGCAGGGCCTCCGACTCCGGGACGGAGAGGATGTGGTTTGCCAGCCGCTCAGCGGTCTTGCGTCCGATACCCGGCAGGGAGGAAAACTGCTCCACAAGCCGGCCGACGGCCGGTCCGAAGGGATGCGCTTCGACGGGTGGCACATTGCGGCTCGCCATAATTTCACCCAATCCCTGGTCGCCAGATCCCTGGTCGATAATGCGGCAAACCGGCGATTGCCTATTGGTCGTCGTCGTCGCCGGTGACGCTCAATCCGTTGAACTGCGACATCGACTCCTGCAGACCCGGCAGGTCGATGCCTTCGACCATGCCCGACATGGCCTCTGCGGCGGCCTCCTTGGAGCGTTCCAAGGCCTGATTGGAGGCGGCAATCAGGAGTTCTTCGAGCATTTCGTGATCGCCGCCGGCGACGAGGCTCGGCTCGATGCGGCAACTGACCAGCCGCTGCTGGCCGTCCGCCTCAACGGTGACCATTCCGCCGCCCGCGCTGCCTTCGACCCTGACCGCGGCCAGCTTCTCCTGGATCTCGCCGACCCGCCCCTGGATCTGCTGAGCCTGCTTGACCGCCTGCATCAGTCCGTTAAGTCCTTTGAACATAACCAGTTATCCTTAATGTGCCGTGTCAGACGGCGTGGCCCGTACGTCCACCACGGAGCCTCCGAAGACCGAAAGCACGTGCTGGACGAATGGATCTGCGTCAGTCGTCCGAGTTGACAACCGCTTGGGGACAGGTTGTTTCGTCGTGGTCGCTCCGGAAGCTTCCTCCTCGGGAGCCGAATCGTCGCTGTCGATGACTAACTCGACCGACCGACCGGCCAACTGATTGGCGACCGCCTGGATGCGGCGAATGGCTTCCGGTCGCTCACAGTAGTTCTTACAGAAAGAATACCGCCTGGTAAAGGAGAATTCTAGACGGTTTGGCCCGAAAATTGCTGATCGAGATGCGTTCTTCAGGTGCGATGCAGTCATATCTGGCAAATTCATAAGAAGTTGCGCAACGAATGCATCGGAATTGTCCGGCTCGAATTCGATCGTTTCCAGCGATTCGTGGCTGGACTCCGTCTCCTTTTCGCCGCCGGTTGCGAGAGCGGCGTCAGTGTCGTTTTTTTTTCCGTCCGTCGCGGGCTGGGTCCGCAAGGTGCTCCCGGGGCGTTGTGACCGCGCGACGGTCTCTCGGGGATTCGGTTTTGGTTGGCCGCCCCCCTCCTGCACGGCTTGAACCAGTTGCGAGAGAGAGTCGAGTCGCTCGAGGAGACAGATTCGCACCAGCGCGAGATCGAGCAAGGCCCGCGCGTAATTAACGCGGGCCATCCGCCCCTTGGTCTCCACGAGAATCTGCATCGCGGCGGAGATCGTTTCGATTCCCCAGTCGTCTGCCTGTGACTTCAGCGTTGTTCGCAGCCGTTCTGCAACGCTCGACAAGGGGACGCTGTCGGCGTCGACGGCCGAAATCAACAGATCCCGGAAATAGTCGAGCATCTGATCGGTGAGGCTGCCCAACTGGACTCCCGAGGCGAGCGCTTCCTCCGCCAGGGTGAGGGCCTGCGCCTGGTCGCAGTCGATCAGCGACTGGTGGAGTTCGACGAGGCGTTCGTCCGGGGCGGTGCCGAGCAGCCGATGCACGTCTTCGCAGCCGATCTGCTCCCCTCCGAAGGCCAGCAACTGGTCAAAGAGCGACTGGGCGTCCCGCATGGAGCCTCCGCCGCGTCGCGCCACGAGTTCGACCGCCTCGCGTTCGATCGAGACTCCTTCCGCTTCAGCGATCGACTGAAGACGTTCGGTGACCGACGCCAGGCCGATCATGCCGAAGTCGAATCGCTGGCATCGCGAGAGAATCGTATCGGGCACTTTGTTCGGTTCCGTGGTGCAGAACACGAACTTCACGCCCGGCGGCGGTTCTTCGAGCGTCTTGAGCAGCGCGTTGAACGCTTCGCGGGTCAGCATGTGCACTTCGTCGATGATGTAGACCTTGAACCGCGACCGCATCGACCGCACGTTGACGTTCGCGCGGAGGGCCCGGATGTCGTCGATGCCGCGGTTGGAGGCGCCGTCGATTTCCAGAACGTCCACGTCGGTGCCCGCCGCGATGGACCGGCAGACGTCGCATTCGTTGCAGGGGACGCCGTCGGCCACGTGGGGGCAGTTGAGGGCCTTGGCGAAGATCCGGGCGGTCGAAGTCTTTCCCACTCCTCGCGCGCCCGTGAAGAGATAGGCGTGGGCGACGCGATCGCCCACGATTGCGTTGCGGATCGCCCGGCCGACGTGCTCCTGTCCGACGACCTCATCGAAGGTTTGCGGTCGAAACCGCCGCGCGAGAACCGTGTAATGTCCGGATGATCCGTGAGTTGCCATCGTCAATCCGTCTCTGTTGCCGCGATCGCTGTGACGTCCCGCCGCGCCCGGCGGGCCGAGTCGGCCCGATTCGAACGCGCAAACGGCATCTTAGCAGTCGGGAGAGATCACGGCACGCGACCGGATTCGGCCCCCGCTGCGATTCCGGGACTGCAACGCGCAGCGCGGCGTTGTTTGAAACCGGGCTGCGATCCGCCGCGCGGCAGAGCGGTTGTTCAATCGTGAATCGACGGGTTGGGTGCCACTGGCTTTGCCAGTGCATCGCGGAGTAGACGTTCTTTCTGGTTCGCACTGGCGGAGCCAGTGGCACCCGTCAATTCAGTCTGGATGAGCCAAGAGCGGGAGATCGAGCGAACAGCGGGAGCGGGTTGCCGCTGGCGAGTGGCAGCTCGTATGGTCCGAGGCTCTGCCTCGTTAGAATGGCGGTGTCCGCTGGTCGAAAGCGCAGCAGCCCATCATCGGGGCGCACGTTATGGGAAACGCATATCCTGAATTCATGGTTCCAACCGGGCCAGACCTGTTCGCGAAATTCGCTCTCGCCGCTGAACTCGTGGATGCGATTGGCGTTGCGTCCGACGTGGTGCTGTCTGCAGCGCTGGCGGCATTGGCGTGGATCGCGTTCTCGCGGTCTCGCGCCGCTGCGGAGTCACCACTGATCTGGTCCACCTTATCGATCGTGTTCGTGGCACTGGGCGCCGCGCACCTGGTGCAGGCGGTGTTCGTTGAGCCGGCGGCGGCGGTCGTCGGTCTCACGCTGAAAGCGACGGCGACGGTTGCCGTGCTGGTCGGTGCGATCGTTCTGCTGCGCGCCCACAGGAAAGCGACGTCGTCGTTGCCGCCGCGCCGCCCCGATTCCGAGTTGAGCGGCGCCGGGCAACCTGCGGCGTCCCTTCAGGATGAGCGTTACCTGCTGCACACTCTGATGACCAACCTTCCTGAGGCGATCTACTTCAAGGACGTCCAGGGACGCTTCATTCGCATCAGCCAGGGGCTTGCGGAGCGGTTGGGGCTGTCCGATCCGTCGGCTGCGGTGGGGAAGTCGGACGCCGATTTCTTTCCGAGTGAATATGCGCAGGCGGCGGCGGAGGATGAGCGCACGGTGATCGAGTCGGGCCGTCGAATCATTGACAAGCCGGAGAATCCGGTGTGGCCGACGGGGGGCGAAGAATGGGTGTCGACCTCGAAAGTCCCGCTCTACGACGCCGAAGGTCGAGTCGCCGGGATCCTGGGGATCTCGCATGACATCACCGCCCGGCACCTTGCCGAGCAGAAACTGGAGGCGGCCAACGAGCGTTTCGCACTGGCGGTTCGCGGTTCTACGGACGGGATCTGGGATTGGGACGTCGAGACCAGCGAAGTCTATTACTCCCCGCGGATGAAGGAGTTGCTGGGCTATGAGGAGCACGAACTGGAGGGGGTCTTTGAGGAGTTTCGTTCGCGGCTGCATCCGGACGACCTCGAGCGGACGATGGATGCGGTGCGGGACCATCTGGAGCGTCGTGTTCCTTACGACGTGGAGTATCGCTTGCAGACGAAGAGCGGCGAATACCGGTGGTTCCGGGCGCGGGGGCAGGCGCTGTGGGACGAAACGACCGGCCGGGCGACCCGGATGGCGGGCTCGATCACCGACATCACCGATCGCCGGGAGGCCGAAGCCGAACTCCGCGCCAGCGAGGGGCGGTATCGCACGCTGGTGGAGAACGCCCCGGAAGCGATCGTCGTGCTGGACGCGGACGAAGGGCGATTCGTCGAAGCCAACCAGAACGCCGTCGATCTGTTTGAGACGTCAATCGGCGAGCTGTTGCAGGCTCATCCGGCCGATCTTTCTCCCCCGCTGCAGCCGGACGGCAGACCGTCGCTGGAGGCTGCGCGGAGCTATATCGAAGCGGCGCTGCGCGGCGAGAGCGTTGCGTTCGACTGGGTCCATCGCACGTCGAGCGGACGCGACATCCCGTGCGAAGTGCGTCTGGTCGCCCTGCCCTCGCGCGGCCGCAATGTGTTGCGAGCGAGCATCGCCGACATCAGTTGGCGGAAATCGATCGAGCGGGATCTGCGCGACCAGATTGAAGAGCGGAAGCGCGCGGAGCGGCGATTGCGGCGGAACGTCGAACGGACGCGGCGCATTCTGGAAACGGCGCGGGACGCCTTTATCGCCATGGACGAGGAGGGCCGGATCGTCGACTGGAATCCCCAGGCGGAAGAGACCTTCGGCTGGACGCGGGAGGAGGCGATCGGCCGTCTGCTGGCGGAAACGGTCGTTCCGCCCGAACTGCGGATTCAACACAGTCAGGGCGTGCAGCAGTTTCTGGAGACCGGGGAGGGACCGGTGCTCGATCGGCGGATTGAGCTGCCGGCGATTCGCAGAGACGGCTCTCAGTTTCCGGTGGAATTGACGATCACCGCGATCGCAGACGGGGAGGGCCACCTCTTTGCCTCCTTTCTGCACGACATCACGGGTCGCAAGCAGGCTGAAGCAGAACTCGAGCAGGCCCGCGACGACGCCGAGGCGGCGAATCGTGCCAAGAGCGACTTCCTCGCCAACATGAGCCACGAAATCCGCACGCCGATGAACGCGGTCATCGGAATGACCGAACTGGTTCTCGACACCGACCTGACGTCCACCCAGCGCGATTACCTCAACACCGTCATCGAATCGTCTGAATCGCTGCTGACGATCATCAATGAGATTCTCGATTTCTCCAAGATTGAAGCCGGCAAACTCGAACTCGATCCGGCGCCCTTCGATCTGCGCGAGGAACTCGGCGACGCCGTGAAACCGCTCGGAGTGCGGGCCTCGGCGAAAGGCATTGAGCTGGCGTGGCGGGCCGATCACTCCGTCCCCGAATGTCTCGTGGGAGATGCCGCGCGACTGAGGCAGGTGCTGATCAACCTGGTCGGCAACGCGATCAAGTTCACGACGGAGGGAGAAGTCGTTGCGACTGTGGACGTCGACGATCGCCACGATGGCCGGGTCACGCTCCATTTTGCAGTCCAGGACACGGGCATCGGGATTTCACCCGACCGGCAGGCGTCGATTTTCGATGCGTTCGAGCAGGGAGACAACTCGACGACGCGGCGGTTTGGAGGGACCGGGTTGGGGCTCGCGATTGCGTCGCGGGTGGTGGAACGGATGCAGGGCCGCATCTGGGTGGAGAGCACGCCGAACGTGGGCAGCACCTTCCACTTCACCTTGCCGTTCGAGGTCAGCGAGAGTTCCGCCGACGCGACAGCCGCGAATCTCGATCTCTCCGGCCGGCCCGTCCTCGTTGTGGACGACAACGCAACGAATCGCACCATTCTGCTCGAGACGCTCTCTGCCTGGAAGATGGACGTGCAGGCCTGCGCGGGGGGCGCGGAGGCGCTCGAACAGCTCGCAAGATCTGCGAAGTCGAACGCGGAGCCGCCCCTGATCCTGACAGACGTCAACATGCCGGGCATGGACGGGTTCGAGTTCGTGGAGCGCGTGCGTGCGGGTGCTCACTTCCCGGACGCGAAAGTGATCGTGCTGACCTCGGGAACCCGCACCGGCGACAGCGGACGCATCGAGCGGTTGGGCGTCGCGGCGACGTTGATCAAGCCGGTCAAGCAGTCTGAGTTGCGGTTGGCGATCGCGCGGGCGGCAGGCGGCGAGCGCGACGCTGCTCCCGTGTCTGACGAAGGGGACGGAGAGGCGCCTGATCTGCCGCCGCTGAACATCCTGGTGGCCGAAGACGGACTGGTGAACCAGCAGATCGCGATCGGTGTTCTTTCGCGCGGGGGACACACGGTCGAGGTCGCTGACGACGGCCGCGCCGCCGTGGAGGCCTGGCAGCACGGCGCATACGACCTGATTCTGATGGATGTGCAGATGCCGGTGATGGACGGACTGGAGGCAACCCGAGAAATCCGCACCCGTGAACGCTCCACGGGAAATCACATCCCGATCATCGCCATGACGGCCCGGGCGATGCCGGGGGACGAAGAGTTGTGCCTCGCGGCGGGGATGGACGCTTACCTCTCCAAACCGGTCCGCCGCCGCCAGTTGTACGAGGCGATCGCTCCATTCTTCCCGACCGGACCGGAATCCGCCGCAGCCGCCGCTTCGCCGCGGGAGGAACGCGATGATCCTGGCGAGTCCCGGTTACCGCCTGAGCCTGGTGCTGCGCCCGCCGTCGATTGGGACGTCGCACTGCGTACGGTCGGCGGAGACCGCGGTCTGCTCGCGACGATCGTTGCAGAGACGCGGAATGAACTGCAGACGGTGCTGCAGCACTTTGAGCGGGCGCTCCGGGAGGGGGACGCCCGCGCGACCTCTCGGCACGCGCATACGATCAAGGGGCTGGGACGCAACTTGGGGGGCAAGCCCCTGATGCACACCGCACGCCGTATCGAAGAGCCCGCCAGTGAGGGCGACCTGGGGCCGGCGAACGACCTGCTCGATGAATTGCGCAACGAGGTCCGGCGCTTCTGTGATGCTCTGGAAAGCTTCGACCCGTAGTCGCTTCGCGGGTTCGCAAGAGCGGAGCGTTCCCCTGCGGGTCGCCGCCCGTGGACTCTGAAACGACAAAAAGTGCGTTTACGGGGCAGGTCCGCGCATCGCTTCTGTGAGGTCACCGTTGTGAACCGCCTCCCACATCCGCACGGCGGCCGATTGGCCGCTGTGAATGCAGTCGGGCAGTCCGACGCCGTGGTAGGCGTTGCCGGCGAGAGCGAGCCGCGGGTGGCGGGACGCGATCCGGTCGATTGCGGCGACGCGGGCCTGATGGCCGACGTGGTACTGCGGCATCGCACGATGGTAGCGGACGACGGTCGAGACATCGGGCCGGCCGGTGACGCCCAGAATCTCGCCCAGTTCCGAGAGAACGAGAGACGTCAACTCGTCGTCGGACCTTTCCAGCACCTCCGGATGCATGGCCCCACCGACGAACGTGCGCAGCACAACGCATCCCTCCGGAGCCCGGCCGGCGAATTTCCGGCTGAGAAAGGAGACCGCCAGAAGACTCCGGCCTTCGATGTACGGGACGACAAGTCCGGCCGCATCGAGAGGGTGACCGATGTCTGCCAGACGGTGTCCCGTCACCACAATCGCACTGGACGCGTACTCGATCTCCCGCAGGGCCTCGGCGAGTTGCCCTTCCCAGGCGTCGATCAGGTCGGCCGCGCGATAGGCGGGCACGGCCAGGATGACGGCGTCGGCAGCAACCTGCGAATCGTCGGCCAAACGAATCCTGAAGGACTTGCTCGGGCTGCGATCGGACACTCGTTCTGCGGGCTCCACCGTCGTGACTGCGTGTCCGAGTCGGATTTCGCCGGTCGACCGAATTCGCTCAGCGAGCGCGCCGGGCAGTTGCGACATGCCTTCGGCCAGACTGGCGAACATGCCGTACCGCGCGCCGGAGGCGTCCTCCGTTTGCGACGGCCTGCTTCGTCGATTCCGCAGGGCCGCGCGGGTGAGGCTGCCGTGTTCGCGCTCCATCTCGACGAAGCGGGGCAGCGTGGCGGAGAGGCTGAGCTTCTCGGGATCGGCTGTATAGATTCCGCCTATCATCGGCTGCACGATGCGGTCGAGCATCTGCCGGCCCAAACGACGCCGGACGAATGACGCGAGGCTTTCGTCTTCACGGGACCGACGACGCGGGACGAGCCACTCCAGTCCCAGCCGTGCCTTTCCCAGCGGCGATAAAAGGGGTGTCCGCAGGATCGGTCCCAGCCGCGACGGCGCCATCAGATTCAGGCCTTCCGGCGCAGGGACGGGGCGACCGCGATAGAGAATCAACGCGCGACGATACTCGGGATCGACGCCGATCAGACTCGATTCCAGCCCGAGTCGCCGGCAGAGATCGACGGCCCAGGGCTTGTCCGTGATGAACGAATCGGCCCCGGTTTCGATGGTGTAGCCGCCGATCCGGCGCGTCCCGAAAACTCCCCCGAGCCGCTGGGAGGCTTCGATGAGTGTGACTTCGACGGGGCGATTCGACTCAGTCGCCAACTCGACGATGCGGTGCGCGGCGGCGAGGCCGGTGATGCCTCCACCGACGACCGCAATCCGCGGGGGGCGACTGGTTGGTGCGGGAGTTTCACTCGGCGCGGTCATCAGCTCCCGTCGCCGTCGGTCTTCAGCGTTTCCAGCACATCCTCAGCCACGGTCTCGTTGGCGGAGACGAAGCCCCAGGTCGCCTTGATCTTTCCTCCTGCGGTGACCACCACCGTGACGTCGGCATCGGGATTGATCCCCCAGTCCGCGGGGCCGGTCGGTTTTCCCTGATAGAACGTCAACGCGGTGTGACCCAGTTTGAGCGACTGCTGGGCGCGGGGGAGGTAGTCTTTCGTCTTGAACTGATCGTCCGTCAGCCAGACCGCGACGATGTAAGCGTCGTCGCTCACGTCCTTGAGATTGGTATCGAGTTCCCGCATCAGCCGGGCAACCGGACGGCTCCACTTGTCGGTGGGGACGAACATCCAGATGGTGGGCTTCCCGTCGCGCTGCTCGGTGTAGTCGACCTCTTTGTCGGTCACGTCTCCGGTGACGGCATAGACCTTCATTTCGGGTGTCGGATTGTCGACGGCCGGGCCGGAATCGACGTCTGCGGCGACGACCGAGCACCACAACACGCCGACAGCAGCGACCAGTAGAGTCTCTCGGTTGAATCGCAACATCGCAACAACTCCTCGGAAGGGATCAGACAACTCCGCGCTCGGGGTCTCCTCCACAGCCGTCATTCTACCGACGCGTAGGGTGCCACTGGCTTCGCCAGTGCGAATCAACGCGGACGTCCTCCCGCGAAACACTCGCAAAGCCAGTGGCGCCCAATCCGTGCATCCACCTCTGATGCAGTGCTAATCTACCAACTCAGGTCGTCGCCCGGCCATCCAGGCGGCCATTTCGACACTGACCAGCAGCGCCATCGCGCCGCCCCGCTCGTCCTTTCCCAGGATCGCCTCCCGGTCGAAGTAGTCCCGCAGCGTCTGCTGTTTGCCGGTTCCGGTACAGACGTCGAACAGCGTCCCGTCCGGACCGACGCGGACTTTGATGCCGTCCCACGCTTTCTCCACGACCGGCCGATACGTATCGGCTTCGAGCCAGCCCTGATTCAGGCCCCGCAGGATCGCGAACGCGATCATGCAAGTGCAGGAAAGCTCCCGGTAACTCTCCGGACGGTCGATTACCTGATGCCACGTCCCGGTCGGATCCTGGTGCTGCAGCAGAGCGGTCAGGTGCGACTGATATGCACTGAGCAGCTCAGTCCGAATCTCGCCGAGACGATCGGTCCCGTCATCCGACAACCCATGGGCCGTCGGATCGTCGAGAGTCGCATCGATATCGGTCAGCCCGAGCGCCAGACCCAGCATCGGAAACGCATTCCCGCGTCCCCAGGCCGCTTCACAGAGCGGCGAATGCCGGTACAACCCGTCATCACGGACGCACAGTTCACGGATGAAGTTCAGGTGCCGCAGCGCCATCTCGAAATAATTCATCTCACCCGTCAGCCGTCCGGCAGCCGTCAGGATCGGACACCCCATGAAGACGGCGTCGCTCATCTCATGGTGAAACGGCATCGACTCCAGCGGGTTCCCGTCCTCATCGAAGCCGAAGTCGGCAGCACGGAGGACGAGATCAACGTACTCCTGCTTCCCGGTGATGCGGGCCAGTTCGGCGAACACGAGATGCCCGGCGGTCTGGCTGCCGTGGGGGTTGTCCGGGAAGGTCGGCTCTTCGCCCGACGTGTAGGGGGCGACGATTGTTTCGATCTGCTCGCGATGCGCCGAGTCGCTGGTCAATTCACCCAGGCGGAGGCGAGCCACGAGCGCGAGAGCGGGCTGGTACATGACGGTGTTGAGATGGTCGCCGTAATACTCAGTCAGTTCGGTGGCGACCTGCGTGGGGGAGCGGTCGAGACGGGCAATGATGGCCTTGCGGAGGGGGGACCAGGGAGCCGGACCCATTCTGTGAATGTCGGTGTACAGCTCCGTAAGGCCCGAATAATCAAGTCGCTTCCCATCGATGATCACCTCCGCCCCCTGAGAAGGGTGGATGCGGAATGACAATGCACGTTCGATTCCCGCAACCGGATGTGTGTCTGCGGCTGCGGCGAGGGAGTTCTCCGGCCAGTCATCGGGCGAGCCTCCATTGCGGCGGACTTCCTCCCAGACCGGATCAGACGCCGAGACGATCTCATCGAGAATATCCGGTGCGAACCATCCGACGAACCTCCAAATACAAGAGGCTCCGGCTGTGTCGGGATTGTTGTATGCGGCTCCGCCAGGCGGAAACGACCAGTCCGAATCAGCGTCGGAAGTATCGGTATCGCCTTTACTGGACACCCATCCATCGGGGTCGGCGATTGGGACGATCGCAACCGAGAACTCTCGATCCTCGGGATCGGAGTAGCTGTTGGCCTTCTTGATGAGTTTCGTGAGATCCTCGGTATTGCCCGCAACACCCCCGACGACGACATATCGGAGTTTTTCGGACCGATAGTCGAGCGCATCCTCGTCCATCAGCGCCCAGATGATCGTGCCGCGGGGGGTGACGCCGATCGGCAGGCGGATCATACCGGGCCAGTCGAACTCGGCGAGGGCTTCTTCGACTTCGGCGTTGAAGTCGCGCGGCTCCTCCTGCGCCCACGCGGACGGCGTCAGCAGGAGGACCAGGCACAGCGACGCGAGGCGGTGGTTCACAACGGCTCTCCAGTTTCGCGGTTCGCTTTGTTAGCATGCGGGTCGTGCAGTGCGGCCGCTGTATCGTAACCGGGCCGCAATGGACGAAACAGTTCGTGGGTGGTGCGCGGCTCAACACCAGCTTCGCTCTCCCCGACTCTGTCCTACCCACTACCAACCACCCACGACCAAACCCACGGATGGCTGCCACACA
>ERZ869936.1523-NODE-1523-length-16288-cov-3.790981_pt1 | contig 16288 bp, 15 predicted proteins | sample MGYA00520876_ERZ869936 | MGnify/ENA primary metagenome ERZ869936 (study PRJEB32218, sample SAMN09650985) | biofilter metagenome | isolation source: enrty point of leading RO module | place: Saudi Arabia: Thuwal, RO plant located on Red Sea | collected 2016-02-17 ...
ATGCAGCGGAGCATCTCGCGTGTCTCTTCCTTGAGCACTTCGGTGCGCCCGTTGTCCACGAGGATGATGTGGACTTCATCGGGACCATCATGCTCGTGAGCGCGGCGCGGGCCGGTGACGAAGTTGGTGTACACGGTCAGCGGCTGGCCCGTTGCGCTGCGGGAGAGCAGCTTCAGCAGCACGCCCAGGTGCTCGAGCGAAGGCACCATCTTCTCGATGCCGACGAACGCGACGTGCACCTTCGGGGCGCTGGTACACAGGCGACCGTTGCCTTCGTTGGTTACCAGCGCGATCGTGCCGGTGTCCGCCACCATGAAGTTCGCACCGCTGATGCCAAGGTCCGCCTTGCGATACTTGTCGCGCAAGTGATGACGGGCGATCTTCGTCAGCTCGATCGGGTCTTCGGTGTACTTGGCGCCGAGCACGCGTGTGAACGCCTCGGCCGTGGCGACGCGATCCTTATGGATCATCGGCTGCACGATGTGGCTCGGGGCGTCGTTGTCGATCTGAAGGATGAACTCGCCCAGGTCCGTCTCGACCGTCTCGCAACCGATGCCTTCAAGCTCCGGCACCAGGTGCGTTTCCTCGGTGACCATCGATTTACTTTTGACGCACAGCTTCGCGTCGATGCGCTTGGCGATGTCCAGGCAGATGCGGTTCGCCTCGGCCGCGTCGGCGGCGAAATGCACGTGGCAGCCCGCCATTTCCGCCTGATTCACGAAGCGCTCGAGGTAATAGTCCAGGTGATCGAGCGTGTGCTGCTTGATCCGGCCGGCCAGCTCGCGCATGGCGTTGTAGTTTTCACCGAATGCGTCGCCGCAGACCTTCCGGCGCTGGCCGTCGCGCGAGAGTGTCGCGTGGTTGACGAACTTCTGCAGTTTCGCATGTGCCGTCGCTTGGTCGGTCCTCGGGGTACTCTCATAGTGCAGCGGCGGAAAGCGGAGGCCATGGGCGTTGTCGGTGAGCGTGAGGCGGGTTGCGCGTTCGGCTTCATGTGTGGCGCTGGCTGCTTCAGTATGAATCATGCGTACACGATATCGTAGATGCGTGAGGCCGCCCAGTCATCGAAATCGCGACCCATAGAGGGCTTGGATCAACAGGTCTATTCCGAAGCGAGGAATGATGAGCAGGAACGGATAGGCAGGAAACGCCCAGAGGCATAGGTACCACGGCGCGTCGACGAGCACGGTCGCGCTGCCGTCCTTGTGCACACGAATGACCTGGCCGCACGGGAATTGCCAACGCGAGATCACCCAGCCTTGCGCAGCGCCTGTGTCGAACTGTTTGGTGTAGCGATGCGTCTGCTCAACCGAATCCGTTGTGGGGTTTGTTCTCCATGATGGCACTCCGCTTGGATCGGTTACACGAAAGATCGGCTGGCCTTGCAGGCCCCTGATGGAGACTATACCGTCCTCTGTCAGCACCATGTTGGCTCGCTTCCCGGGGTTCAGGTACCAACCTTCGATGAACTGACCCTCGGCGGTGTACTCCTGGACGCGCCCATGAACCGCCGAGTAGCAGATCAAGGTGCCGTCGGGATGGGCCGACACGTTTGTATCGACCATCGGCAACTCGATATGCCGCTGATCGAAGGGCCAGACGCGCGCCAGCAGGAACAGGTTCGACAGGAAGCCGAGGATCAGGATCAGTCCCAGTCCGTCTTTGACGAGATCGATCGCGCCTAGCGCGGGTCGCAGCGGCGGGTCCCATTGCTTCCTTCGCCACGCGGGGTCGCGTTCGAAGAGCAAGTGGTAGATGGCGTATACGACGACGATCAGAAGAACGGTGACGAAGATGCGACTGTGCCAGCGGAACGGCTCGCCGTCGCGGATAAAGAAGTGGCAGAGGGCGACACCGGACAGAATGCCGGCGAGCTTGAAGAACCCTCGCGTGTCGCCTGGATCGGTGCGATGAATGGGCCGCCGGATCATTCAAATAATCATAGGCGGGTGGATGTACACAAGGTTCAAGCCGGTTCCATAAGTCCCAACCGGCAGGAGCCGGAGATGTTCATTGTGCAACCCGCGTCGTTGCTGATCACCGTCGGGCACTGCGTCGTCTTGATGCAGTCCACCTTGTCGCGCACCATTGTGCCGGAGATCTGCGGGTACTTCATCGCGAACGTGCCGCCGAAGCCGCAGCACTGCTCAGCCTTGTTCAGCGGCGTGTAGCTGAGGCCGTCGATCTGCTTCATGACCTGCACCGCTTCATCGGTCACGCCGATGCCGCGCAGGTGGCACGAGTAGTGATACGTGACGTTGCCGTCCCACTTCACGCCGTGCTTGGTCAGGTCGACCTTCAGCACCTTCACCAGGAACTCGATGAACTCGTATGTCTTTTCCGCGAAGGCGTGGGCGGCGTGTTCCCACGCGTGATCGCCTTCAAAGAGTTCGGGGTAGTAGTCGCGGATCATCGCCGTGCACGAGCCGGAGGGGCTGATCACGTAGTCGCTGTGCTCGAAGACGCTGATCATGCGCTTGGCGAGGTCGCGCGTGTCGTCGTGGAAGCCGTTGTTGAACATGGGCTGGCCGCAGCAGGTCTGGGCCTGCGGGAAATCGACGGTGCAGCCGAGGTGTTCGAGCACCTTCACGACGGCGATGCCGGTGCGCGGGTAGAAGGTGTCGGTGAGGCAGGTGACAAACAGCGAGACGTTCATGCCGTGAATCTTAGCTGGTTAGCGGTGGCCCCGCAGGGGCACCGGGGGCACCGGGGGACGGCGGTCGATCGAACCGCGGCGGTGTGCGACGCCTTCGTGTGGCATTCGTCGCGGCAGCGGGTGCCCCTGCGGGGCTACCGTTAAACGCTTACGATCAATACATGCGCCTCGCGGACTTTTCCGCCATCCTGCTGGATATCGACGGCACGCTCTGTGCCCATCACCGCGCCCTGCCTGGCGCGGCGGACGTCGTGCGTTACGCCCAGTCCCTCGGCAAAACCGTCGCGCTGGTCACCAACAACAGTGCCTCCACGGTTCAGGAGCAGGTCGAACGCATGCATCGCGTCGGCATCGACGTGCCCGCCGATCGCATCTACACCAGCGGCCGGGCGATGGCGGACTGGATCCGCGCCCGGTTCACGAAGCCGCAGGTGTTCAACTACGCGGGTTATGCCCTGGAGGAGGAACTGGGCGACGCGGCCAGCTTCATCACGACGCTGGATGAACCGGTGGATGTCGTCTGCGTCGGTACGCATCTGCGCGAGAACGACGTGGCGTTCGACTATCACCGCGCGATCGCGGCCCTTTATCACCTTCGCCAGGGCGCTGAGCTGCTCATCGGCAGTGCGGATCGAATGTACATGTTCGATGGGCTGCCGGAGTTCGGTTCCGGCGCGTGGGGCGCGCTGTTCGCCTTCGCGGCGGACGTGCCGCGCTCGAAGCTGCATTACGCTGGCAAGCCGGCCCCGGAGTTTTTCCTGCATCTGTGCGAGCGATTGAACGTGAAACCGTCCGACTGTTTGCTTGTCGGCGACAATCTGGAGTCCGATGTCGCCGGCGGGCTGAGTGTGGGGATGACCACGGCCCTGGTGCTGACCGGTGTCGCCACCCGCGCCGTCCTGGAGAGCGTGAAGGTGCGGCCGCATGTTGTTTTCAAAGACTTGAACGAGATGCTTAAAACTATGGTCTCAGAGGAGGAGTCAACAATCGTGAAGCCGACGCTCAGGAATGCGCTCGAATACGTGTTCACGATCTTCGTAGGTGCCTGCGCAGGATCAGGCGTGGGGATCGTGGTTGTCATACTCCTGCACACTTGGTGGGGTATGGAGATCTCCGTCTGGACCGGATACCTCGTTGGCGCGGTGATGGGTGCTCTTTTGGCCGCATTCTTCCCCAAGGCGGTCCGGGATTTCCTGCATTGGCTGATGCCGCTCTGGTGACAGGGCCATTCGCCTGAACGGACTATCGTCCCGCCATCGCCGTGCGATCATCCGCATCAGCGGTCTTCGGCTTCACGCCCATGTACATCAGCGACTGTTCGAATACGCGCATCGCACAGGGCGCGGCGACGATCCCGCCGTAGTAGCCCTTGCTCGTGTCCGGCTTGTGGATGATGCAGGCAATGACCAGCTTCGGATCGTCGTACGGGGCGCCGGCAACGAAAGCACCGGTGTACGCGCCGGGCTCGTAGCCTCGGCCCGTGCTCGAAGCGACCTGAGCCGTGCCCGTCTTGCCCCAGATCTCGTACAGGTTGCTGTTGGCCTTGCGCCCGGTGCCATCGGTGACGACCTTGCGCATCGCGTCGCGCGTGAGCTGGGCGGTACGGGCGGAAATGACGCGCTCGCTGATCGTGATCGAATGGGGGTCAGTCGGGTTCATCGGATCGACTGCGCGAAGCGTCGGCGTCGGCAGCTTGCCATCGTTGGCGAACACGCAGAACGCCCGCACCAGTTGCAGCGGCGTCACCGCGATTTCCTGGCCCATCGGCACGCTCGTCACGCTGAAGCGCGGGTTCCAGTTCCGCTCGCGAAGCACCAGGCCCCTGCTTTCGCCCGGCAGGTTGCTGCGCGTCAGTTCGCCGAAGCCGAAGGCTTTGACCGCCTTGTAAAGCGTGGCGATGCCCATCTTGATGCCCACGACCGCCATGCCGCGGTTGCTCGACTTCACGAGCACCTGTTCCCAGCTCATCGTGCCGTGATCGTGCGTATCGCGCAGGGCCCGGCCGACGGACTGATCGGTGTTGATCATGTCGCTCGGCTTGGCGAACCCGCCTTCGATCGCCGCGGCCCAGATGAACGGCTTGAACGTCGAGCCCGGCTCGAACGGGTCAGTCACGCAGCGATTGCGGCGAACCTCGGCCGGCGTCGTGCGGAACTCGTTGGGATCGAACGACGGATAGTTCGCCATCGCCAGGATCTCGCCGGTGTGCGGGTCCATGACGATCAACTCGCCGGACTTGGCGCCAAACTCCTGGCACTGGGCCGCCAACTCGCGCTCGGCGATGGCCTGGATGGTGATGTCGATCGACAGCTTGACGGGCTTGCCGTCCTGCGCGTGCCTGTAGCGATCCGCGTCGATCTCCAGCGGCCTGCGCCGGGCGTCGCGCAGGAACGTCATGCTGCCGGCCTGGCCGGTCAGGTGGCCATTGAAGATGCGCTCGGCACCCTCGAAGCCGAAGCCTTCGTCGCCCACGTACCCGATCACGTGGCCCGCGACCGGGCCCATCGGGTAGTGGCGATCGAGCCAGACGTCGGTGTACATGCCCGGCAGGCGGAAGCGCTCGAGCTTGGACCACTGCTCCTCGTTGAGCTTCTTGTCGATGACGATGTATCGCCGGGTGCGCGTTTCGCCGGTCTCGGGATCGGGCGGCGTGTAGATGCGCCGCGCGATGACGGCCGGGTCGTAACCCATCGTGTAGGCAAGCTTCTCGGGGAAATCGGACAGGTCCTCGATGTGCAGCGGATCGACATAGAGGCGATGCGCGATGCCGGTGGTCGCGAGAATGCGGCCTTCGCGGTCCAGCAGCGGGGCACGGCGGCCGAGCAGTTCCTGCGAGGTGTACTTGGCATTGATCAGTGAGGCGAGCTGCGGAGCGGGCTCGGTCTGAAGCTGGTAGACGCGGGCGATGACGCCGACCATGGCGAGCGTGATGACCGCGGCGACGAGCCGGCCGACGATCGCGATGCGGCGAAGGCCCAGCGTGTCGGGCGTTTTCGTCTTTGGCTCGCGCGCCTTCTTGGGCTGCCTCTTCAGCCTAGGCTGACGGCGAGGCTTAGGTGTTGGGACGCGCGGCAGCTTCAGCGGCTGGGCCTCGACCTCGGGCTCCGCTTCAGCTTGCGGCTGCGGTTCGGGACGCTTCGGCTCAACCGGCTTGGGCGCGGGCGGCTTGGGCGCAGCGGGGCGGGCCTGCGGTGCCTGCGACGAAAGGGGAATCGCCAGCGGCGGCTCCGGCGTAGCCTTCCCACTCGGCGCTTCAGTGACGACCTTCTCCGCTTGCGTCTTCGCGCTTGCCTCCCGCGCCTCCTTCGCCTCATCCACCTCGCGCTGCGGACGCATCGGCATATCGAGCGGCGTGGGCGGCTCAGGAATCGTCGGCGTGTACGGCTTGGCGTAGAAGGTGGGCTTCATGTCGTAGACATCTCGCTCCGCGAGATGAAACCTCAGCTTGAAAGATCGCGAACAAGTGTCGCTTCGTGGCATGCTTCTGCTTTGAGAAGCATGCAATAGACGCACATTTGAAACAGCATGCTTCTCAAAGCAGAAGCATGCCACGAATCACCAGTCTCATCGGCGGTGCGTTCTCGCCGACGGCTGCTTGGAAGGCGCTTCAACCGGCGCGCCAGCCAGCGGCACCAGGTCCAGATCCGCGATCTGAATGCGATGCTCCAGCGCCGCGGGCTTGAGCTGCGCGGTGACCTTCACCTGGCTCTCCCACACGGACCGGCGGGCGTTCTCAATCTGGCGATGCATGTTGGCCACCTGGTGCTGCACCTGCCAGCGCTGTTGCCGCAGCGACAGGATCGCGGCGGCGACGGCGGCAAGACACAGGATCATGGCGATGGCTTTGAGATACATGGAAGCAGGAGTCAGGAGTCAGGAGGCAGGCGTCAGGAGGCAGCGAGCCGCCGTGTGTCGCGGCGGAGTCCTTCAAGGGAAGCATGCGTTCGTCAGCGGGCGTCGGCCGGCAGCACCAGCACCATGCCTTCGCGCAGGGCGTTGGGGCCGGACATCTGGCTCTTGTTCAACTCGTAGATCTCATGCCAGCGGCGGAAGTCGCCCAGCTTCTTGCGAGCGACCTCACTGAGCGTGTCGCCGGATTGGGCGGTGTAGGTCTTGCCCGCGGCCGCGGCGCGCTGAGCCTCACGGGGGTCGGCGGTCGTGCTGTCACTCGCGCTCGTGCGCGCCGGGGCGGCATGGGTCGTCCTCACGTCAGGCATCTTCAACAGCATGCCCGCCTTGATGTCGTCCGCGTCACGGATCTGATCACGGTTGGCTTCGACGATCGCCTTCACGTAGGCGTAGTCATTGCTGCGGTAGTAGCGTTCGGCGATGCGCGTGAGGTTGTCGCCGGATTCGACCTTGACCGTGCGGACGCTGAGCGTGTTGCCCACGCCGATGCGCGTGTGATCTTCATCGCCTGCGTTGTTGGCGGTCGTGTTGTCGTTGCCCGCGGCGGTGTTGGTCGCCTCGGGGAGCACGACCGACTTGTGCGGAATCACGAGGCGAACGTTCTCGCGCACGATGCCCTGTCGGGCGTCCACCATCTTGTCAGCGTTGGACTGGGCGATGATCGTCCAGTGCTTGCCATTGCCGTAGTACTTCTCGGCGATGGTCCAGAGGCGTTCGCCGGGCTGCACGTAGTGAATGATCGGCTCGGGCTGACGGGCCGAGGGAACGACCGTGACCGTGTTGCCGTTGCCGTTCGTGGGGTTGTTGTTGCCGGTCGGGTTGTGGTTGAGCGTCAGCGTGTTATTCGGATTGCTGTTGTTGCCGGTGTTGCCCTCATCAAGCACGCCCTGGGTGCGCAGGAAGTTGTTGAGGTTGCGATCGCCGCCGGTATTGAGAGTTGGCTGGCCGGGCGTCGTGCCGGTGGTATTAGTGGGGGCCCCGTTGTTGTTGGCGGGCGGATTAAATGTCCGCGGGGCGTTGCCGGGATTGATCACGCGGCTGTTGGCAGAATTGTTGCCAGGATCGACCTGCGCGATTTCGATGTGCGTCGGGTTCTGCTGGGCGCGATTGGGGTTGAGATTCTCAGCCGGCGGAATCGGCGCGACGCGCTGCTCGGTGATGGGGTCTTCGGGGCGCTGGTAGCCGCGCGGGTTGATCACGCGGGGCTGACCGTTGGCGCCGGCGGCCTCGACGTAGCCGGGCGGCGCGGGCACCGAGGCGCTGCCGCGATTGGCGGCCGCCAGGTGATCGCTGACGATGATGCCGATGAGCAGGATGATTCCCGTGCCCACCACCAGTCCGACTTTCGTTTCACGCGTCATGTGTTGCATCCACCCTGCTGGCAGGAGCCATGGTCAAGCGGCGGGAGGCAGGGGGCAGGCGGCAGTCGAGACGGAACCTCTTGTTCATCAACTGCGGTCTGCCTCCTGCTCCTGCCTACTTCCCGAACCGAACCGCCCTTAACTTCGCCGACCTGCTGCGCGGGTTGCGGGCGATCTCATCTTCGCTCGCAACGATCGGCTTGGGCGTGAGCCTCCGGGCTCGGCCGGCCTTCTCGAACTGAACCAGCCAGCGCTTCACGAGGCGATCTTCCAGCGAGTGGAAGCTGATCAGCGACGCGGTTCCGCCGACGTTCATGAGCGAAGGCAGGTCGCTGAGCAGTTGCTCGATCGCCTCGAGCTCGCCGTTCACGGCAATGCGAAGGGCCATGAACGTGCGCGTGGCCGGATCGATCCGACCGGCTCGGGGTCGCCGCGCCGAAGGATGCGCCTGCCCCGCGCGCGAAGACCTTGAAGAAGATGCAACGCCACAGGCTTGACGGACCACCTCTGCCAGCGTCCCCGTGGAATTAATCGGACTTTGACGCCGGACCTCCACAATCTTTCGCGCGATGCGCCGGCTCAGCCGCTCCTCGCCGTACTGGTAGATCAGATCCGCCAGTTCCTCCGGCAGCGAGTTCACCAGCGTGGCCGCGGTCGTCGGCTGCGTGGTGTCGAGGCGCATGTCCAACGGCCCGTCGCGCATGAAGCTGAACCCGCGCGACGCGTCATCCATCTGGTTGGACGCGAAGCCGAAGTCCGCCAGCAGCAGGTCCGCGCCTTGGACGCCCGCCTCATCGAGCGCCGTTCGCGCCTGGGCGAAGTTGGCGTGGAAGATGTGCACATCGATCGGCGCATCGCGCAGCCTGTCCTTGGCATAAGCGGCGTTGGCCGGGTCGGTGTCGAGTCCGATAAAAGTCCCGCCGGGGATCAGCTTGGGGATGATCGCCACGGCATGACCCGCCCGGCCGACGGTGCAGTCAAGCATCACCTGCCCGGGCCGTGGGTCGAGCGTGCGCAGCACTTCCTCCAGCAGCACGGCGTAGTGCCCGCTGCCGGATACCTCACCTGACTCAGGCTTGATGGAAGGGTCGGTCTCCACGGCGAGCATGGTAGATCATCGGCAAGGACACGATCGACGGCGTACCGTCAGACGGGTGTCAGCTTGGAAGCGTAGTCGTCTGCTTACTCCTCCAAGGCCCGCGCCAGAAGCCAGCATTGCCCCACCCTGCCTTCGGACCGCATACCCGCTGCCCTCCTAAAATTCATTGCCGGGGCCTTGCTTCTTCCCCCGTTGTGTTAGAATTGCGTGACCTCCAGTGGCCGTCGGCCATATTCGCAAGGTGCGCTCGTCCGAGCGTGTTCGCCTGCTTCCCGGAAAAACCACGTATGGCGTCGTTGGGTGAGGATTCGGTCGAGTGCGTCCGTTCTCCGTCGGCTCCCCAACCGCCCTTGGCGGTGAATATCTCTCCGTTCCTTTCCCCGTCGATTCAGCGGGTGGCGGGCGAGAAGACCGGCGCGTTCGACGTGAAGTTCCTCATTACTTGCGCTCTTGCGCAGTATGTTTAGGACTGGGCTGTCATGCACATTATTCTTTTCTTTTACGCCGACCCGGCGCTCAACGGGGCGTACCAGACGACGACGCTCTATCTGGACACGCCGGAGATGGGCGTCTTCAACCGCGTCAACGGCCATCGCAAGACCAAGTACCGCCTGCGTCGCTACGGCGTGGGCGAGCGCATCTACCTCGAGCGCAAGACCCGCCGGGGCGATCGCGTTTCCAAGCGCCGCTGCGACGTGCCTGCCTTCGAGCTTTCGCAACTGACTTGTCCCGCGGCCGATGCTTCGCCAGGTGACGACGCCGCCATCTGGCCCGGCGTCTGGTTCCGCGAGCGCGTGGTCGCCTATCCGCTCCAGCCTTCGTGCCGGCTGACCTACGACCGCTGCGCCTTTGTGAAGGGCAGCGAGGAAGGTCCGATGCGCCTGACGCTGGATCGCCACATTCGCGGCCACGCGACCGATGCCTGGGACCTGACGCCGGTGGACGAGGGCCACGCGATCCTGCCGGGCGAGGTGATCTGCGAATTCAAGTTCAGGCAATCGATGCCCGGCCTGTTCAAAGAGCTGATTCAACTGCTGAAGCTGGAAGCGGGAAGTGTCTCCAAGTATCGCCGCATGATGACGGCGGCCGGCATGGTGCCGCTGGTCAGCGCGCCGCAGCCGAGGGCGATCGATGCCTGAGTGGCTTCAAGTTGCCGACGGCGGACATGAACTGGATACCGGCGTGTTGTCGGTCCGCCTGGCGCTGGCGGCTTTCGTCGGCCTGGTCATCGCCGGCGTCTTCGCCCTCAGCCAGCGAAGGCCCGCCCGCGAGGCGATTCCGCTCCTGACCACACTCGTCCTGCTGACCATGCTCGTGGCGATGACCACCATCGTCATCGGCGACAGCGTCGCGCGGGCGTTCGGCCTGGTCGGCGCGCTCTCCATCGTGCGCTTCCGCACCGTCGTCGAAGACACGCGCGACACCTCATTCGTCATCTTCGCCGTCGTCGCAGGCATGGCGCTGGGCGCGGGCCACCTCCTGGTCTGCCTCATCGGCGTGCCGCTGGTCTCGCTGATCGCCATCGGCATGGGGGCCGTCGGCCGCGCCGTTACCGCTTCCAACGCGCAGCGGCTGGAGATCCGCATCGGCGCGGCGCGTGATCCGCAGACGCTCTTTGCCGACGTCTTTCACCAGCACCTGAAGAGTCGCACGCTCGTATCCGTTCTCTCAGCGAAATCCGGCGCTTCGATCGATGTGATCTACCGTGTCCGCCTGCGTGATCGGCAGGGCATGTTCGCACTGCTCCGCGCCATCCAGTCGCTCGAAGGCGTGCAGAGCGTGGAGCTGCGCGACCTGTGATCGGTCCCCTCTCCCCACCCGGGGGATGGGAGAGGGTTAGGGTGAGGGTCGTCCGCCTGAATGAAGGTTTCCGCAAGTGGAGTTCGACACGCAGCTACGCTCGCTTTCCATATGAGGTTCACTCCATGAAGCTTGCTTTCAAGTGCCTTCCGCTCTGCGTGATCGTCATCGCTCTCCTGTTCACGTCGCGCCGACTCGTCGCCGCCGACGCCAAGCCCGCGAAGTCGAAAGTCGATCCCAGCGACGCCTTCTTCAACGACGGCCACATCCCAACGGTGAATATCTCGCTCTCGAAGGAGCAGTCCGACAAGCTGCGCCGCAACCCCCGCGTGTAGGGCGAATGCACGCTGCACATCGACGGCAAGACTGCCGTCCAGGGTGTGCGCGTCAAGCTCAAGGGCGCGGCCGGCAGCTTCCGCCACCTGGACGATCGCCCCGCCTTCACGCTCAACATGCCGCCCAAGCAGGCCTTCTTCGGCCTCGACAAGTTTCACCTGAACAACTCCGTGCAGGATGACACCTACGTCTCGGAATGGATCAGCGCCACCATCATCCGCTCGGCTGGCTACCCCGCCGCCCGCGCCAGCCACGCGCGCGTCTTCCTCAACGACCGCGACCTGGGTTTCTACGGTTTGAAGGAAGGCCTCGATGAAGACTTTCTCAAACGCAACTTCACCAACGGCAAAGGCAACCTCTACGACGGCGGCTTCTGCCAGGACATCGACGCCAACCTCGAACTGGATGAAGGCACGCCCAATGAGCGCAGTGATCTGAAAGCCCTCATCGCCGCCTGCCGCGAAGGCGATCCGGCCAAACGATGGACCGAGATCGAAAAGCACCTGGACGTCGAAATGTTTCTCAAGTACGTCGCGCTGGAGCTGATGATGTCCCACTGGGACGGCTACGCGCACAACCGCAACAACTACCGCGTCTACTTTCGCGGCGATGACAAGAAGGCCGTCTTCATCCCGCACGGCATGGACCAGATGTTCGGCGATCCGAACTTCTCGCTCTACCACATCCCCGGCCCGATCGTCGCCAACGCCGTGCTCAACAACCCGCAGTGGCGCGAGCGGTACCGGCAGATCGTGCGCGAGCTGTTGCCCAGGTTCGATCCCAAGGTGCTGCACCCGCAGATCGATGAGCTGCACAAGCGCATGCGCGTCGTCGTGGCGGCCATGGGCGAGGACCGCGCCCGGCACCTGGATCACCGCGTCGCGGACATCAAGGGCCGCATCGCCAATCGCTACGACGGCATCGCCCGTTCGTTCCCGCCCGAGCCGATCCAGTTCAATGGCGAAGGCTTCGCCACAATCGAGCGATGGGAAGCCAAGGGGCAGGGCGACGCGAAACTGGAGACGAAGCAGATCGATGGCAAGAACGTGCTGCTGATCGAGACCGGCCCGAGCAAGAGCTGCGACGCGTCGTTCCGCGCGACGATCCGGCTGGCGCGCGGGCAGTACCGGCTGGAAGCGAAAGTGAAAGTGCAGGACGTCGCGCCGGTGAACGACGGCCGGGGCGGCGGCGCGGGCCTGCGCATCAGCGGCGGCAACCGCAACGAGCAACCGCAGAACCAGGCGGCGGGGACGGGCGACTGGCAGACGGTCAGCTACGCGCTGGAGATTACGGACGAGCTGCGCGAAGTGGTCGCCGTCGCCGAGCTGCGCAGCACGGCTGGCAGCGTTCTGTTCGACGTCGGCTCGCTGCGCGTGGTGCGGGTGAAGTGAACGTGTAGTAGATCGCCTATTCCACCTATCCAAGGCAACCAGCCATCGTCGATTGTTGGTTGTTCTACATACATGGAGACCGTCCTTCTTGCTATCGTTTCGCGCGTTGAGTGCGAAGATACTTCTTCACACGAGCGGCAACGTTGCTTGCCTCAATTCCATGTTGACGGCAATAGGACGACTTGAACCAATCGGTAAGGCGCTTTCGCCCTCGACTTGCGTTGCACCGAGCGCAGACAATTACCAAGTCCATTTCTAGCAATCCATCATGTTCATCTGACCAATAGAACGGTCCCATTCGATTCAGGTGTTCGATCGTTGCTTTGTCACCGGGGCAACCGATTACGCCGCGATACGCCTTCATCTTCCGACGGCAGTATGCGCACGTCTTGAAATCTTTCCTGAGACGTGAGAGCACTTCTTTCGGAATGCGCCAACGATTCACCATCAGATCTCACCTAGTGTCCTGCCGCCTTATTGAGCCGCGTACGGGCAGGTCGCACGCGGCGATTAGACACCAAAGCACGGTTTAGCGGACAACGGATACTGTGCCCGACTGCAACAACGCGTCGAAGTCGTCAGGTTCAAAGGCCTGCGCCGGGGTGAAAGCGAACGCGATGACGATGATCGCTGCCAGGCCGCAAGCGGTGGGAAAACGTTGCCACATGAGAGAGCCTCCGATTGATCGTGCCCTTGAAGTATACCGGTCGCCTGTTCCGCGGCAGGGCGTCGCGGCCGCCGCCGATGGCGCTTGACCATCGGCCAATGTGTTTAGTATAATGTTTGGGTATTCTGTCTGCGGGCCGGCGGTCGGTCCGCGCGGGACGCGTTGCCCGTCTTTCGGGGGCCGGGCGATGCGTCCGCCCCGATCCGGCCGACGTACGTCGCCACCGCCATGTCCGATTTGTCTAGGGTAGACATCGGGTAGACAAATGATCAAAGCCCTATGAAAAAGAGAGTTAAAACCATAATGGCGACCGAGGGGGAGGGGTGGGATAGACACGTGTCTACCCGGGTAGGCCACGCACCGGTCCGCATCGATCCCCCGTTCGCCGCACCGCTGCCTTCCGGTGGCCAACTCGTGGCCGATTTGGCCAATTTGGCCATGTTGGCCATCGGGTGGCCAAATCGATAAGTCAATATCATGCAATCATTTATTCGTAAAACGCAAGCAGGGGGGAGGGGGGTGGGTAGCCAAGTGGCCAACTGGACGTCTGGGTGGGGTGGCCGTGCGCGTCGGGTGCCGGGTCGGTGGCGGCGATCGGCGGGCGGTGGGCTTGCCCGCTACCATGCTGCCATGAGCAACTCTGTGTTTCACGCAACGACGATTCTCTCCGTCCGCCGGGGCGAGAAGGTGGCGATGGCCGGGGACGGGCAGGTGACGATGGGGCATGTGGTCGCCAAGGGTGACGCGGTGAAGGTGCGCAGGCTCGAGCAGGGCGGGGCGGGCGGCGCGGGTGTATTGCTGGGCTTTGCCGGCGCGGCGGCCGACGCTTTTGCGCTGATCGAAAAGTTTGAAGCCCGGCTCAAGGACACGCCGGCCAACATCAAGAAAGCCGCGATCGAACTGGCCAAGCTCTGGCGGACCGACCGCATGCTTCGCCGGCTCGAAAGCCTGCTGGCGGTGGCGGACAAGTCGTGCAGTCTGATCATCTCAGGGTCGGGCGATGTGATCGAACCCTCCGACGGCATCCTGGGCATCGGCTCAGGCGGGTCCTACGCCACGGCTGCGGCGCGGGCGCTGGTGCAGCACACGCAGCAGTCGCCGCGAGAAATTGTCGAGAACGCTATGAACATTGCCGGCGACCTTTGCATCTACACCAATCGAAGTATTACCGCCATCGAATTGTGATTCAGCCTTTTCAGGCGGTTGTTTGTCTGTTAGCATTCTTTTGACGGAACCCATCATTGTCTTCCGTCAGGCCGTTCAGGCCCGAGCCGTCGTGGTTCCACTTGCTTGACTTTGGAGTGACAATTCATGTCACCAGCACCCGAAGCGAATCGGCGCGCGTTCACGCTCGTGGAGATGCTGTTGGTCGTGGCGATCATCGTGATCCTGCTGGGGTTGTTGCTGCCGGCGCTGTCCGGCGCCAAGAGCAACGCCCAGGACAATGTCTGCTTCGCGAACCTGAACAACATCCACGTGGCGTCGGTGCAGTACACGATGGCCAACGCGGGCTACTTCCCGCGCGGCACGGGCGTCAGCGAATGGGTGGGCAACAGGTTCTGGGACATCAACAGCGTCCGCAACGGGAAGCTTTACTCGTACATGGGTCAGAACGAGAAGGCGTACCTGTGTCCGAAGTTCGTGGGGACGCCGCGGACGCTGTGGACGACGACTTACAGTTGGGCCGGGCAGACGGGGTACCAGAACCTGACGCCGTATTTCAGCTACACGCTCAACGAGTACATGTCCAACGGCTGGGCGGGCAAGCCGCCGATTCGCAAGATCCAGCAGTTCGATTTTCCCGAGGAGCTGGCATGGTTCGCCGAGGAGAATCCATGGATCGTGACGCAGTACGCGAACCATCCGATCAACAACGGCGCGCTGGGCATCGGCGGTTATCCCAGCGGCAAGGTGGACTGCCTGGCGACGTTCCACAACCCGCAGGACGAAGGGTACACCGACGGGTACTCCTCGGTATTGTTCGCTGACGGGCACGTGGACTTTGCGCATGTCTCGCAGACGATGGAGCTGGTGACGCCGCGGCGGTACAAGCCGTGAGTCGGCGTCGTGGCATGCTGCTTCTCGGAGAAGCATGCGTTTCGGCTTCCGCAGTCATGCTTCTCAAAGCAGAAGCATGCCACGAGAAAACTTGAAGCTATGATGCCGCGCTATGAGCGACATCCGCATCGGACTCATCGGCGGCACGGGACTCGGCGACGCGCTTCAGGACAAGGAAGCCGCGGAGAAGGGCGAAGCTGTTGAAGTTGAAACGCCCTTCGGAAAGCCCAGCTCGGCGATCATGAAGACGAACTGGCAGGGCGTGGACGTGTGCATCCTGCAAAGGCACGGGCCGGGGCACGTGCTGAACCCTTCGAGCGTGCCTTACCGGGCGAACATCTACGCGATGAAGTCGCTGGGCGTGACGCACATTGTCGCCAGCGGCGCGACGGGGAGTCTGAGGGAACACATTCATCCGGGCGACCTGGTGATTGCGGATCAGATCATCGACAAGACTCACAAGCGTGCGAACACGTTCTACGAAGGCGCGGCCGTGCACGTGGAGTTCGCCGAGCCGTTCTGCCCGGTCATGCGCGACTGGCTGCTGGCAGCCGCTTCGCGTCTTCGCGGTGACTCGCCTTCCACGAGCACGACCCACGAGCGCGGCTGCTACGTCTGCATGGAAGGCCCCGCGTTCTCCACCCGCGCCGAGTCACACATGCACCGCGCCTGGGGCGGCGACCTGATCGGCATGACCGCGATGCCCGAAGCGAAGCTGGCGCGGGAGGCGGAGATCGCCTACGCGCTGATCGCGCTGCCGACGGACTACGACTGCTGGAAGCCGCACGAAGGGGACATGCAGCACCTGCTCAGCGAGATCATCGGCAACCTGAAGAAGGCCACGGCTGCGGGCGTCGCGCTGATCAAGGCGGCGCTGAGCGATGTGAGTCTGTTGAAGGAGAAGAAGAGCCCGGCGCGCGACGCGCTGAACCTGGCGATCTGGTCGGATAAGACGAAGACTGCGCCGGAGGGAGTGTAAAGGCAGCGAGAGCCCACGCGCAGGCACTTCTG
>ERZ869936.1524-NODE-1524-length-16272-cov-4.513104_pt1 | contig 16272 bp, 12 predicted proteins | sample MGYA00520876_ERZ869936 | MGnify/ENA primary metagenome ERZ869936 (study PRJEB32218, sample SAMN09650985) | biofilter metagenome | isolation source: enrty point of leading RO module | place: Saudi Arabia: Thuwal, RO plant located on Red Sea | collected 2016-02-17 ...
CCAGGGCGCGCCGCCTCCGCCCAAGGAGCGCCTCGCGCCGCGCGCGCGGCGCGCCGCCCGCCGCGCCGGCATGCTCGCGGGCGCCGCGCGCGACGGGCTGCTCTAGCTCGGATGCTGAAACGTCTGAACTCCAGTCGGGTCGGCGCAGCGCCGGGCCGTTCCTGCTCCCACCACCGATCCCTCCCGCCGAAGAACCATGCGTCGCATCTCATTCCACACCGCCGGCGAGTCCCACGGAAAGGGTCTCACCGCCCTCCTGGAGGGCATTCCCGCCGGACTGGACCTCAGCATGGAGCGGGATGTCGATCCGGAGTTGAAGCGCCGCCAGGGCGGGTATGGACGGGGCCGAAGGATGGAGATCGAGTCCGACCGGGCCGAGCTCCTCAGTGGCGTTCGGCTGGGGGAGACGCTGGGATCTCCCCTCTCCATGATCATCTGGAATCGGGATTGGGAGAATTGGACGACGGCCATGAGTCACGATCCGCCCGAGGCCGAGGGCAACCCCAAGGCTCTGCGGCCCCACTACCTCCCCCGGCCGGGACACGCAGACCTGGTGGGAGCCTTCAAGTACGATCGCCGGGACGTCCGCGACATCCTGGAGCGGGCAAGTGCCCGGGAGACGGCCGCCCGGGTGGCGTGCGGAGCGGTGGTGAAGCGCCTCCTCGCCGTGCTGGGCATCCGGATCGGGAGTCACGTGGTCTCCATCGGCAGCACGGTAGCCGAGGACGTCGCTCCGCCGGTCGACCTCAACGAGGCCGTGGACGCCAACCCGGTCCGCTGCCTCGACGAGACGGCGGCCGAGCGGATGATGGCCGAGATCGATGAGGCCAAGGAGCGGGGCGACACGCTGGGCGGTGTCTTCGAGGTCGTGGCGACGGGCGTCCCGGTGGGTCTGGGCAGCTATGTTTCGTGGGATCGAAAGCTCGACGGCCGGCTAGCCCAGGCGATTACGTCCATCCAGGCCGTGAAGGCGGTCGAGATGGGCACCGGCTTCGCCAACGCCCTTGCGCCGGGGTCGAAGGTCCACGACGCCATCGTGCTGGCCGAGGAGAAGCGTCGAGCCGGAGGCATCGGCCGGGCGTCGAACCGGGCCGGGGGCCTGGAGGGAGGCGTCACCACAGGGGAGCCCCTCGTGGTGAGGGGCGCAATGAAGCCCATTTCGACGCTGCGAAAGCGACTGCCCAGCGTCGACCTCCGAGACGGAAGCGTGGGCGATGCGGCGGTGGAGCGAAGCGACGTCTGCGCGGTCCCCGCCGCAGGCGTCGTCGGAGAGGCCATGGTGGCTCTTGTCCTGGGTGACGCCCTACTGGAGAAGTTCGGCGGCGACTCCGTCGGCGAGGTGCGCCGGAACATGGAAGGGTACCTCACGTATCTGGCGGAGCGTGGCTTCGGGGAACGCTGACCGAGTGCGTGTCCGCCGGGTGGTGCTCGTCGGCTTCATGGCCGCGGGCAAGAGCGCGGTGGGCCGGGCTCTGGCCCACCGACTCGGCTGGGACTTCGTCGACGTCGACGCCCGGGTGGAGGAGCAGGCGGGCCGGAGCATCGCGGGGATCTTCCGGGCCGAGGGGGAGGCGGAGTTCCGACGCCGGGAGGCGGAGGTGGCCGCCGATGCACTGAAGGCGACCCATGTGGTGGTGGCCACCGGAGGGGGTTGGGCGGCCGCGGAAGGTCGTCTCGACGAGCTTCCGGAGGGTACTGTCTCCGTCTGGCTCCAGGTCGGTGTCGGGGAGGCGGTGCGTCGGGCGGAGCGGGACGGAGCGACCCGTCCATTGCTCGAAGGAGGGGACCCGGCGAAGCGGACCGCTCAGCTGCTGTCCGAGCGTCGCCGCTTCTACGAGCGGGCCACCGTCGGAGTGGACACGGAGGGCCGCTCGGTAGATGATGTCACGATCCAGGAGATCCTGCATGAATACGAATCCGGAACCGGCGCTGAATGAGCGATAACGGCGGAAAGCATCTGGTCATCGTCGAGTCTCCCGCAAAGGCTCGCACCATCGGGAAATATCTGGGCAGCGGCTACGAAGTCGCTGCCTCGGTGGGGCACGTGCGGGACCTCCCCAAGAAGGAGTTGGGGGTCGACGTGGAGGGTGACTTCGAACCGAAGTACGTCACCATCCGCGGCAAGGGCAAAGTCATTGCCGATCTGAAGAAGAAGGCGAAGAACGCCGACTCGGTGATCCTGGCCACCGACCCGGATCGCGAGGGTGAGGCCATCGCATATCACGTCGCCGAGCAGCTCGGCTACGAGAAGGACGCAGGCCGCTTCCAGCGCGTCATCTTCCGCGAGGTCACGAAGAGCGCCGTCCAGAACGCCCTGAACAACCCTGGCGAGCTCGACCTGAAGAAGATCGAGGCCCAGCAGGCGCGGCGCATTCTCGACCGTCTCGTCGGCTACAAGGTCAGCCCACTCCTCTGGAAACCCATCCGCCCCGGCCTCTCGGCGGGCCGTGTCCAGACGGTGGCTCTCCGGCTCATCTGCGAGCGTGAAGACGAGATCCGGGCCTTCGTCCAGGAAGAGTACTGGTCGATCCTCGCGCACCTCCAGCGGGAAGAGCAGCCCTTCGAAGCGAAGCTCCATCACATCGACGGGAAAACGTTCAAGCTGGAGAACGAGGACGAGGCGAAAGCCGTCCTCGACGCGGTGCGGTCCGTCCCCTTCCAGGTCACCAGCGTCAAGCGGAGGGAGCGTCGGAAGAACCCGTCGGCGCCCTTCACCACGTCGACGCTGCAACAGGAAGCGGCCAAGCGCCTCCGCTATTCGGCCCGCCGCACCATGTCCAATGCCCAGCGGCTCTACGAGGGTCAGGAGATCGGCAGCAGGGGTCAGATCGGGCTCATCACGTACATGAGGACCGACTCCACCCGGGTGTCGCCCGTGGCGGTGAACCAGGCGCGGGAGTGGATCGAGAGCGAGTTCGACGAGAAGTACATTCCCAAGGCGCCGCGCCTCTACGGTGGGAATCAGCAGGCGGCGGCGCAGGACGCCCACGAAGCCATCCGCCCCACCGACGTTGGAATTCTTCCCAGCGAGGCCGAACAGTACCTCGAGCCCGACCAGGCCAAGCTGTACGAGCTCATCTGGATGCGCTTCGTGGCGAGTCAGATGTCTCCGGCGGTCTACGATACGACCACGGCCGACTTCGATCTGGAGGGTGCGGACGGTCGGGCGTACCTGTTCCGGGCCACGGGATCCATCGTGAAGTTCGACGGCTTCACGCGCCTCTACCTGGAGGCGACGGAGGCCGGTGACAAGCAGCGCCTCGACGATCTCGAGCCGTTGCCGGAGCTGGCGGAGGGCACCACCGCCGAGCTCGAGAAGCTCGAGCCCAGGCAGCACTTCACCCAGCCGCCCCCGCGCTTCTCCGAAGCGAGTCTCGTGAAGGAGCTGGAGAAGCTGGGCATCGGCCGCCCCTCCACGTACGCCTCCATCATCTCCGTCATCGTCGACCGGGGATACGTGGAGCTGGAGCAGCGTCGTTTCCACCCCACGGATCTGGGCGAGGTCGTGTCCAAGCTGCTCATCCGGGTCCTGCCCAACATCTTCGACGCCGACTTCACGAGCAGGATGGAGGGGGAGCTCGACAAGATCGAAGAGGGCAACGTCGACTGGCGAAAGCTCCTCGCCGACTTCTATCCCCGCCTCATGAGTCGCATCGAGGAAGGGGAGGCGAACTCCGACGAGATCATCAAGGAGATCCTTGCCGCCGAAGGCGAGACGTGCGACAAGTGCGGCCGACCCATGCTGGTCCGATGGAATCGCTACGGCCGCTTCCTCGGGTGCTCCGGCTATCCCGAGTGCAAGAGCACGCGCTCGCTGGACGGATTCGATCCAAGTGGGGAAGAGCTGGGCGAACATCCCGACGAGAAGCGGCCCGTGCTCCTCAAGAACGGCCCCTACGGCCCGTACGTGGAGCTGGAGGCGCTTGACGAGGACGAGAAGCCCAAGCGAGTGAGTCTCCCCAAGGGCGTGGAGCCGGGCGACGTCGATCTGGCGTACGCCCTGAAGCTCCTCGAGCTCCCCCGCACCGTGGGTGAGGATCCCACGACGGGGGAAGACCTGGTGACGGGCATAGGGCGCTACGGGCCCTTCGTGCGCCGGGGGAAGGTGTTCGCGAGCCTCCGCAGCGTCGACGACCTCTGGAACATCTCCGTGGAGGACGCCAGCGCCCTGGTGGAGGCCAAGAAGGCCGGGAAACGACTCCCGCTGAAGGAGCTCGGGACCCACCCTGACAGCGGGGCCGAGATCTCCGTCATGTCCGGTCGGTATGGCCCCTACGTCACCGATGGTGACATCAACGCGACCATCCCCAAGGGTACGGACCCCGAGGAGGTGGATCTCGTGATGGCCCTGGAGATGCTTGCCGAGAAGGCAGCCAAGGGCGGGGGAAAGCGGCGTCGCAAGTCGAAGAAGAGCTCGAAGAAGAAATGAGCCACGACGTCACCGTCGTCGGTGGCGGACTCGCGGGGTGTGAGGCGGCCCTCAAGCTCGCCGACGCCGGTCGGAACGTTCGTCTGGTGGAGATGCGGCCGGTGCGTACCACCGACGCCCACCAGTCCGACCGGTTGGGTGAGCTGGTCTGCACGAACTCGTTCAAGAGCGAAGCCGTCTGGAACGCCCACGGTCAGCTCAAGCGTGAGATGCGTACGCTGGGCTCCGTTCTGCTCCGTTCCGCCGACTCCACGCGCGTAGCCGCAGGATCGGCCCTCGCGGTGGATCGCCACCTCTTTTCCGAGGCCATGACGGCGGCCGTCACGTCCCACGAGGGCATTCACGTCGTGAGGGAGGAGTGCACCGCCATCCCCGACGGCCCGACGATCATCGCAACCGGGCCCCTGACGTCAGGAGCGCTCTACGAGGCGGTGGAAGCCGAGCTCGGCGACGGAGGGCTGGCCTTCTTCGATGCCATCGCGCCCATCGTTCATCGGGAGAGCATCGACGAGACCATCGTCTTCGCTCAGGGCCGCTTCGACGAGGACGCCGACTATCTAAACTGTCCCATGGACAAGGCCGAGTACGACGCCTTCATCGAAGCGTTGCAGGGCGGGCAGGCCCACGAAGGGCATGACTGGGACGCCGTACCGTACTTCGAGGGCTGTCTGCCCATCGAGGTGATGGCGGCGCGCGGGCATGATACGCTGCGCTTCGGCCCCATGAAGCCCATTGGACTCACCGATCCGCGGACGGGCAACCGCCCGTGGGCGGTGGTCCAGCTTCGCCGGGAAGATCGGGCGGGGCAGATGTGGAACATGGTGGGCTTCCAGACGCGTCTGAAGATCGGGGAGCAGCGGCGAATCTTCACCGCCATCCCGGGCCTTGCCGAGGCCGAGTTCCTGCGTTGGGGCTCCATCCATCGGAACAGCTATCTCAACTTCCCGGATCGCCTGACGGCCCACGGATCGCTGCGTGGCCGTGAGGACGTGCTCTTCGCCGGCCAGCTGACCGGGGTCGAGGGGTACACCGAATCGGCGGCCAGCGGGATCCTGGCCGGGATCAACCTCGACCGCGTTCTGGCGGGGAAGTCGCCTATCGTGCCCCCATCCACCACCATGACGGGTGGGCTTTATCGGTATCTGCGCGAGGCCGAGCCCGGTCGCTTCCAGCCCATGAACTCCAACTGGGGACTGGTCGAGCCGTTGGACAAGCGGGTGCGGGACAAGCGCCGGAAGCGCGAGATGCTGGCCGAGCGGGCGCAGACCGACTTCCTCGAGTGGATGGCCGCGCACGGCGTCACCGCCGCCGAGGACTTCGACGCGAGCCTCCATGCGGAGGCCGTATCGGGCGGCGACTGAGTGCGGGCGCCCTGACGTATGGTCGACCGGACCGAAGGTGACCCGGCGCGCCCCGAGGTGACGGATTTCCTCCGGCACCTCGAACACGAGCGCCAGCTCAGTCCCAACACGCTCACGGCGTACCGTCGCGATCTCGGGCAGCTCGAGGGTTTCCTGGGTGAGTACCTCGGGAGGGAGGGGTGGACGTGGGCCGATCCCGACGTGGATCGCCTGGCCCTCCGCTCCTTCCTGGGGTGGCTCGGTCGGAAGGGCCTGGCGAAACGGAGTGTCGCCCGAAAGCTCGCCGCCACCCGCACCTTCTTCTCCTTCCTCCACCTGGAGGAGCGGATTCCGGCCAATCCCGGGCGGACGGTGCGCGCGCCGAAGCTGGAGAAGCGGCTTCCAGGACATCTGTCGCCCAGCGACGTCGATACGGTCTTCGAGTACGCAGAGAATCGGGCGTCGGAGAACTCCCTTCAGGGGACCCGGGCGCTCGTCGTCTTGGAACTGCTGTACGGCAGCGGCCTGCGCCTCGCCGAGCTCCATGGCCTGGACGTCGACGCCGTCGACGCCCGGACCGGGCAGGCCCGGGTGCTGGGGAAGGGCTCGAAGGAGCGGATCGTACCCGTCACGAGGTCGGCGCTGGTAGCCATCGGACGGTACGAGCCACGCCGTGCCGAGGTGGCGCCCGCTGACCAGGGAGCCCTGCTGGTCAATGCCGAAGGCGGGCGCCTCTCCCGGCGCTCCATCCAGGGGGCCGTTCGCGATGCCCTCGAGCAGGCCGCTGGCGCCCGGGGCCTCTCCAGCCACGCGCTGCGCCACAGCTTCGCCACCCATCTCATGGAAGCCGGGGCCGACCTTCTCGCCGTGAAGGAGCTGTTGGGCCACGTGTCGCTGTCCACCACCCAGATCTACACGCACACGAGCAAAGAACGGCTCCTGCGGGTATACAAAGAAGCCCACCCACGCTCCGAATAGGCGGAGGGGCGATGCATCTCGCCTCGCGGCGTCTCGCGTCGTCGAAGTAGCGTTGCTACTCCTTCCTCCTTGTTCCTTGCGAGGCGAGCGCCTCGCCCCTCCGGAGTCACGGGCAGCGGAGGGGCGATGACATCTCGCCCAGCGGCATCTCGCCCAGCCCCCGCGTCTGCCATATCGGCAGCGGTATGGTTAGATTCGTTGCCCGCCGGCCCCGATGGTGACCGAAGCCCTCGGCCCGCCTCCCCGAACCCCCCGAGACGCCCGCATGAGCCTGCCCGACGTACACGCCACCACCGTCCTCGCCGTCCGGAAGAACGGCCGCGTCGCCATGGGAGGGGACGGGCAGGTGACCATGGGCGATACGGTGGTGAAGGGGAGTGCGCGGAAGGTTCGCGCGCTCAAGGACGGGATCATCCTCGCCGGGTTCGCCGGCGCGGTGGCCGACGCTTTTACGCTATTCGAGAAGTTGGAGGAGAAGCTGGAGCGGTATCCGGCCAATCTTCCGAAGGCGGTAGTGGAGCTGGCCAAGGACTGGCGCATGGATCGGTACCTGCGCCGTCTGGATGCACTGCTGGCGGTGGCCGATGCCGACCACCTCTTTCTGGTGAGCGGGAACGGCGACGTCATCGAGCCCGACGACGAGATCCTGGCCATCGGATCCGGGGGCTCGTTCGCCTTGGCGGCGGCCCGGGCGCTGAAGGAGCATTCGGATCTCGAAGCCCGTGACATCGTCCAGCGGGCCATGGAGATCGCCGGAGATATCTGCATCTACACCAACCGCGACATCGTCGTGTTGGAGTTGAACGGGGACGGAGGAGAGCAGGGATGACGACGGAAGCAGTGGAGCGGCAGGAGCCCATGGCCCCCGCTGCCGACGACGGGGCCGCGGGTGAGGACGTGTGGCTCGACGAATTGACGCCTCGGCAGATCGTCGCCGAGTTGGACAAATACATCATCGGTCAGGAGGACGCGAAGAAAGCCGTAGCCATCGTCCTCCGCAACCGGTGGCGGAGACAGCGCGTCGACGAGGAGATGCGCCCGGAGATCCTGCCCAACAACCTCATCCTCATCGGCCCCACGGGCGTAGGGAAGACGGAGATCGCCCGGCGGCTTGCCGGGCTGGCGGGCGCACCCTTCCTCAAGGTGGAAGCGTCGAAGTTCACCGAGGTGGGCTACGTGGGGCGCGACGTCGAGTCCATGATCCGCGACCTCGTGGACATCTCCATCAACCTCGTCCGGGCGGACCGGGAATACGAGGTACAGGAGATCGCCGAGAAAAGGGTCCACGATCGCTTGCTCGACCTCCTTCTTCCTGTGACGAATCCCGAGCCGCCGAGGGAGGAGGGCTCGAACACGGCCAGCGTATTCGTCGCGGGTCCGTCGGGGGTGGAGGCCACCACCGACGAGGTACAGGCGCGTCGCGACCGGACCCGCGAGAAGCTCGGGAAGCTCCTCCAGGACGGAAAGCTCGAGGAGCGGGAAGTCGAGATCGAGGTGACCCAGTCGGCGTCCATCGACGGCATGATGCTGCCCATGGGCGGCGGCGACGGGATGGACTACAACTTCACCGAGATGCTCCAGGAGATGCTTCCGAAGAAGACGAAGCAGCGGACCGTCTCGGTGGCCGAAGCGCGGCGGATCCTCCTCCAGGACGAGTTGGACAAGCTCGTGGACATGGACGAGGTGGTGAACGAAGCCCTCTACCGCGCCGAGGAGATGGGCATCGTCTTCCTCGACGAGATCGACAAGGTGGCGGGCGCCAGGAGTACGCAGGGGCCCGACGTGAGCCGGGAAGGGGTCCAGCGCGACCTCCTGCCCATCGTCGAAGGCTCTACGGTGGCCACCAAGTACGGCCTGGTTCGCACGGACCACATTCTCTTCATCGCCGCCGGCGCCTTCCACGTGGCCAAGCCGTCGGACCTGATTCCCGAGCTCCAGGGTCGGTTCCCGATCCGCGTCGAACTCCAGAGCCTCGGCAAGGAGGAGTTCGGCCGCATCCTGCAGGAGCCGAAGAATGCGCTCCTGGCCCAATACCGTGCCCTGGTGGAGACCGAGGACGCCAGCATCGAGTTCACCGACGACGGCATCGACGAGATCGCCCAGATCGCTATGCAGCTCAACGATCGCATGGAGAACATCGGTGCTCGACGGCTCCAGACGGTGTTGACCACCCTCCTAGAGGAAGTGCTCTTCGAGCTTCCCGAGACCAAGGGCGACACCCTCCGCGTGGACCGGGCGTACGTCCGGGAACGCCTCGAGAAGGTGGCCGAGGACGACGATCTGAGCCGCTACATCCTGTGATCCGCAACAGCCCCTAAGTGGGGCGCGCTTCCCCATCACGAACCTCGGCCGCCCCGTCGGCCGACCGAACGCCCTGGAGCCCACCGAATGACCGAAGGCCAGAAGAAGACGACCCTCTATGACGAGCACGTTCGGCTCGGCGGCAAGATGGTGCCCTTCGCCGGGTACGCCATGCCCGTCCAGTATCCGACGGGCATCACGGCCGAACACGCCGCGGTCCGCGAAGCGTGTGGCCTCTTCGACGTCTCGCACATGGGCGAGTTCGTGGTCCGTGGGGCTCAGGCGCTGGACCTGGTACAGAAGGTCTCGGTGAACGATGCCTCCACCATGGAGGTGGGTCAGGCTCAGTACTCGGCCATGTGTCTAGAGACGGGAGGTGTCATCGACGACCTCATCATCTACCGGTTCGACGACCGCTACGTGCTGGTGGTGAATGCGTCGAACATCGCCAAGGATTGGGACTGGATCGCGCGCCACGCCGCGGCCTTCGACGTCGAGATCGAGAACGTTTCCGACGATACGGCACTTCTCGCCGTGCAGGGACCGAACGCCCGTGACGTGTTGCGTCCCCTGGCTACCCCCGACATCGACGATGTGAAGTACTACCGCTTCGCCGAGGGCGAGGTGGGCGGCGTCCCCGCGGTCATCAGCGGCACGGGGTATACGGGAGAGGACGGCTTCGAGCTGTACGTCGCCGCCGATGCCGCCCCCGACCTCTGGAGGACGCTCCTCGAGGCAGGCGCCGAGCATGGCCTCATTCCGGCTGGTCTAGGGGCGAGGGATTCCCTCCGCCTGGAGGTCGGGTACGCTCTGTACGGCAACGATCTGGACGAGGAGCATACGACCCTCGAGTCGGGCCTCGGCTGGGTGACGAAGCTCGACAAGGGTGACTTCGTAGGGCGCGAGGCACTCGCGGCTCAAAAGGAAGCGGGAGTTCAGCGGCGTCTGGTGGGCCTCCGCCTTACGGACCGGGGGTTTCCGCGTCCCGGGTATGACATCCTCGTCGGCGACGACGTCGTGGGGCGGGTCACCAGCGGCACGGTGAGCCCAACGCTGGGCTACGGCATCGCCCTGGGCTATGTGCCGACGGAACTGGCCAAGGCGGGGACGGAACTGAGCATCGACGCCCGTGGGCGCTCGGTGGCGGCCGTGGTACAACGGCCGCCGTTCTATACCGAGGGATCCATCAAGAGGTGAGGAGGGCCCGTTGAGCGCCGGACCGCAGATCTCCGTTGGCGTCCTCACCGTGAGCGACCGCTGTCACCGCGGTGAGCAGGAGGACGTGAGCGGTGCCCGGATCGTGGAGTGGTGCGCGGAGCGCGGCTTCGACGTGGCACGGCGCGCCACGGTTCCCGACGAGACCGCGTCCATCACTCCCTTGTTGACGCGGTGGGCCGACGAAGGGATCGGCCTCGTCCTCACCACCGGCGGCACAGGACTCGCGCCCCGGGACGTGACGCCTGAAGCCACTCGCGCGGCCATCGAACGCGACGTCCCGGGTATCGCCGAGCGAATCCGACAGGCGGGCCTGGCTTCGACGCCGTTCTCCGTCCTGTCCCGGGGGGTCGCCGGGCTGCGCGGAGGAACCCTGATCGTAAACCTGCCCGGCAGCCCTGGGGGCGTGTCCGACGGTCTGGTGGTTCTGGGACCGCTGGTGGAGCACTCGGTTCGCCTGGCCGGTGACGACCCCACGTCTCACGCTCCACCCACGGGAGGGGGATCGTGACCGACGGCGCCGTCATCCTCATCTCCACCCACGACCTGCCTCGCGCCGGGGAGCTGCGCGAAGGCTTCGAGGAGGCCGGGTACGACACGGAGCTCGTGACCGCCAAGGAGCGATTGACGGGCTACGACGATGCGGCGCTCCTGCTCTTCACAGGAAACGCGGCGGCCACCGATGAGCCGTTGGTGCAGCAGGCCCGGGACATCCTCCACATCCCCGTCTTTGCCTTCGGGGACTCGGAGACCTCCACCGCGACCCAGAGGGCGACGTTCGAGGAGGTATTTCCCCCATCCGCCACCGTAGAGGACATCGTGCTCCTGGGGCGGCGGGCGGCGGAGCGGCGGCGCCTACGCCGGGTCACGGGGATCGTCGGACAGACCGACGCCATGCGGGAGGTTCTCGAGCGTGTGGTCCAGATCGCGCCGGTGGCGTCCACCGTCCTCGTCACGGGGGAGTCGGGCACGGGAAAGGAGCTCGTAGCGCGGGGCATCCACCACCTCTCGTCGCGCAGGCACAAGCCGTTCATCGCGGTGAACGTGGCGGCCCTTTCCGAGACGCTCCTGGAATCGGAGCTGTTCGGTCATGAGAAAGGGGCGTTCACCGGCGCCATCGATACCCGGAAGGGCCTTTTCGAGCTGGCCAACAGCGGAACGATCTTCCTCGACGAGATCGGTGAGATGCCGCTCCAGACGCAGACGAAGCTCCTTCGCGTGCTGGAGCAGCGGGAGTTCCACCGGGTGGGCGGCGAGAAGCCCATCACGGTGGACGTGCGCATCGTCGCGGCCACGAACCAGGATCTGCGGCAGCTGGTCGCCATCGGGGACTTCCGGCGCGACCTCTACTTCCGCCTCAATGTCCTCAGCATCCAGCTGCCCCCGCTGCGCGAGCGCCGCGCCGACATCCCGCTCCTCATCGAGGCGTTCGTAAAGGACGTCTCCGATCGCAACGAACTCGACTTCCCTGGCATCTCCCCGGAGGCCATGGAGATCCTCATCGACTACTCCTGGCCAGGAAACATCCGGGAGCTCCGCAATCTCGTGGAGTCCATGGTGGTCCTCGCTCCGGGTCGGCAGATCCGGCCGGAGGACATTCCCGACGAGGTTCGTCGTCGAGGCGGCGCGTCGCTTCTGCCCGTCCCTGTGCCGCGGCCTGGAGGCGGCGGTCGGAAGGACGACGAGGAGGCGCGCACGCTGCGCCCCGAGCTGGAGTTCGTCTTTCGGACGTTGGTGGAGCTCAAGGTGGACGTCGACGATCTCCGGCGGGAGTTCGAGGAGTATCGAAGCGTCCTCGGCGACGATCCCGGACGGATCCCCATCGTGGGCCGCGTAGGCGGAGACGACGGGAACGAGATCTCGGCGGGGATCGAGATCTCGCCGTACTCGCCGGGGATGATGGCGACGAACGACGACTTTGCCGGCGAGATGGCGGAGGACGACGAGGAAGAGGGCGTCGTGGTCTTCCGGCCGGGGATGACCATCGAAGAGATGGAACGCGAAGCCATCTCCGCCGCGCTCGCCCGGGTAGGAGGGAATCGGCGGAAGGCCGCCGAGCTGCTCGGGATCGGCGAGCGGACGCTCTACCGGAAGATTTCCAAGTACGAGCTGGAGGCCTGATGCGGCGCGGCCGCCCCGTCCGTCAGTCGCCGATCCCGGCCCGGGCCCGGTCTCGTGCCCGTTCGGCCTGCACACGCGCCAGGACTCCCGGCCAGTTCCCTCCCTGCTCGAGGCCGTACGCCAGTGTCAGCTCGGACGTCAGGTCCACGTCGGGAGGAAAAGCGTAGACCGCCATCTCGGTGGCACGTTGGCGCACCCTGCGCTGCCCCCAGGTGGGTGTCACGGGTTCGATGGCGCGAGGGCGCACACGCAGTCCGCGGGAGAGGATCTGCACCTCTTCCGGGACGAAGCGGACCTCGGCCTGCTGGGTGTAGAACGACACGAGAAAGAGGACGCTCGAGGTCGGCAGGTCGCCCCGGTTCCGATCCGCGATGCGTCGCAGTCGCTCGTACGTGTCCGGCGCCGTGACGAGGATGACCGACTCGGCGAGGGGCGTCACCATGATCTGGAGGTCCTGATTCTGCAGCGTCATGGAGATCTCCTCCTGACGCAGGGTCCCGAAGCCCGGCGGGGGCAGGGAGTCGGCCGCCACGGGCGCGACGGATCCTTCGGGAGGGGGGGCGATGGTGCACGCCGCAAGCCCGGTGACGGCGGCGACGAACACAAGGGGGGCTCGTGTCACCGGCTGGCTGCCTCCTGATGGATGAGGTCCTCGAGGGCGTGGAGAAGCTTCTCCCGACCCTCTCCCGTCTTGGAGGAGAAGGGCAGGAGCTGAGACTCCTCGACGCCCAGAGCGGCCATGGCCCGTTGGACGGACTTTGCCCGCTCGCTCCGCTTCAGCTTGTCGACTTTGGTGAGGACGACGAGCGTCGGCAACCCGAGGTCGGCCAGATACCCCACCATGGTCAGGTCGTGCTCGGTGGGCTTGTGACGGGCATCGACCAGATGGACGACACCCCGCACCGTACCCGACTCGCCGAGGTACCACTCGATGAGACGAGCCCAGGCGTCGCGCATGGATATCGGCACGCGTGCAAAGCCGTACCCGGGGAGATCCACGAGGTAGAATTCGCCGTTCACTTCGTAGAAGTTCAGCGCCTGCGTCTTTCCCGGCTTGGCGGAGACATGGGCGATCTTGTTGCGGGTCCGGCGCAGGAGGGTGTTGATGAGCGAGGACTTGCCCACGTTGGAGCGCCCCGAAAACGCCACCTGTGGAAGGGTACCTGGTGCAGGCCCCCCGGGGGTGGCGATGGTTCCGGCGTACTCGACGTCCCGGATCTTCATCGCCCCGACCTCATCCGTGGGAGAGGGGCACGCTCATGTCGGGGTCCCTCGACGGCCGAAGCGATCCCGGGCCACGGGCCAGGACGGCGTCCATGACCTCGTCCATGGTGGTGACGAGCTCGAAGGTGAGCGCCTCCCGAACCTCCTCCGGAAGCGTCTCCAGGTCATTGGCGTTCGCTTCGGGGAGGACGACCCGGCTCATCCCGGTGCGGAGGGCCGCCACGGCCTTCTCCTTCACGCCCCCCACGCCGATGACGCGGCCCCGCAGCGTGATCTCGCCGGTCATGGCGACGTCGGCCCGGGTGGGGGTGTCGGTGAGGGCGGAGATGAGGGCCACGGCGATGGTGATACCCGCCGACGGCCCGTCCTTGGGTGTGGCCCCCTCGGGGATGTGGATGTGGACGTCGATCTTCTCGTGGAAGAGCGGGTCGAGCCCCAGGAGTGCCGACCGTGAACGGGCGTACGTCACCGCTGCCTGAGCCGACTCCTTCATGACGTCGCCCAGCGTTCCCGTGAGTCGGAGGTTGCCCCCACCGGGGACGATGGCGACTTCCACGTCCATCACCTCGCCTCCGGCAGCGGTCCACGCCAGACCGTTGGCGATGCCCACGCGGTCGCTGTTCTCGTCCCGATCGGGCGGTTGGTAGGGCGGGGGCCCCAGGAGCTCCTTGAGATCGGTGGCCTCCACTGACCGGGCTTCGGCGTCGGCGGGTGGGGACTCGGCCACGTGCCGCGCCAGCTTGCGGGCGACGCGGGACAGGCGGCGGTTGAGTTCGCGGACGCCTGCCTCCCGGGTGTAGCGCTCGATGATCTCGTGGATGGCGTCGTCGGACAGAGCCACGGCACCCGACGGGAGGCCGTGCTGCTCCGCTTGCCGAGGCCACAGGAAGCGGGTGGCGATCTCGCGCTTCTCCGTGTCCAGGTAGCCGGGGAGCCGAATGACCTCCATGCGGTCGCGCAGGGGCTCGGGGACGCCCTGGAGCGTGTTGGCCGTGGCGACGAAGAGGACGTCCGATAGGTCGTACTCGAGTTCGAGGTAGTGGTCCGTGAAGCTCTTGTTCTGCTCCGGGTCCAGGACCTCCAGAAGGGCCGCACCGGGGTCGCCGTGGAAGTCCCGGGCCAGCTTGTCGATCTCGTCCAGGAGGAAGACCGGATTCTTCGTGCCGCTCCTGCGCATGCCCTGGATGACACGGCCCGGGAGGGCCCCGACGTACGTCCGTCGGTGTCCGCGGATCTCGGCCTCGTCGCGCACGCCACCCAGCGAGACCCGCACGAACTCCCGGCCCAGGGCATCGGCGATGCTGCGGCCCAGGGACGTCTTCCCGACGCCCGGTGGCCCGACGAGACAGAGGATGGGACCGCGCATCTCCTTGACCAAGGAAAGCACCGCCACGTGGTCGAGGACGCGCTCCTTCACCTCTCCGAGACCGAAGTGCTGGGATTCGAGGATCTCCGACGCGTGGCGGACGTCCAGGTTGTCCTCGGAACGCCCGGACCAGGGCAGGGAGACGATCCAGTCCAGGTGGGTCCGGATGACCGCGGCTTCCGGCGCCACGGGATTGAGCTTCTGAAGCCGTCCCAACTCCTTCTCGGCCCGGTTGCGGGCGTGATCCGGAAGGTCCGAGTCACGGATCTGGTTGGCGATCTCCTCCCATTCCTCCGGGTCCTCCTTCCGCTGGGCCCGGTGTCCTCCCGAGGGTCGCGGGCTGAGGTCGAAGGGGCTGTCGCGACCCCCGAGCTGCAGTTGGATCTGGCGGTCCAGCTTGCGTTCGATGCGAAGGATCTCGAGTTCCCGGATGAGCATCTCACGGAGCAGGTCGAGCTGTTCCCTCACGTCCGCCGTTTCCAGGACTTCCTGCTTCTCCAGTGAGGGCAGGAGAATGTGACCGGCCACCAGGTGCGCGAAACGGACGCGGTCGCCCTTGGCCGACAGCATGCCCGAGAGCTCCTCGGGAATGCGGTCGTGCATCCGGGCGTACTCGGTGTACAGACGCCGGACCGAGTCGGTGAGGGAATCGAGGGAGCGACCCGGCGGAAGGTCGGCGGTCGGGCCCGACGCCTCGTCGCCAGCCCCCCCGTCATCCGCCGCCTCGTCGGTCTCCCCGGGGCGGCTGGCCTCTACCAAGGCCTCCCCGCCGTGGCCGACCTGGGCGACCGTCTCCGTGCCATGGGCCTCCCCTTCGGCGGCCTCCGCCTCCCTCGGGGAGACGAGCTCGATGGAGGCCCGGAGTGCCTCAGTCGTGGTTGTGAGCCGCTTGATTCGGGCCCTGCCCAGGCCCTCGAGGACCACCCGCGACGTGCCGTCGGGGAGGCGCGTCACCTGGACGATGCGGGCCACCGTCCCGATGCGGAAGAGATCGTCGGAGCCCGGGTCGTCCACCCCGGGGTCCTTCTGGGCCACGAGGAGAACCAGGTTGTCCGTGTCCCTGGCCGCATCCAGGGATGCCACCGAGCGCTGCCTGCCGATGAGGATGGGCAGGACGATGTAGGGGAAGCAGACGAGGTCTCGAAGCGCCGCGGCGGGGAGGGGCTCCGGGACTGCGATGACGTCGTCGAGGCGGGTCAGAGTTGCCATGGGTGGCGTATCGTAGTCCGTCGTCGCCCGGGGCAAAAGGGAGAGCCCCTGGCAGCCGCGGCGCCAGGGGCTCTTGTCGTGCAGCCGAC
>ERZ869936.1525-NODE-1525-length-16263-cov-5.330269_pt1 | contig 16263 bp, 11 predicted proteins | sample MGYA00520876_ERZ869936 | MGnify/ENA primary metagenome ERZ869936 (study PRJEB32218, sample SAMN09650985) | biofilter metagenome | isolation source: enrty point of leading RO module | place: Saudi Arabia: Thuwal, RO plant located on Red Sea | collected 2016-02-17 ...
CGCCGCATTCATCGCGGGCACGCTGGTCGTCGCGCTGCTGCTGATCGCGCTGACCTGGCTGCTCGGCCGCGAGATCCGGGGCCGCGAGCGGCTCACCGAATCGCTGCGCAGGGAAGAATCGCTGCTGCGCCAGGTCGTCGAGAGCCTGCCGGTCGCGGTGTTCGTCGCCGACCGCGCCGGCCGCATCTTTCTCACCAACTCGGCCACGCAGCGCATCTGGGGCGCGGACGAAGCGCTCAAGACCGGCGATTATTCCCGGTTTCGCGGGCGCTGGACGCGCACCGGCATTGCGCTGGAGCCGGACGACTGGGCAATGGCGCGGGCGCTGTCGCGCGGCGAAAGCTCCAGCAACGAGATGATCGACATCGAGACCCTCGACGGCCAGCGCAAGACCATCCTCAACTGGGCAGCGCCGATCCGGGACGCGAACGGCGAGGTGATCGGCGGCGTCGCCATCAACGAGGACATCACCCGGGAGCGCGCGCTGGCGGAATCGCTCGGCGAGATCGAAGCGCGCTTCGAGGCGATGTTCGAGTACAGCATCGAGGCCACCCTGATCACCGCGCCGGACGGGCGGGTGCTCGCCGCCAACCGGGAAGCCTGCCGGCTTCTTGGCTACAGCCGAGAGGCGCTGCTCGAACAGAACATCGGCGACATCCTGGCGCAGGACGATTCCCGCACCGCGGCGCTGTTCACCGAGCGCGAGCGTATCGGCCATGCGCGCGGCGAAACCATCATCCTGCGCAGCGACGGCAGCCGGTTTCCCGGCGAGATCGCCAGCGCGCTCTACCGCGACCCGCGCGGCGAGATCAAGGCCAGCGTGACGCTGCGCGACATCACCCGACGCAAGCAGGCGGAAGAGCGCATCGCCTACCTCGCCTTCAACGACGAGCTGACCGGCCTGCCCAACCGCGCTGCCTTCGGCCGCTCGCTGGCGCACGCAATTGCCCGCAGCGAACGCCACCGCAGCCAATTCGCGCTGCTGATGGTGGATCTCGACGGCTTCAAGAACGTGAACGACCGCTACGGCCACGAGGCCGGCGACCGCGTGCTGGTGCAGGTGGCGCGCCGGCTGCGCGCCAACGTGCGCGAAGCCGACACCGTCGCCCGGCTGGGCGGCGACGAGTTCGTGCTGATGCTGGAGCAGCCGGGCGGCGAAACCGAGGTTCGGAACGTTGCCCGAAAGGTGCTCGCCGCCACCAGCGCGGAAATCGCGGTCGGCAACCAGCATGTGTCGGTGACCGCCAGCGTCGGCATCGCACTGTATCCGCGCCACGGCAGCGACATCGATACGCTGATGCGCAATGTCGACGCCGCGATGTACCGGGCCAAGGAAAAGGGGCGCAACCGCGCGCAGCTCTACGGCGAGACCTAGCAAGCGCCCGCAGGCCTATAATAAAAGCCATCGTTCGGGCCGCCCGCGCGCGGCCAAGTCAGGAGAAATGCTCATGAGCGCCAATCCCGCCCTCGCCCCCCGCACCGCCGAGCCGCTGCTGCTGCAAAGCCGCAACGGCGGCGTGGTCACGCTGACGATGAACCGGCCCGAGCAGTACAACGCGCTGTCGGAGGAACTGCTCGCCGAACTGCAGGCGACGCTCGAGGCGATCGAGCAGGATGCCAGCGCCCGGGTGGTGGTGATCGCCGGCAGCGGCAAAGCGTTCTGCGCCGGGCACGATCTCAAGCAGATGCGCGCCCGGCCCGAGAAGGCCTACTACGCGCAGCTGTTCGCGACCTGCAGCAAGTTCATGCTCACGCTCGCGCGCATGCCGCAGCCGGTGATCGCGCGCGTGCACGGCATCGCCACCGCCGCCGGCTGCCAGCTGGTGGCCGCCTGCGATCTCGCGGTGGCCGCCGAAGAGGCGAAGTTCGCGGTGTCCGGCATCAATGTCGGCCTGTTCTGCTCCACCCCGTCGGTCGCGCTGTCGCGCAACGTGCCGCGCAAGCAGGCGGCCGAGATGCTGTTCACCGGCGATTTTGTCGATGCCGCGCGCGCGCGGGAACTGGGACTTGTCAATCGCGTGGTGCCGGCCGCGCGGCTCGACGCCGAGGTGGCCAGCCTGGCCGCGGGCATCGTGAAGACATCGCCGGTCGCGGTCGCCACCGGCAAACGCATGTTCTACAAGCAGATCGAGCTGGGCATGAAAGAAGCGTACGACTACGCGGCCGAGGTGATGGCGTGCAACATGATGGCCGAGGATGCCGGCGAAGGCATCGATGCCTTCATGCAGAAACGCCCGCCGCAGTGGCGCGGCCGCTGAACCGCCCCAGCAGCTTGCAGTCGAACCATGGCCCCGTACGCGGGGCCATTGTTTTTTCCGTATCGCCGCGAAGAATGACTCACCACAGAGGACACAGAGATCACGGAGAAAAAGGCGCGGCTATTCCGGAGCGTCGAAGGCTTCGGCCAGGCGCGTTCGCGGCATTATTCGGACGCGCGTTTAACGCTGTGGCCTCTGTGCTCTCTGTGTTGAGTGCCCTGGTCGCCCTGAGCACGGCGCTCGCTGCGACCACTGTGCAGGCCGACGAGGCGCTGTGGTCGAAACTGGCCGAAGGCGGGCGGGTGGTGATGATCCGCCACTCGCCGACGGTGCCGGGCGTCTACGACCCGGAGGGCTGGACGCTGGACGACTGCGCCAGCCAGCGCCTGCTGTCGGAGGCCGGGCGCGAGCATGCGAAGCGGCTGGGCGAGGCCTTCCGTGCGCGCGGCATAGCGGTCGGCCGTGTACTGTCGTCGCGCTTCTGCCGCTGCATCGACACCGCCGCGCTCGCCTTCGGCAGCGTCGAGCCCTGGGAGATGCTGGACAACATCGGCTACGACGACGCACAGACGCGCGAGCGCAAGCGCCTCGCGGTGCGCGAAGCGATCAGCCGCTGGGGCGCGGCGGCCAACCTGGTGCTGGTGTCGCACGGCTTCAACACCACGGCGGCGACCGGCGTGTCGCTGGCGCAGGGCGAGATGGTGGTGCTGGAACCGCAGGGGGACGACGGCTTTCGCGTGCTGGGCACGCTGACCGTGCGCTGACGGCTCAGCCCTGCCGGCGGTGGCGTTGCCAGGCCTTGAAGTAGAGCGCGGCGGACACCAGCACGGTCACGAATGCCGCCACGTAAACCACATCGAGCAGCAGCGGCGCATCGATGACGCCGGCGGCCTGCGCCAAGGTAACGATGATGGCGCCGAAGGCCAGCGCAGCGTGCAGCTTGCCCATGCGGTTGGGCGGCAGCCACTCTTCCTGCAGTCGCGGATCGGTCAGCCCCACCGCCAGCATCAGCGCGTCGCGCGCGATCAACGGTACCGCCAGCCACAGGGGCAGCAGCGCGTGCCAGGCGAGCACGAACGCGGCGGAAATGACGATCATCTTGTCGGCCACCGGGTCGAGCAGCGCGCCGATGCGCGAGGTGACCTTGAAACGCCGCGCCAGAAACCCGTCGACGCCATCCGAGATCGCCGCCGCAAGATAGACGGCGAGGCCCAGGCCATAGGCGCGCTCGGCCAGCAGCACCGAAATGAACGGCACCATCAGCAGCCGCAGCAGGGTAATCAGGTTGGGCAGATGCTTCATGCCGTTGGCAAGGCGCGCGCCGGCACGGCCAGCGGCGCGAACGCGGCGAGTAGTCCGGCAACAGGCAATCGTGCAGGCGTCATTCGCGTGTTTCCAGCCCTTCGCACGCCGCCAAGTTAGTCGAAGCCTGCAGAAGGTTCAACCTGCGGCGCACTAGTCGCGATCCCCGGCGAACCCGGCCACGCCGCGCCCGTTGGCGCCGGCCCTGAGCCGCAGCCGCGACTCGCCGTTGGCGAGCCCGCTCGAATACCGATCGTCGCCGCGTTCGTCGAGCAGCACGCCGAGGCTGTGAACGGGATCGTCCGCGCGGAAATGATAGACGTTGTCGCCGGCGGCGCCCTGCGCCACCGGATGCGCGGAAATGTAGACATCGTCGCCAAGGGCATCGTGCAGCGCCGCGCGCGCCTGCTGGGCAGCGGCGCCCTGGCCCAGCTGCGCCGCGCGATAGTGATCGTCGCCGCCGGCGTCGAACAGCAGCGCGATCGCCTGGTCCCAGGCGGCGCCCTGCCCGGCCGCGGTCATCGCCCAGTAGACATCGTCGCCTGCAAGATCGCTGAGCATCCCGAAGGCCTGATGCGCGGCGAAGCCCTGGGCATAACGATTGCCGTAATAGAGATCGTTGCCGGCGGCGTCGTGCAGGAAGCCCGCGCCCCAGTAGTAGCCGCCGCCCTGGCTGAATTCGCCGCCTTCGTAGCGGTCGTCGCCGCCGAGATCGATCAGCGCGCCGATGCCGCCGGTGTCGTACGGGCGGATGCCGACGCCCACACCCTGGCTGAAACCCATGAACACCGCCGGCGTGCCGTACGCCGAGGGCACCGGCCCGTTGGCGCGATACAGATCGCCGCCCCCGGCATCGAGCAGCACGCCGAGGCCGCGCGGCCCGCCGACGCCCTGGCTGAAGGACTGCGACAGGTAGCTATCGTCGCCGCCGCCGTCGACCAGCACGCCGGCGCCGTACAGGCCGGCGCCGGCCGACCAGGCCGCGCAGACGTAGCGGTCATTGCCCGCCTCGTCGATCAGCAGCCCGACACCGAACACCCCGGCGCCGCAGCCGCCGAGCGCGCTCTCGTAGCGGTCGTCGCCACGGCGATCGATCAGCAGCGCGACGCCGAGCCAGCCGGCGCCGGGTCCGCCGCGCACGGCAAGGTAGCGGTCGTTGCCGCCGCGATCGATCACCACCTGCGCCGCCGGCGCCAGCCCGCTCCATCGGTATTCGTCGTCGCCGCCGATGTCGATCACCGCAAGCAGGCGGTCCATGTCGTAGCGATTGGGGCCCGACCCGCCGATCACGACGAAGCCGCCTTCGACTTCGGCGTAGTCGAGAATCTCGCCCTGCACATGCGGGGCAAGCGATGCCGGCGGCGCAACCGGCGCGCCGGCGGCGCGCGGCAGGCGCTGCGCGGCGGCGAGTTGCGCGTCGAACACCGCCAGCAGCGCGCCGAGATCGAGCCGCATGCTCTCGCGCATCGCGCGGATGCCGCGCTCGACCCCGGGCTGGTTGAGCAGCGTGCGGTCGCGCGCGGTGCGCGACGCCAGGTAATGCAGATCTGCCGCCGCCTGGCCGCGGTCGATGCCGGCCGCAAGAAAGATTGCGCGCACGCGACGGTTTGCGTCGGCCACCGCGTCGGCGAAGCCGGCCAGCGTCGGCGGCTGCACGCGTTGTTCGTCGCGCGATTCGGGACAGGCCACCGCGAGCGCGTCGCAGATCGCCTGAGCGAGCCGCGCGGGCTGCCGGCTGACCGCCCACACGTCCTCCGCAAGCGCGTGCCGCCAGGCCTGCATCGCGCCCGGACGCAGCAGCGCCTCGCGCACCCGCGGCAGCTTGTGAAAGCCGCGGTCGTCGCGCGCCAGTTGGGCGAACATGCGCTCGAGCCGCTCGTCGACCGGCAGCAGGTCCGGCGCGGCCGAGAGCGCCTGCGCGAGCGCGGGGTCGGGCCACGGCGGCGCCTGTTCCAGCCCGGTGTGCGCGAACGGCACCGCGGCCGCATACGCGATCGGCCCCTGCCACTGTTCGCGCGTGCCGACCGTCAGCTCGATCCGGACTGCCTCGCCGTCGCGCAGAACGTCGAGCAAAAGGCGCTGCCCCGGCACGGCATCGGCCAGCAGCGCGCGCACCGACTCCGCGTCCAGGCCAATGCCATCCACCGCCACGATGCGGTCGCCCTTGCGCAGCCCCGCCGATGCCGCCGGCCCGGCCACCGTGCCGAGTACCAGCGCGCGGCGGCCGTCCGATGTTCCGAGTCCGAGACCCAGGAATGGCGCGACCGGCTCGCCCGCCGCCGCGACCTCTGTCGCTGCCGGAGGCCCCGGGGGCGAGTGGCGGGCGATGCCCGCGCAGGCGCCGAGCACGGGCGTCAACGCGAGCGCGCAAAGGAAGGCGCGCGCGCGCGCGTTCCAGCATGCGTCGGCGTGCACTGTGTCAGGCAACCGAGATGTACTTGATGTTCACGTTTTTCAGGTCCGCGAATTTCATCACGAAGTAGTCGCCGTCGATCGGATAGTAACGGTCGTCGATGACGGCGGCTTCGTCCGGTGCCTCGCGGTCGGCGGCAAGCTCCCGGCGAAACACGTTGGACAGCCAGATGGAATCGAGCTTGCCGTCGCGGTCGTACCAGTAGCCTTCGAGGATGCCGGTGTACAGAAAAGCCTTGCCGCCAATTTCCATCACGCCGGAAATCCAGGTGCCGGACAGCGCCTCGGTGGTCATCTCGCCCTGCGCGCCGACGCGGTCGATGTCTTCGTCCTCGCGCGCGAAGTCGAGCACCTTGCCGGAGAAGAGATAAAACCAGCGGTCGGTGAAGCGCAGGATCGGATAGCGCGCGTCCAGCGACCGGGCGATCACCCACCTGCGGAAGCCGTCGCCCAGCGCGATCGCGGCCGCATAGAGCGTGACGAAATAGAAGAACACCAGATAGGGCGCACCGGTCACCGAGGCGACGGCGCGGCGGTACTGGTCGACATCGTCGTAACGGCCGATCATCAGGAACATGACCGACGCCAGATCGACCCTGAGCCCCCAGAGCTGGGCCGCGAACGCATTGGACACCGGCACCCACACCGCGTGCAGCGCGCCGGCGACCACCAGCGCGAGCGCGGTGCGCGAGGTGACCGACGGGGTAATGACCGGCAGCTCGGCGTAGCCGGCCTGGCCGCGGAAATACACATACACCGCGATCGCTCCCGGCAGATACAGCAGGAGCAGCAGCAGGGCCTGGAAGGCGAGATTCACTGCGCCCGCCCCTGGGGCGTCAGGCGTTGTCTTTCAGCAGGGAATGCGCGCCAAGCACCCTGACCTGGTAGGACTTGCCGCCGGATTCGATGGTCTGCACCTGCGGCTTGTCCGACACCGGCGTGCGCGCGACAACCTGCATCAGGCGGGTCTTGGCCTGCGGATCGGCCAGCAGCACGCGCAGCTTTCTGGAGACTTTGGCCTTCATCGCACCTCCCGTGATGCAACCCACTATAGCCGGGTTGCCCTGCGCTGCAAACCGCCGCCGCGCTGCGCTCAGGCCTCGCCGCCCGGCGTCCAGATGCGCGAGCCCTCGCCCGCGAGCGACAGCATGAGCGCGTTCAGGCGTCTGACGAAGCCTGCCGGGTCTTCGAGGTTGCCGCCTTCGGCGAGCATCGCCTGGTCGAAAAGAATATGGCTCCAGTCGGCGAGCTTGACCTTGTCGTCGTCGGCTTTCAGCCGCTGCACGATCGGGTGGCGCGGATTGATCTCGAGAATCGGCTGCATGTTCGGCACCTTCTGGCCGGCGGCTTTCAGCAGCCGCTCCAGGTTCATGCTCATGCCATGCTCGTCGGCCACCAGGCAGGCCGGGGAGTCGGTCAGGCGGAAGGTCACGCGCACCTCCTTGACCTTGTCGCCCAGCACCTCGCGGATCTTCTGCACCACGTCCTTGAACTCGCCCGCCTCCTGCTCGCGCGCCTGCTTCTCCTCCTCGGCGACCTTGCCGAGGTCGAGATCGCCCTTGGCCACCGAGGCGAGCGGCTTGCCGTCGAACTCGGTCAGGCTGGAGACCACCCACTCGTCCACGCGGTCCGAGAGCAGCAGCACCTCAATGCCCTTCTGGCGGAAGATCTCCAGGTGCGGGCTGGACTTCGCCGCCTGGAAGCTGTCGGCGGTGACGTAGTAGATCTTGTCCTGCCCATCCTTCATGCGCGAGACATAGTCGGCGAGCGATACGCTCTGCTCCGGCGTGTCGGCCTGGGTGGTGGCGAAGCGCAGCAGCCTGGCGATGCGCTCCTTATTGGCCCAGTCTTCGCCCGTGCCTTCCTTCAGCACGCGGCCGAACTCGGTCCAGAACTTGGCGTACTTGTCCTTGTGGTTCTCGGCCAGGTCCTCCAGCAGCGACAGCACCTTGTTCACGCAGCCCTTGCGGATCGCCTCGACGTCCTTCGACGCCTGCAGGATCTCGCGCGAGACGTTGAGCGGCAGGTCGTTGGAGTCGACGATGCCGCGCACGAAGCGCAGATAGGCCGGCAGCAGCTGCTCGGCGTCGTCCATGATGAAAACGCGCTTCACGTACAGCTTGATGCCGTGACGGTGCTCGCGGTCCCACAGGTCGAAAGGCGCGCGCGAGGGGATGTAGAGCAGCTGGGTGTACTCGTGACGGCCCTCGACCTTCGAATGGGTCCAGGCGAGCGGCGGCTCGAAGTCGTGGCCGACGTGCTTGTAGAACTCCTGGTACTGCTCTTCGGTGATGTCGGATTTCGGCCGGGCCCACAGCGCGGAGGCCTGGTTGACCTTCTCCTCCTCGCCGGTGGCGACCATCTGGGACTTGTCCTTGTCCCACTGCTCCTTCTCCATCAGGATCGGCAGCATGATGTGGTCGGAATAGCGTTGCACGATGCCGCGCAGGCGCGCGGTGTCCAGCAGCTCATCTTCGCCCTCGCGCAGGTGCAGGATCACCTCGGTGCCGCGCGCTTCGCGGGTGACGGTTTCCAGCGTGTATTCGCCTTCGCCGGCGGATTCCCAGCGCACCGCATGCTCGGCGCCCAGCCCGGCGCGGCGGGTGATCAGGGTGACCTTGTCGGCGACGATGAATGACGAATAGAAGCCGACGCCGAACTGGCCGATCAGATGCGCGTCCCTGGCCTGGTCGCCGGTCAGCTTTTCGAAGAATTCGCGGGTGCCGGACTTGGCGATGGTGCCGATGTTGTCGATCACTTCCTGGCGCGACATGCCGATGCCGTTGTCGGCAATGGACACGGTGCGGGCCGCGCGATCGACGCGGATGCGGATCTTCAGCTCCGGGTCGGCCTCGAACAATCCGGCGTCGGTCAGCGCCTCGAAACGCAGCTTGTCGCAGGCGTCGGAGGCATTGGAAATCAGCTCCCTGAGAAAGATCTCCTTGTTGCTGTACAAGGAGTGGACCATCAGCTTCAGCAGCTGCTTGACCTCGGTCTGGAAGCCGAGGGTTTCCCGGGTGGTGGTTTCCGCCATGGCAGTTTTCCTGTTCTCGTTCCGACTCTGTGAGGTAGGGTCGATGACGCAGGGTTTCAACCCCCCGCGCCGGAACTTGGCAGGCGCCACGGGGTCACTCCCGCGTCGCGCCCCCCGCATTGCCACAGGAGCCCGTTCCGATGTCCAACCGATTTGTCGCCGGCCTCGCGCTCACCCTGCTGGCCGCGCCGCTGGCCGCCGCCGATCTGCCGCTCAACCTGATCAAGCTGCCGCCGGGTTTCTCCATCGGCGTGTATGCCGACGGCGTTACCAATGCGCGCTCGCTGGCGCTGGGGGACAAGGGCACGGTCTTCGTGGGCACCCGCTCGGAGGGCGATGTCTACGCCCTGGTCGACGAGGATCGCGACGGCCGGGCGGAGCGCAAGTACACCATCGCCACCGGCCTCAATTCGCCCAACGGCGTGGCCTTTCGCGACGGCGCGCTGTATGTGGCGGAGATCAGCCGCATCCTGCGCTACGACGACATCGAGGCGCAGCTCAGGAACCCGCCGAAGCCTGTCGTAGTAAGCGACCGCTTCCCTGACGATCGGCATCACGGCTGGAAATTCATTGCCTTCGGCCCCGACGGCAAGCTTTACGTTCCGGTCGGCGCGCCGTGCAACATCTGCGAGCCGGACCCGGATCGCTACGCGGTGATCATGCGCATGAACGCGGACGGCAGCGGCCTGGAAACTTACGCCCGCGGAGTGCGCAACACGGTGGGCTTCGACTGGCACACGCAGTCCGGGCATCTGTGGTTCAACGACCATGGCCGCGACTGGATGGGCGACGAGATGCCATCCGACGAACTGAACCGCGCCACCAAGGCCGGGATGCACTTCGGCTACCCGTACTGCCACCAGGGCGACGCGCCCGACCCGGAGTACGGCCACTTGCGCAAGTGCTCGGAGTTCACGCCGCCGGTACTCAAGCAAGGCGGACATGTGGCGCCCGACGGGCTGCGCTTCTACACCGGCACCCAGTTCCCGCAGCAGTACCGCAACGACATCTTCATCGCCCAGCACGGTTCCTGGAATCGCAGCACGAAGTCGGGCTACCGGGTGATGCGGGTAAGCCTCAAGGACGGCAAGGCCGCCGCCTACGAGGTGTTCGCCGAGGGCTGGAAACAGGGCGGGCGCGCCTGGGGTCGCCCGGTGGACCTGCTGGTGATGCGGGACGGGGCGCTGCTGATTTCCGACGACCAGGCAGACGTCGTGTACCGCGTTACGTACTCGCAGTAGGCGAACGGTTGTCGCGGTCGGCCGCGTCGGGCGCGCGGCCGGCGGCGGCCAGCAGCCGGGTCAGGGTGTCGGCATGGACCAGGGCGCGCAGCCCGACGTAATCGGTCTTGCCGTTGGCGAGCAGCGGGATCTCGGGCACCGCCACCACCCGCCTCGCCACCGACAGATCGTGGGTGCCTAGCGCCTTCGCTGCCTCGGCCAGCTGGGTGCGGGTCAATGAGCCGTCGGTCGTGAACAGCACGGTGCTTTCGCCGCCGCTGTCGCCCTGCCACAGGATGGCCGCGTGCTGGTGCTCGGGCGAGGCCTTGCGGGCCACCTGCTCGATCACGTCGAGCGAGACCATTTCCCCGGCAATCTTGGCGAAGCGCTTCATGCGCCCGCTGATCTTCACCAGGCCGTCGCTGTCGACTTCGACCACGTCGCCGGTGTCGTACCAGCCTTCGCCCATCACCGACTTCGGCGGCTCGATCACGCCGGGGACTGCGTAGCGATAGTAGCCAAGCATCAGGTTGGGTCCGCGGATGTGCAGCACGCCGCCCGCCTCGATGCCCTCGACCGGCTGCAGCCGGTGCTCGACGCCCGGCAGAAAGCGGCCGACGGTGCCGCGCCGGTGACTTTCCGTGGTGGCGAGCGCGATGACCGGCGCCGCCTCGGTGCAGCCGTAGCCCTCGTAGATGCGCAAGCCGAATTTCTCCAGCCACAGCCGCGCCACCTCGGGGGCGAGCTTTTCCCCGCCCGAGATCACGTAGCGCATGCGCCGGAAATCCGCCGGCGCCGCATTGCGCGCGTAGTAGGACAGGAAGGTGCTGGTGCCGAACAGCACGGTGCAGTCGCGCCGGTAGGCGATCTCGGGAATCGCCCGGTAGCGCAGCGGCGAGATGTACAGGAACACCCGCGTGCCGGTGATCAGCGGCAGCAGCATGCCGGCGGTGAAGCTGTAGGCATGGTAGACCGGCAGGGGGTTGAGAATCTTGTCTTCGGGCGAGAAATCGAACACCGCGCGCATCTGCACCACGTTGGCGATCAGCGCGTCGTGGGACAGCACCACGCCCTTGGGCCGGTCTTCCGAGCCGGAGGTGAACAGCACCGCCGCGGGATCGACGCTGGCACGACGCGCCATCGCCAGCCGCGGCAACCACAGCGCGAAGCCCAGCAGCCACAGCCGGTCGAGCCAGCCGAAGCCGGCGCGTATGTCTTCGAGATACAGCACGGTGCGATCGCCGAGCGCGGCGAGCAGCAGTTCGAGCTTCGCCTGCTGCACGAACCGGCGAGAGGTGATGACGGTACGCACACCCGCCGCCACCGCGGCGCTTTGCGCGCCGAGCGCACCGGCGGTGTAGTTGAACAGGGCCGGCACGCGCCCCGCCGCCGACAGGCCGAGCAGCGTGCACACCGTCATGATCACGTTGGGCAGCAGCACGCCGACGTTCTCGCCCGGGGCGGTGTGGCGCTGCGACCAGCGTCCGATGGCCAGGGAGGCCTTGAGCAGGAACCCGTAGGTGCGCGGCTCTTCGCTCTGGTCCTCGATCATCAGCCGCGACCGGCCGTGCAGCGCGACCGCATCGAGAAAAGCCTCGAACAGGGTGCGCCCGGCACGGGCCTTGAGCTCGGTGTCATGCAGGATGGCAGCCAGCTGCCGGGTCGCATCGGCGCGCCGGCGACGCGCGCTGCCGGTGCCCCCGGCATCGATGTGAGTAGGCGCTTGCACCCGTAGCACGGCGCACGGCTGCAGCCCCGGCACTACGCGCCTGCGCCATTCCAGGTGCACCGCCAGCACCGCGGCGCCGCTGCGCAAGGCCAGCAGCGCCGGCACCGGATAGACCTTCAGCACACCATGACCGGGATTGACCCGCCCCTCCGGATACACCACCACCGGTCGGCCGGCACGCAGCAACCGCAGGATGCGCTTGATCGCCACCGGGTTGTTGACGTCGAGCACGGTGTGCGCCACCAGGCCCAGCAGCCAGGACCGCAGCCGGCCGCGCGCCTCTTCGGGCGGCACCACCACCACGGGCCGCCGCGGCAGGACCAGCCCGAGCAGCAGGGTATCCATCCAGGCTGCATGCCTGGCCACCACCAGCACCCGGGGGTTGTGCGTCAGCGGCGCCAGATCCCCAACCAGGCGGCAATACAGCAGGCGTTTGAGCAGCTGGCGGATGAGCGGCTTCACGGCGCGCGGCAGTCAAATCTGACGACGAGGGACCTTCGCATTGTGTCCTTTGCCCCCGACCAAGGTCAACAAAATCCAGAGCTTGCAGCATATACATGAGGTCGGGCGCGATGTTTGCGACCGGCGAATCTGATGGGAAAGCCGCGCGCCCACGGCATGGCGCCCTCGGGAAGTCGTTTCAACTTCCTGAAAAATTGCCGATAATTTTAAAACTATCAGAGTGTTAGATTTGCAAACCTACCGTGCTTTCTCTACAGTCGGTCTTATCTTCCGTTGGTTTCGTCTTCGGCCTTATTCCTAGCCTGGCCGCGCCGCGGCCCGCACATCCGGTTTACACGCAAGGAGCTGCATCATGGACATGAACATTCCCCAGGCGGTCCTGTCGGTCCAACGTCCCGAAGCCCAGACCCAGGGGCATTCCCCACAGCTCCTGCTGCTGCAGCCGCAGGCCCCGGAACCCACCGCCCCGGCGGAATTCTTCTTCTCCGAGCAGCTGTCGGCATTCTTCGACCAGGAGCTGCGCACCATGTGGCTGCGCTGGCAGCCGGCGCCGCGGCCCAACTTCAACCCCGAGCTGCTGCGCGACCTCGACCGCTACTGCCGATTCATGACCCAGACCGAGGGCCGGTTCCAGGGTCCGGGCGAGACCGCACCGATCGAGTATGCGGTCATTGCCAGCCGGGTGCCGGGCGTATTCAATCTGGGCGGCGACCTGCAGTTGTTCATGCGCCTGATCGAGCGCCAGGACCGCGACGGGCTGCTGGCCTATGGCCGGGCCTGCATCAATGTGCTCTATAGCAATTACATCGGCCACGGCCTGCCGATCACCACCGTATCGCTGGTCCAGGGCGAATGCCTGGGCGGGGGCTTCGAGGCAGCGCTGTCCAGCGACCTGCTGGTGGCGGAGCGGCAGTCGCGCTTCGGGTTTCCCGAGATCCTGTTCAATCTGTTCCCGGGCATGGGGGCCTACTCCTTCCTGGAGCGCAAGGTCGGCCGCCGAGTCACCGAGGAGTTGATCGGCAGCGGGCGGATTTACACCGCCGATGATATGCTGGCGCTCGGTGTCGTCGATGCCGTCGTGGACGAGGGCAAGGGCGAGGCCGAGGTTGCGGCCCTGATACGGTCGCGCAGCCGTAGCCGCAACGGCCTGACCGGCATTGCTGCGGTGCGGCGCCATGTTCAACGGCTTGACTACCAGGAGTTGCTGCGGGTGGTCGAAACCTGGGTGGACACCGCGCTGCGCCTCGCCCCCCGGGACCTCAAACTGATGCAGCGCCTGGTGAGCCGGCAGACCGAGCCCGGCGCACCGCGCGCATGCCCTTGATGCGGCCAATGGCCGGCCCCGCCGTCCCGCTCCTTCGGCGCGTGCGCAGACAGGGGCGGCCGATGTCGGAAAACCTGCTCGAATACACCATCCAGGAGGCGGCGGCCAAGCTCGGCCTGCCGGTGCAGAAGCTGCGCCGCTGGGACGCCCAGGGCGTGCTGGTGGCGCGCCGCACCGACGGCGGCCACCGCCGCTATGCGCGCGAAATCATCGACGGGCTCGCCGGGTCGGGCCTGCCGCTGACGGACAGCGAGCCGTCGCAGGCCGACGAGCTGGCCAAGGCACGCAAGTCTCTGCGGGAGAAGCGCCGGGTCATCCAGCTGCTGCTGGAGAGCGAGTCGCGCTACCGCGACCTGGTCGAAACCTCGCACGACCTGATCTGGACCACCGACTCGCTGGGCCGATTCACCTATCTGAACAACGGCAGCCAGGACATCTTCGGGCTGCCGCCGAAGGATCTCATCGGGCGCTGCTTCTTCGATTACGAAGCGCGGCCCTCGCACATCTCCAACCGCCGCTTCCTGTCCGCCCTGCGCCGCCACGGGGAGGTGAAGGACTACCTCACACACCTGATCTCGGCAGACGGCACCGACCGCTGGGTCGGCATCAACGCACGGGTGTCGTACGACGATGAAGGACGGGTGTGCGGCATGCGCGGCACGGCGCGCAACGTCACCGAGCAGCATCGCGCCGCGCTCCAGATCGAGCATCTGGCGACGCACGATTCGCTCACCGGGCTGCCCAACCGCGTCAGCCTGCAGACCACGCTGGAAGCCGCGCTGGCCGCCGGCGAGAAGGGCGCGGTGCTGCAGCTCGACATCGACCATTTCAAGTTCGTCAACGACAACTTCGGCCACCGCGCCGGCGACGAGCTGCTGATCGCCATCGGCGGGATCCTGCGCGACCTGGCGAAGTCGCGCAACGCGCATGTCTACCGCCTGGGCGGCGACGAGTTCGCGCTGCATCTGCCGGACGCCCTGCGGCGCGATGCGCAGAAGACCGCCGAGGCGGTGATAGACGCGCTGCGACATTTCAAGCCGCAGGTGCCCGGGTCGGCGCACCTGCCGAGCATGACGGCATCGATCGGCCTGGCGACCTATCCCTTCCACGGCAACGACGTGACAGGGCTGCTCGCCAACGTCGATATCGCGATGTACAAGGCGAAGGACAACGGGCGCAACCGCTACGTGATCCACGACGCCAGCTCTCAGGATTTGCGCGCCACGCACCGCCGCGTGCACTGGGCGCGCGAGCTGCGCGAGGCGCTCGAGGGCAACCGGGTGATCCTGCATTCGCAGCCGGTGATCCGGCTGGCGGACGGCCAGACCGTGCACCACGAAGTGCTGGCGCGGATCGTCGGCGACAACGGCCGCCTGGTGATGCCGGAGCAGTTCCTCGAGGTCGCGGAATCGCTCGGCCTGATCCAGGAAATCGATCTCAGGGTGGTCACCCGCCTGATCGAGCATGTGTCGGCGCCGGAGCGGGTCGCGCAGAAGACGCGCTACTTCGTCAACCTGTCGCGCGCCAGCATTTCGGACACCTACTTCCTGCGCCGCTTCTACCGGCTGCTCGAAGGCGCGCCGCAGACGCACGGCCAGCTGGTGTTCGAGATCAGCGAAACGGCGGCGATGTCCAATGTCGACGCCACCCATGATTTCATCTCGCGGGTGAAGCAGATGGGCTGCCGCATCGCGCTGGACGATTTCGGCGCCGGCTTCAGTTCCTTTTTCTACCTCAAGCGCTTCGACGCCGACTACCTGAAGATCGACGGCTCGTTCGTGCGCCTGCTCGCCACCGACGAGGCAAGCCGCCTGTTCGTGCGCGCGCTGGTCGACGTCGCCAGCGGGCTCAGGAAACAGCTGATCGCCGAGTGGGTGGAGACCGAAGAGGCGCTGCAGGCGCTGAAGACCATGGGCGTGGAGTACGCGCAGGGCAACTTCCTGCGTCCGGCCCGGGCGTTCATTCCGGCCCAGACGGAGACGCGGCACGCCGCGCGCCGGGCCTGACCCGGCCGCTCAGGCCCAGTCGCCGCGGACCAGCTTCTCGGCCCACAGAAGGCCGAGCATCGTTTTCACGTCGTTGATCTTGCCGGCACGCAGCCAGCCGAGCGCCTCGTCGAGCGGCACCCGCATCGTTTCCAGGAACTCGCCCTCGTCGAGCGATGCCTGCTTGAACGTCAGCCGCCGCGCGAGAAAGAAGGCAATGCGCTCGTCCGAATAGCCGACGTTCGGAAACAGCACGCCCAGCTCGCGCCACTCTTCGGCGACATAGCCGGTCTCTTCCAGCAGTTCGCGCTTGGCGGTCTCCAGCGGCGGCTCGCCCGGCTCGAGCTTTCCCGCGGGCAATTCGATGCAGTGGCGGCCGATCGGGTAACGGTACTGGCGCTCCAGCAGCAGGGAGCCATCCTCGAAGATCGGCAGCATCAGCGCCGCACCGGGATGCACGACGTACTCTCGCCGTGAGGTCTTGCCGTCCGGCAGGCGCACCTCGTCCTCGCGCACCTTCAGCAATCCGCCGTCGTA
>ERZ869936.1526-NODE-1526-length-16251-cov-5.258768_pt1 | contig 16251 bp, 12 predicted proteins | sample MGYA00520876_ERZ869936 | MGnify/ENA primary metagenome ERZ869936 (study PRJEB32218, sample SAMN09650985) | biofilter metagenome | isolation source: enrty point of leading RO module | place: Saudi Arabia: Thuwal, RO plant located on Red Sea | collected 2016-02-17 ...
GTCGTGGTGCAGGATACCTATCGCGACACCGAGACCGCGCGGTACGCCGACTTGCTGCTGCCGGCGGCCGGCTGGGCGGAAAAAGACGGCACCGTCACCAATTCCGAGCGCCGCATCAGCCGCGTGCGCGCCGCGGTGCCGGCGCCCGGCGAGGCGCGCGCCGACTGGCGCATCGCGACGGATTTCGCGCGCGCGCTGGGCCGCGCGCTCGGGCGCGACGATGCCGGGCGGCTGTTCGGCTTCGACCGCCCGGAGCAGATCTTCGACGAGCATCGCGCCACCACCGTCGGCCGCGACCTCGACATCGGCGGGCTGAGCTACGCGCTGCTCGAGAGCGAGGGGCCGCAGCAATGGCCGTTTCCGGCCGGCGCGCGCAGCGGCGCGGCGCGCCTGTACGCCGACGGCCACTTCGCCACCGCCAGCGGCCGCGCCCGCTTCGTCGCGGCCACGCACCGTCCGACCGCGGAGCGCACCGACGCGCGCTATCCGCTGCATCTGATCACCGGGCGGCTGCGCGACCAGTGGCACGGCATGAGCCGCACCGGCACGGTGGGCCGGCTCTACGGCCACGCGCCGGAGCCGGTGCTGGAGATGAACGCGCAGGATATGGCGGTGCGCCGCATCGCTGACGGCGACCTGGTGTGCGTGCGCAGCCGGCGCGGCCAGCTGGTGCTGCGCGCCCGCGCGAGCGATTCGCTGCGCGCCGCGCAGCTGTTCCTGCCGATGCACTGGGGCGCGCAGTTCATGAACGGCGGCGGCAGCAACGCGCTCACGCTCTCGAGCGTCGATCCGCTGTCGCGCCAGCCGGAACTGAAGCACGCCGCAGTGCAGGTCGAGCGCGCCAGCTATCCCTGGCGGCTGGAGGCCTTCGCCGGCGGCGACGCGCTCAAGCGGCTGGAGGCGTTGCGCCCGCTGCTTGCGCGCTTTCCCTACGCAGTGTGCATGCTGGCCGGCCGCGACCATGAGCTGGCGGTGTTCCGGGCGGCGGCCGAGGCGCCGGCGGACGACGCGCTGGTCGGCGCGCTCGACGCCGTGCTGGGACTGGACGGCGAGGCCGACGTGATGACCTATCGCGACGCGCGCCGCGGCGTATGCAAGCGCGTGCGCATTCGCGACGGCCGCGTGACGGGGGCGCGGCTCACCGGCGAGACGGCGGCGCGCGACTGGCTGCTCGAGCTGGTCGAGCGCCAGGCCGCCGCCGACACGCTGCGCACTTGGGTGCTGGCGCCGGTATCGGCGCCGCCGGCGGGCGCCACCGCGCGCGGGCGCATCGTGTGCAACTGCTTCGACATGGCCGAGACCGAACTGGCCGAGCGTTTCGCCGCCGGCCTCACGCTGGCCGAGGTGCAGCAGCGGCACGGCTGCGGGACGTCCTGCGGGTCCTGCCTGCCGGAGTTGCGCCGGCTGGCGGCGCAGCACGGCGATCCATCGCAATCGCGGCCGGCGGGCGCCGGCGTCGCGGCATGACAGAGGAGGCGACGATGTCGCGCAACGGAAAAGTGTTCCTGATCGGTGCCGGGCCGGGCGACGGGGAACTGCTCACGCTGAAGGCGGTGCGCGCGCTTGGCGCCGCCGACGTGGTGCTGATCGACGATCTTGCCAGCCGCGCGGCGCTCGCGTTCGCGCGCCAGGGCGCGCGGATCATCGAGGTGGGCAAGCGCGGCGGCTGCCGCTCCACCCCGCAGGCCTTCATCGAGCGGGTGATGGTGCGCTACGCCCGCAACGGGCACGTCGTTGCACGCGTCAAGGGCGGCGATCCCTTCGTGTTCGGACGCGGCGGCGAAGAGCTCGCCGCGCTGCGTGCGGCCGGCATCGACTGCGAGGTGGTCAGCGGGATTACCGCCGGCATCGCGGCGCCGGCGGCGCTCGGCATCGCGGTCACCCATCGCGATTTCACCCACGGCGTCACCTTCGTGACGGGCCACGGGCGCGACGGCGGCGAGCCCGACTGGAAGGCGCTCGCGGCCGCCGGCACCACGCTGGTGATCTACATGGGCGTCGCCCGGCTGGCGCATATCTGCGCGCAACTGCTCGCGGCCGGCCTGCCGTCCGGATTGCCGGCGGCGGCGATCCAGCACGCCACGCTGGCGCAGCAGAAAAGTGTGGTGTCGACGCTGGCGGAGCTGCCGGCGCAGGTGGCGGCGGCCGGCCTCGGCAGCCCGGCCATCGTGGTGGTGGGCGAGGTGACGCGCGCCGCGCAGGCGCCGGCGCAGCCGCTGACGGCAGTGGCGTGAGCGGATGGAGACGATGCGCCGCGAATCGGCAACAGCAGGCATTTGCGGGCGCGCGCACGGCCGGTGGCCGTGGCGCGCACCGCGGAAACTACTCGGGAGAAGCGAATGAGGAAATCCAAGCTGGTGATGGTGGGCAACGGCATGGCGGGGGTGCGCACGCTGGAAGAGCTGCTGAAGCTGGCGCCGGACCTGTACGACATCACGGTGTTCGGCGCCGAGCCGCACGCCAACTACAACCGGATTCTGCTCTCCCCGGTGCTGGCCGGCGAGATGACGCTGAAGGACATCATGCTCAACGACGTGGACTGGTACGCCAGCCACGGTATCCGGCTGCATCTGAACAAGAAGGTGGTGAAGATCGACCGCAAGGCGCGCAAGGTCGTGGCCGCCGACGGCACCGAAGCGAGCTACGATCGGCTGCTGCTCGCGACCGGCTCCAACCCGGTGATGCTGCCGATTCCCGGACGCGACCTCGACGGCGTGCTCTCGTACCGCGACATCGCCGACACCGAGTCGATGATCTCCGCTTCGGCGACGCGCCGCCGCGCGGTGGTAATCGGCGGCGGGCTGCTCGGCCTGGAAGCGGCCAACGGGCTCGCCCTGCGCGGCATGGAAGTGACCGTGGTGCACCTGATGCCCTGGCTGATGGAACGCCAGCTCGACCGCACCGCCGCCGGCATGCTGCAGGCCTCGCTGGAGCAGAAGGGGTTGACGTTTCTGCTCGGCCGGGAAACGGCCGAGATTCTCGGCGACGGCGGCAAGGTGGCCGGCGTGCGCTTCAAGGACGGTGAAACGGTTCCCGCCGAGCTGGTGGTGATGGCGATCGGCATCCGCCCCAACGTCGAGCTGGCGCAGTCGGCCGGCCTGCACTGCAACCGCGGCATCGTGGTGAACGACACCATGCAGACCTTCGACCCGGCGGTCTACGCGGTCGGTGAGTGCGTGGCGCACCGCGGGCTGACCTACGGCCTGGTCGCGCCGCTGTTCGAGATGGCAAAGGTCTGCGCCAACCATCTCGCGCATTACGGCATCGGCCGCTATGCCGGCTCGGTCACCTCGACCAAGCTGAAGGTCACCGGCATCGACGTGTTCTCCGCCGGCGACTTCGGCGGCGGCGAAGACAGCGAGGAAATCGTCCTGCACGACGCGGTGGGCGGCGTATACAAGAGGCTGGTGCTGCGCAACGACCGCATCATCGGCGCGGTGATGGTGGGTGACACCGGCGACGGTGCCTGGTACTTCCAGTTGATGCGCGACCGCCAGAACGTCGCCGACGTGCGCGACCACCTGATGTTCGGCCAGGCCCACCTCGGCAACACCGGCCACCAGGGACAGAGCAAGGCGGCCGCGATGCCCGACGACATGGAGGTGTGCGGCTGCAACGGCGTGGCCAAGGGCACCATCACGCGCGCGATCAAGGAAAAAGGCCTGTTCACCCTGGAGGATGTGCGCAAGCACACCAAGGCCTCCGGCTCCTGCGGCTCGTGCACCGGTCTGGTCGAGCAGATCCTGGCGTCCACCGTCGGCGGCGCCTACACGCCGCAGGCGAACGCAGCCAAGCCGATGTGCGGCTGCACCGACCACACCCACGAGGAAGTGCGGCGCGCGATCCGCGAGCAGAAGCTGCTGACCATCCCGCAGACGATGCGCTTCATGGGGTGGCGCACGCCCAACGGCTGCGCCAGCTGCCGGCCGGCGCTCAACTACTATCTCATTTCGACCTGGCCGCACGAGGCGCAGGACGATCCGCAGTCGCGGTTCATCAACGAGCGCGCGCACGCCAACATCCAGAAGGACGGCACCTTCTCGGTGGTGCCGCGCATGTTCGGCGGCGTGACCAGCGCCGACCAGCTGCGGCGCATCGCCGATGTCGCGGACAAGTACCGTATCCCCACCGTCAAGGTCACCGGCGGCCAGCGCATCGACCTGCTGGGCGTGAAGAAGGAGGACCTGCCGCGGGTGTGGGCCGACCTCGACATGCCTTCCGGCCACGCCTATGCCAAGGCGCTGCGCACGGTGAAGACCTGCGTGGGCTCGGAATGGTGCCGCTTCGGCGTGCAGGATTCCACCCGCCTGGGCATCGACCTCGAGCAGGCGTTCTGGAAGATGTACGCCCCGCACAAGGTGAAGATGGCGGTGTCCGGCTGCCCGCGCAACTGCGCCGAATCGGGCATCAAGGATGTCGGCGTAATCGGCGTCGATTCCGGCTGGGAGATCTATGTCGGCGGCAACGGCGGCATCAAGACCGAGGTTGCCCATTTCCTGGTGAAGGTGAAGAGCGCCGACGAGGTGCTGGAGCATGCCGGCGCCTTCATCCAGCTCTACCGGGAAGAAGCGCGCTACCTCGACCGCACCGTGCACTACCTGGCGCGGGTCGGTCTCGACTACGTGAAGAAGCGCGTCGTCGAAGACGCGGACAACCGGCGGGCGTTGTACGAGCGCCTGCTCTACGCACTGCAGGGAGAGAAAGACCCATGGAAGGAACAGATCCGCGGCGAGGCCGCGCGCGAGTTCGAGGCGCTGTCAGCATGAACCTCACCGACGCGAAGCAGACAGGGCAGTGGCGCAAGGTATGCCGGGTGGACGACATTCCGGCGCTGGGTGCGCGCGTGGTGCATTCGCAGGACGTGCGCATCGCGGTGTTCCGCGGCGACGGTGATGCGGTGTTCGCGCTCGAGGATCGCTGCCCGCACAAGGGCGGGCCGCTGTCGCAGGGCATCGTGTTCGGCACCCAGGTGTCGTGCCCGCTGCACGGCTGGCTCGTCGGCCTGCACGACGGCGAGGCGGTGTCGCCCGACCGCGGTTGCGTAAGGCGCTTCGCGGTGCGCGTCGAAAACGGCGAGGTGTTCCTGCAGCTGTAGCCGAGGCCGCCCGATCTCATTCATCCGATTTCGTTTTCAGATCTTTCCCCTGGAGGGACAATGGACTCGTCGTTTCTGAAATCCGGTCATACGCCGACCCTGTTCGCGGCGTTCCTGTACTTCGATCTGAGCTTCATGGTGTGGGTGATGCTCGGAGCGCTCGGCGTGCAGATCGCCGGCGACCTCGGCCTCACGCCGGCGCAAAAGGGCCTGATGGTGGCCACGCCGGTGCTGTCCGGCGCGCTGCTGCGCATCGTGCTGGGCGTGATGGTCGATCACCTCGGGCCGAAAATGGCCGGCACCATCGGGCAGCTGGTGGTGATCGCGTCGCTTTTCACCGCCTGGTTCTTCGGCGTGAACAGCTATGCCCAGGTGCTGGCGCTCGGCGTGGCGCTCGGCGTCGCCGGCGCCTCGTTCGCGGTGGCGCTGCCGCTTGCCTCGCGCTGGTACCCGCCACAGCATCAGGGCACCGCGCTCGGCATCGCCGGCGCGGGCAATTCCGGCACGGTGCTGGCCGCGCTGTTCGCACCCGGCCTGGCGGTGGCCTTCGGCTGGAACAACGTGTTCGGCCTGGCGCTGCTGCCGCTCGCGCTCGCGCTCGTCGTCTACCTGTGGCTCGCCAAGGACAGCCCCGAGTGCCCGCCGGCCAAGCCGCTGTCTGACTACCTCAAGGTGCTCAAGGACAAGGACGCCTGGTGGTTCATGTTCTTCTACAGCGTCACGTTCGGCGGCTTTGTCGGGCTGGCATCGTCGCTCACCATCTACTTCAACGACGAGTACGGCCTGCCGCCGGTGATGGCGGGCTACTTCACCGCCGCCTGCGTGTTCGCCGGGTCGCTGGTGCGGCCGATCGGCGGCCTGGTGGCGGACCGAATCGGCGGCATCAAGTCGCTGTCGGTCATGTACCTGCTGGCGGCGCTGTTTCTGTTCACCGTCAGTCTCGGGCTGCCGCAGGCGTGGATGGCGCTCAGCGTGTTCGTCGCCGCCATGCTGGTGCTCGGCATGGGTAATGGGGCGGTATTCCAGCTGGTGCCGCAGCGCTTCCGCCGCGAGATCGGGGTGATGACCGGCCTGGTCGGCATGGCCGGGGGCGTGGGCGGTTTCTACCTCGCCTCGTCGCTCGGATTCTCCAAGCAGTTCACCGGCCACTATCAGATCGGCCTGCTGATCTTCGCGGGACTGGCGATTCTCGCCTTCATCGGGCTGACCTCGGTCAAGACGCGCTGGCGCACCACCTGGGGCGCGGCGACCGTGACAATGGCGAAGATCTGAGATGGACGCCGGCGCGCAACTGCACCTGGTGCCCATGCGATTCGCCGAAGCCAACTGCGCACCGTCCGGCGCCGACGCGCTGGCGGTGCGGGTCGGCCATGCCAGCAGCGCCGGCCGGCGCGAAGCCAACGAAGATTTCTTCGGCGTGGTGACGCCAAAAGGTACCGAGCTGGCGGCCAAGGGCGTGCTGGCCGCGGTGTCCGACGGCGTGTCGGGCGGGCGCGCGGGACGCGAAGCGGCGGAATTCACCGTGCGCAGCCTGCTTGCCGATTACTACGCCACGCCGGACACCTGGAGCGTGCCGTCGGCGATCGACCGGGTGCTGAACGCGGCCAATCGCTGGCTGCTGGCGCAGGGCGCGGCGCATCGCGATGCGGGCGGCATGGCCTGCACGCTGTCGGCGCTGGTGCTGCGCGGTGCGCACTTCCACATCGCTCATGTCGGCGATACCCGGGTCTACCGGCTGCGCCGCGGCACGCTGGAGCAGCTGACCCAGGACCATGTCTGGGACCGGCCGGACATGCAGCACGTGCTGAAGCGCGCAGTCGGCCTCGACCGCCACTTGGACACCGACTATTCCGAGGGCGAGGTGCTGGCGAACGACGTGTATCTGCTGTGCAGCGACGGCGTGTGGGAACCGCTCGGCCCGGCGCGCATCCAGTCCCTGCTGCAGGTGTACGGCGACCCCGCCATTGCCGCCCAGGCCTTCGTCGACGAGGCGCTGCGCGCCGGCAGCCAGGACAATGCCAGCGCGATCGTGCTGCGGGTGGACTCGGTGTCGCCGCACGCCTGGCGCGACCTGCTCGGCGACGGCTTGAGGCTGCCGGTACCGCCGCGACTGAAGCCCGGCAGCGTGATCGACGAGTTCGAGGTGATCGACCTCATCCATGAGTCGCGCGCGACGCTGCTGTACAAGGTACGAGGCCGGCGCAGCGGCCAGGTGCTGGCGCTGAAGACGCTGCAGCCGCTGCTTGCCGACGATGCGCAAAGCTGCGAGGGCCTGCTCGCCGAAGAGTGGCTGGCGAAGCGCCTGGTATCGACCCGGTTTGCGCAGATCGTGCCGATGGCGCCCTCGGCGCGCAATTTCTTGTATTACGTGATGAGCTATCACGAGGGACGTTCGCTGCAGCGCATGCTGGACGACGGCGTGCATTTCTCCGTGGCCGACTGCACGCGCATTGGTCTGCAGGTGGCGCGCGCGCTCGGCGTGCTGCACCGGCTGTCGATCGTGCATCGCGACATCAAGCCTTCCAACCTGCTGCAGGCGGATGACGGCGGCCTGCGGGTGCTGGATCTGGGCGTGGCGCTGGCGGCCGGCGTGCCCTATCCCGAGCTGACCGGCAATCCCGGCACGCCCAGCTTCATGGCACCGGAGCTGTTCGAGGGCAAGCCGGCCTCGGTGCAGTCCGACCTGTATGCCGCCGGTGCGACGCTGTATCACCTGTTGACGCGACGCTATCCCTACGGCGAGATCGAGCCGTTCCAGACGCCGCGCTTCGGCGATCCGGTGCGGCCGACGCGCTACCGGCCGGATATTCCGCAGTGGCTGGAGAACATCCTGCTGCGTGCGGTTGCGCGCGATCCGGCGCAGCGTTTCGAAACCGCGGAAGAGCTGCTGACCGTGTTCGAGCGCGGCGAGCGCAGCCCGCTGCTGCCGCCCCAATCGACGCCGTTGATGCAGCGCGACCGCGCAACCCGCTGGCAGGCGCTGGCGATCGCGATGGTCATCGTCAACCTGCTGCTGCTGTACCTGCTGCTGGTGGGTTGACCGCGTCATCCGGAACATGCTCTTAAAGGGAGAAAATATGCGCTCGACGCATGCTGTGCACGGCCTGGTGTTGCTGTTGACCGCGGGATTCGGCTCCGGCCTCGCCGGGGCGGAGGAGGCGGCTTCGCCGTTCGACGCCATTGCCGCCGGCCGGCCGGAGGTGAACCTGCGCCCGCGTTACGAGCGCGTCGCCCAGGACGGGCGTCCAGAGAACGCCGATGCGCTGACGGTACGCACGCTGCTCGGCTGGCGCACCGGCAGCTGGCACGACGTGAGCGCGTTCGCGCAGCTGATCGATGTCGGTCGTGCCAACGACAACTACAACGACACGCGTAACGGCCGCGTGCAGTTTCCGGTGGTGTCCGACCCCGACGACACCGACGTCAATCAGCTCTACATCGACTACGGCGGACTGCCGCAGACGCGCATCCGGCTCGGCCGGCAGAGCATCAAGCTCGACAACACCCGTTTCGTCGGCAACGTCGAGTTTCGCCAGATCATGCAGGTCTTCAACGGGGTCACGGTCGAGAACCGCAGTCTGCCGAAGCTCGTGCTCCAGGGCGGGCATCTCGAGCGGCTGAAGACGGTAATCGGCGACCAGCAGGAAATCCGCTTCGATCTTGCCAATGCGGCCTACCAGTGGGCCGAGGGCAACCGGTTGGTGGCGTACGGTTATTTTCTCGATTCGCCGCGCACCGCCTCGGCGACCGGGTTTGCCGACAATTCGAACCGCGTGCTTGGACTGCGCGCGGATGGCGCCTGGCCGCTCGATCCGGCAGCCGGGCTGCTCTACACGCTGGAATACGCACGGCAGCAGGATTACGCCGGCGGCGACCAGCGCATCGACGCGCACTACTGGCAGGCCGGTCTCGGCGCCGGATGGCACGCCTTTACCCTGCGCGCCGACTACGAAGTGCTGTCCAGCAATGGTGGCGTCTACGGCTTTCAGACGCCGCTCGGCACCAACCATCTGTTCCAGGGCTGGGCCGACCTGTTCCTGACCACGCCGCCGCAGGGGATCCGCGATGCCATCCTGAGTGCCGGCGGGCCGCTGGGGCGCGCGCAGTGGAGCGTGGCCTGGCACGACCTGCGCTCCGACACCGGCTCGATCCGCTACGGCAACGCGCTCGATCTTGGCATCACTTACCCTCTGCACAAGCGGATCACCGGCAAGCTCGAGTACGCACGCTTCGAGGAAGACGATCGTCTCGCCGGCACGGCACGCAAGCCCGACACCGAAAAGCTCTGGCTGACGCTGACCTACAGCTTTCCGTAAGGCGACGCCGTACAATCGGCGCCATGAACGGAAAACACGTCGCCATCCTGGAAAGCCGCTTCAGCGACCATCTGGCCGACCTGCTGCGGCGCGAGGGCGCGCGCGTGCTGCAGGCGCCCGCGCTTGCCGAGGTGCCGGACATCGACACCGCGCGAATTGGCGCCCTGGTGGGTTCGCTCGCGGCTTCGCCGGTGCGGCTGTTCGTGTTTCAGACCGGCGTCGGCACCCGCGCGCTGTTCGACGCCACCGACCGGCTCGGCTGCACGCCGGCACTGTTGTCCGCGCTGGTAGCAAGCCAGGTCGCGGTGCGCGGGCCAAAGCCCACTGCGGTCCTGCGCGGCCGCAAGGTGCGCATCGACTACAGCGCGGATGATCCCTATACCACCAGCGAACTGCTCGACGCGATTGCGCCAGTGGAATTGCGCGGCGCGCGCGTGGTGGTGCAGCGCTATGGCGACCATAACCCGGAGCTCGACCGGGCACTGACCGCGCGCGGTGCAGCCGTGGACGAGATTCCCACCTATCGCTGGGCGTTGCCGGAGAACACCGCGCCGCTCGAGCATCTGATCGACGCGCTGGCGGGGAGCGAGCTCGATGCGGTGGTGTTTACCAGTGCTTCCCAGGTGCGCAACCTGTTCGCGGTGGCCGAGGGTCGCGGGGCCGGCGGGCAGCTGCGCGGCTGGTTGAACCGCACCCTGGTCGCCTCGATCGGCCCGGTGTGCAGCCGCGCGCTGCAGGAGGCCGGCGTGCAGGTCGCGCTCGAAGCGCATCCGCCGAAGCTCGGCCCGCTGGTCCAGCAGCTGTCAGGCGCGCTTCACTAACGCTGCATCAATCCAGCGCGCGGTACTCGACGCCGACGATTTCCAGCGATTCGTTGCCGGCCGGGGTGCGCAGCGTCACCGTGTCGCCTTCACGCGCCTTGAGCAGCGCCTTGGCGAGCGGCGAAATCCAGGAAATTCGCCCTCTCGTTGCGTCGGCTTCGTCGATGCCGACGATGGCGTAGCTGCGCTCGTTGCCGTTGCCGTGAATGACGGTGACAGTGGCGCCGAAGAACACCTGGTCGGTCGGCTCGCGCGCCGCCGGGTCCACCACGACCGCGGCATCCAGCCGCTTGGTGAGAAACCGGATGCGGCGGTCGATCTCGCGCAGGCGGCGCTTGCCGTAGATGTAGTCGGCGTTCTCCGAGCGTTCGCCGTTCGAGGCGGCCCACTGGATTACTTTCACCAGCGCCGGCCGCTCGCGATCGAGCAGGTCAAGCGCCTGGTCCTTCAGGCGCTTGAAGCCGGCCGGAGTAATGTAGTTGCGGGTGCCGGGGGGCACCGCGATAACGGTCGCTTCGTCCTCGCCGTCGTCGCTGTCTCGGGTCGTTACCTTGCTCATGATCCTTCCGATCCGGGATTACCTGCCCCGGTTCCCGGTGGTGCGCCGGGTCTTGCGCCCCGCGGGCTTCGGCGGCTCGCGCCGCGCCGCTTCCATCGCCTTGCGCGCCCAGTCGAGCAGCCGGGCGCGATTATCCAGCAGGTCCGCCCCGATTTCGTAGTAGCGCAGCGTCATCGGCCGGTTGGGATAGGGGCGGAAGGGCTGGGCGCCGATTGCCTCGAATTCCGGGCGGCTGTGCTCGTCGGCCTTCAGGTACAGCCGGTCCCGATGGACGATGGCGCAGAACAGCCCGTCGATCGAGATGCCGTGGCCGCCGAACATCGCCCGCGCCTCGACCGCGCCGAGCGGCGATAGCTGCTCGACCACGAACTGCACAAACTGGTTGTCGGTGCGCATGCGGATGCCCGGTCACGATGGACGGTAAAATATGCGCCGTTCTTCGCGGTTTTCAAAGGAGGAGACTATCCATGACCATCAAGGTGGGTGACCGGCTGCCGGCCGGCGTGCTGTGGGAGTTTGTCGAGGACGAGCGTCCGGGCTGCACCATCGGCCCGAACCAGTTCAAGGTCGAAGACATGATCAAGGGCAAGCGCATCGCCATCTTCGGGCTGCCGGGCGCGTTCACGCCGACCTGCTCGGCCAAGCATCTGCCCGGCTACATCGACAAGGCCGGCGAGCTGTCGAAGGCGGTGGACGAGGTCTGGTGCCTGTCGGTGAACGACGCCTTCGTGATGGGGGCCTGGGGCAAGCAGCAGGGCGCCGCCGGCAAGGTGCGCATGCTGGCCGACGGCAGCGCCGAGTACACCCGAAAACTCGGGCTCGAACTCGATCTGAATGCCCGCGGCATGGGCATGCGCATGCAGCGTTTCTCCATGCTGGTCGACAATGGCGTGGTGAAGTCGCTGAATGTCGAGCCGCCGGGCAAGTTCGAGGTGAGCGATGTAGATACCATGCTCAAGCAGGCGGCCCAGCACGCCTGAACCGGCGGCCACGGTGCGGCACAGGCCTTGCTACCCCAACGGGAGCAGGGCCTGCCGTGCCGGCACACCGACGCGGCGGGTCATTTCCCGACCGATCCCGAACGCGAGGTGACGACATGAAACGCATGCTCCTGATGGGCGCGCTGCTGGCTCTGGCCGGCTGCGGCGCCGGCGAAACCGCCACGGTGGCCGCCACCGCGGCCTCACTCAAGGCCCAGGAAGCGAAGCAGGCCGAAAAGACGATGGAGCAGTTCGGCCAGCGGCTCGAAGGTGCCAGCGAGCAGTTGCAGGCCCGCACCCTGCCGGAGGAGTAAAGACTCGGGCCAGGGGAACGCGGTCGCCGGGCGGCTGCCAAATGCCCGAGCACGGGCTGAAGGCCCTTACCACGTTCGGAGGACCCATGTGGAAATTCGCCTGGATTGGCGTGCTGCTGCTGGCCGGGGGCTGTGAGGTCAGCGACACGCAGAAAACCGCGACGGTTGGCGCCGGAGTGAAACAAGAAGAAGACAAGCAGGCGCAACAACGCAGGCAGGACCAGGCGCAGCCGCCAGGCACCGCCAGTCAGGAGGCGCGCCGCGACGCGCAGGCCAACCAGCAGCGATAGGCTGCTGGCGTCGTCAGCCCGGCACCACCTGGAAGCCGGCGCGCCCGTCCCGCCGGAAACGTGACGAACCGCCCGCAGGGTAAAAATCTGGCTGGGCTGCCCGGTAAGAATCTCTCAGCTTTGTGTAGGTCGCGGCGGTGCCGCAAGGCGGCTATCGCGAGCTTCCAGTACCCGACCGCAGGCACCTCCTTCAGCGCGTTGCGGCACTCGTTCCCGTTGCCGGTGCCGCGCAAGCTTTTCTCCATCAGCCGAGAATGCGCGGAGATCGTTCCGCGCATGAGCTGGGAGCTATACTGATTCCATACGACGCGAGGAGCCTTGCTGCGCACGATCGCTTTGCGCTGTAAGCACGGACCAGACTATGAGGGGAAGTTACGACCTTTGGTTGGTGGCCGGATCGTACATGATTGCGGTCGCGGCGGCTTTCGTGGCGGTCGAGTTGTCGCGCAGGATGACCCAGGTCACCGGGCGCGCAGCCGTGGGCTGGTTGACCGGCGGCGCGCTGTCCCTGGGCATCGGCATCTGGTCGATGCATTTCGTCGGCATGCTGGCATTTCACCTGCCGATCGAGCTGGCCTATGACCCGGTAATCACCCTGATTTCGATCGTGCCTGCGACGCTGGCGTCCGGGCTCATGCTGTTCCTGCTGAAATCCGGCCGCTTCGACAGCTTGCATACGGCGGGCGCGTCGGTCGCGATGGGGCTCGGCATTGCCGCCATGCACTACACAGGTATGGCGGCCATTCCGGTTGTGCCGGCCATTCGATACGAGCCGTTGCTCGTTGCGCTGTCAATCGCAGTTGCCATCGGCGGCTCCTACACCGCCCTGGTTCTGCTGCGATACTTCGTATCCGGCCGCTCCTTCCATTTCAAGCTGCTCGCCGCGTTGCTGCTGGCAGCGGCAATCTGCGCCATGCATTACACGGGAATGGCGGCGGCCCGCTTCGCCCCGAACGCGATTTGTACCGTGGCCGCAGGCGCGCTGAACAACGTCACCCTTGCCGCGATCATCGCCTCCATCACGCTGGTGATCCTGCTGACGACCATTGCGCTTGCGCTCCAGGACCAGCGCGCACAGGAGCGCGAACTGCGCAATGTCGAGCGACTCAACCGCGTGAATGCCGAGCTGCGGGAACGGACCCGGCGGGCGGAGCAGCTTGCCAATGAACTGGAGTCTCACCAGAAGAGCCTGACCCAGTTCAGGGCGGCGATCGACACGTCGGCGGATGCAGTCTTCCTCGTGGACCGTCAGACGATGCGTTTCATCGATGTGAACGACACCGCCTGCCGGTTGCTCGGTTACACCCGGCAGGAACTGCTGCGAATGGGGCCACGGGACGTCAATGTCGACAGCGAGGCACAAATGGCCCGTGTGTTCGACGAGGCGATTTCACGGGTTGGCGAGAACGTCGCCCTTTCCGATCGGCGAATGGTGCGCCGGAAGGACGGCGGCGTGGTTCCCATCGAGGTGCGCCGAACGGCGATTTCGGTTGGCGGGCGCGACATCATCGTGGCGGTGTCCACCGACATCACCGAACGGGAGAAAGGCGAGCGGGCGCTGCGCGAGAGCGAAGAACGGTTTCGAACACTGACTGCGCTTTCGTCGGACTGGTTCTGGGAGCAGGACGAATCTCTGCGCTTCACGCTGATATCGGGAGGCTCCACCCGGCCGGATGGAGCCGGCGTGGGGGATCTGCAGTCGATTCTCGGGCTGCGGCGATGGGACCAGGACCTGGTGGTCGCCGAGGAAGACCTTCGCGCGCACAAGGCATTGCTGGAGGCCAGGCAGCCGTTTCTGAACTTCGAGTACGGCAGGCGGCTCGCCGATGGAAGCATCATGTACGTGAGCACAAGCGGTGCGCCGATCTTCGACGCCGACGGGCGGTTTCGTGGTTACCGGGGGGTCGGTCGCGATGTCACCGCGCAACGGCTCGTCACGCAGACCCGTGTGGAAAGTGAGCGCCGTTTGCGCCGAATGGTGGAGCGCCTTCCTGGCGGAGCGGTGCATGTATTCGGCGAAACGCTGGAAATGAACCTCAAGGTTGAGGAGATCACCGGTTATGCGCGCGGCGAACTGCCGACACTGACTGCCTGGTTCTCTGCCTTGTATCCGGGGCGCGCGGACGCGGTGCGCGCGATGTACGAGCAAGAGCGCAAGGAAGGGTTCCCGCGGCCTCGCGTCGTGCAGCTGATGCGCAAGGACGGCGCCGAGCGCCTGGTCGAGTTCGTTGCCTACCGGGATGACGTGGGGGAGATCTGGCTGGTTACGGATGTCACGGAACGCGTGCAGGCCGAGGAGCGGTTCCGGCTTCTGTTCGAGCAGTCCGCGGACGCGCACCTCCTCTACGATGATTCGGTAATCATCGATTGCAACCAGGCTGCCCTTGCCATGCTGCGATGCCCGGACAAGCGGACCTTGATGGGTACCGATGTCGAGCGGTTGAGCGCCAACCTCAGGGTCGTGTCCGGCGCCGACGGCGCCGGTGGGGCTGGTGCGGCAGGGTCGACGGTGCTTAATTCGCCGCGTTTCGAGGCGACGATTCGGCGGCTGGACGGCACGGAGTTTCCGGCGGAAGTGCGGCTGACGCGCCTGGATCTCGCGGGACGCACGGTCATGCTGGCCGTGTGGCACGACCTCAGCGAGCGCAAGGCAGATCAGGCGGCTACCGAGCTTGCGCGCGAGCAGCTGAGGGTGGCGCTGCTGGCATCGAAGCGCGCGTTGTTCGACTGGCGGCTGGCTACCGGGGATGTTTTTCTGGACGAGCGATGGGCGGAAATCCTCGGCGCGGAGCCCGGTGCGACGCGTACCACGATTCAGGCGCTCAGCGGCCTGGTTCACCCTGATGACGCCGACTATGTCGCCGAGAAGGTGCGTGCCCTGGTCAAGGGCGAGACGGCGTTCTACGAAGTGGAGCACCGGGTGAGAACGCGGGATGGGCGTTACGTCTGGGTCCAGAGCCAGGGCAAGGTAGTCGAGCGTGACGGAAAGGGCCGGGCCGTCCGCGTATCCGGGACCAATGCCGACATCACGGAACGCAAGAACGCCGAGGGCGAACTGCAGAAAGCGCACGGGGCGCTTGAGGAAAGCCTGCAGGCGATCGCGGTGCGCAATCGCGACATGGCGACGCTGTCGGAGCTGAACAGCATGCTCCTGTCGTGCGTCTCGCTGGGCGAAGCAAGTCAGGCGCTGCCGCGGTTCGCGGCGCAGCTCTTCCCGGGCGACCGCGGCGCCCTGTACCTGGCCGACGCAAACGCAGCCCGCCTGGAGCTTTCAGTAACCTGGGGTGCGAACGCCGGGCTGCGGGACTGGTTTGCGCCGGTCGAGTGCTGGGCGCTTCGGCGTGGCCATGCTTATGCGGCGGGTGCGCAGGACCGGGTACCCAGCTGTCAGCATCTTGATGGCGTGTCGGGGAATGCTGGCTACATTTGCGTGCCGCTCCTGCTTCAAGGCGAATTGATCGGGCTCGTCACGCTGTTGTGCTCGACGGATGCAGGCGCCGTCGACAAAGAGGGCAAGTCGATGGAGCGGAGAATGCAGATCGCGAGCTCGTTCGCTGAGCAGGTCGCGCTTGCGCTCAGCAACATCCGGCTGCGGGATAACCTGCGCAGTCAATCTGTTCGCGATCCGCTGACCGGTCTGTATAACCGACGATACCTGGACGACGTCGCGGAACGGGAGCTTTCGCGCTGCCGGCGCGGCGACGGAAGCCTTGCCGTCCTGATGGTCGATGTCGACCACTTCAAGCGGATCAACGACACCTTCGGGCACGATACCGGCGATGTCGTGCTGCGCAGGGTGGGGCAGTTGCTGCAGGAAAGCACGCGCACAAGCGACATCGTATGCCGGTACGGCGGAGAGGAGTTCGTTCTACTCCT
>ERZ869936.1527-NODE-1527-length-16248-cov-36.342000_pt1 | contig 16248 bp, 10 predicted proteins | sample MGYA00520876_ERZ869936 | MGnify/ENA primary metagenome ERZ869936 (study PRJEB32218, sample SAMN09650985) | biofilter metagenome | isolation source: enrty point of leading RO module | place: Saudi Arabia: Thuwal, RO plant located on Red Sea | collected 2016-02-17...
CGCGGTGGCCCTGGCCGATCATCACGAGCACGCCGCACCGGCGGGCGAGAAGACGGCCGACGGCTTCACACGGATCTTTAACGGCAAGAATCTCGACGGCTGGTACACCTTTCTCCAACAACACGGCCACGACAAGGATCCCGACAAGATCATCACGATCACCGACGAGGGCTACATCCACCTCTACAAGCACGCCACCGACGGCGATCGCGTCGTGATGGGCTATATCGGCACCAACGAAGAGTACAGCCATTACCACTTCCGCGTGCAGTACAAGTGGCTCGACAAGAAGTTCGCGCCCCGCCACAAGTTGCTCCGCGATGCCGGCATTTACTATCACAAGGTCGGTCGCGACTTCGTCTGGCCGCGGGCCATGCAATATCAGGTCGAGCGGACGAACATCGGCGACATCGTCACGGTCGGCCACCTGCGCTACGAGACCTGGGTCGACCCGGAGACGAAGGACGAAAAGAAGCCGACTTTCATGCTGCGGGAGGACGGCGGCGTCGAAAAGACCTGGGGTCACAAGGCGGGCATCACCCATCTGGCTCATCGCGGTCAGTGGGAAGTCGACGGTTGGAACCAGATTGATCTGATCGTCCGCGGCGATCGAGCCGAACACTGGCTCAACGGCCGACTGGTCGCCAAGTGCAAGAACATGCGTCAGCCGAAGACCGCCGACACCAACGGCGAGTACGAGCCGCTCACCAAAGGCAAGATTCTGTTGGAAATCGAGGCGGCCGAAATGTACTTCCGCAACGTCGAAATCAAGCTGCTCGATGAGGGCGACGAGTAGGGCAGAGGGCGCTCGACCTCATGAAGATTCCCCGCCACTGGGCACGCGGCGTCTATCGTTACACCGAGTCGGACGGGCGCGAGGCCGAGTTCGGCTGCTGGGGCTGGTCGAACCGCAACCTGGAAGAGGCCGCCGAGCGGGGTCGCCAGCGGGCCGAGCAGGTGATGACCCGCGTGCTGCGGGGCGACCTACCCGACAGGTATCTCTACAGCGACCGACCCTTGCGCGAGGAGATTCTGGAAGAATTCACGAGTCGCGACGGAGAGCCGCAGGCGGTTATCACGCGCAACGCCTACGGTTGCCACGTCTTGAATACGGCGCAGATCGCCTTCATTGACGTCGACAAACCCCGCCGCGGCTGGTGGAGCCTCTTCGGCGGGCTGCTCGGCGCATTGACAGGCCGACGCACCTCGAACTGGGAAGCGGGCGGAGCCGAGCGTTCGCTGACCCTGAGGAATCTCCTGGACCGCGAGAAGCTCGGCGGCGTGCGGATCTATGCCACCAAGGCGGGCGAACGCTATCTGCTGACCGGCACGACGCTCGATCCCGCCGCGCGTCAGACGCACGCCTGGATGGAAGAACTCGGCTCCGACGCGCTCTATCGCAAGCTCTGCCAGGTGCAGGAGTGCTTTCGTGCCCGGCTGACTCCCAAGCCGTGGCGGTGCGGCATCCGGCCGCTGACAATTCGCTTTCCCTGGCGGAGCGAACAGGAGCAGGCCGAGCACCGCCGCTGGGAAACCGCCTATCTGAAACGAGCCGAGGGTTTTGCCACCTGCCGACTGGTGAATTCCTGGGGCGACGAATCGATGTCGGAGGAGATCCGCCCGATCGTCGAGCTGCACGACACGCTCACCAAGGCGAAGTCGGATCTGCCGCTAGCATGACGTGCCGTCGCGTGCGCGCCGTGCGAAGGCGACCCGGCATGGCACGTGTGCCATGCGGACACACCCCGCGTGATTGCCAATCGCCAAACTCGCTGAGCAGTTGCGCATCTTTAGCTGCCGCTACTTGCATGCTAGCGCCGTTTCAATTCGCTACTTCTCCTAACCGGCTCGACACTGAAAACGATCAACGCGGCGGTGTGCACTTTCCGAAGCGTTGGTGTCACGACTTAGAGCGCGTTTAGTTTATCTCTAGCGTCTTGGCTAGCTGCGGCTGTGCTTGGCGACGTCGACCTGCATCGATGAATCTACCAATTCGTCTGCTTCGGTCTGGTGGCCAAACTTGTCTCGCCGGCGCCAACGACGCGACACCTATCCTAAACTCGCTCTAGCCACGGCATTCGCCGTGTTCCGATCCGCATCGCTCCGGCAAGAACGCCAGCGGAAAAAGCATTCCGCCGATGCCTCGGTCGCCCATCTCGGGAAGAACCCTTTCCCGCCACAGGTCGCACTTCAGTCACTCAGAGCCCAGGGACGGACTCCAACAATGCACTATCGATTTGTGATTTCCCTCGTTAGTCTGCTCGCCGCGGTAAGCACCTCGCAGGGCCCGTCGGCCTTTGCCCAGACGGATGGGCGAGCGGAAGCGACGACCAGTTCGGTCAGCTACTTGGCGGCGTCCTGCGAAGACGACTGCTGCGACGAGTGCGATTCCTGCTGCGACGTCTGCTGCGAGAAACTCCTGGGCTTCATCCGGCCCAGTGCCCCCGGCTTCGAAGACTTCATCAGCCCGATGACGAATCCGCTCTACTTCGAAGATCCTCGCAATCTGACCGAACTGCGGCTCATCTTCGCGGAACACGACGTGCCGGCGGGCGTGCTCAACGGCGGCAACGTGCAGTATCTGGCGTTGCACATTCGGGCGGCGCTCACCGAGCGGTTGTCCTTCATCGCCACCAAGGACGGCTTCCTCTGGGGGCAACCCAACGTCGCCCAGGACGGCTGGTCCGACGTCAACGGCGGTTTGAAGTACACGCTCTACAGCGACGTCTGTCGGCAGGAGATCGTTTCGGCGGGCCTCACCTATGAGATGCCGGTCGGTTCGACCCGGGCCCTGCAGGGCAATGGAGACGGCGACATTCACGCCTTCCTCAGCGCCGGCAAGCTGCTCGGCTGCAACGTTCACTGGATCACCAGCCTCGGCTATCGCATGGCCCTCGACGACGACGAAGGCACCGACATGGCCTACTGGTCGAACCACTGGGACTATCAGCTGACCGACTGCTGGTATCCCTTCGCCGAAGTGAACTGGTACAACTGGACCAGCAGCGGTACCGGAGCCCTCATCGGCATCGAAGGTGGCGACATCTACAACCTTGGCTCGCAGGGCGTCACGGGTAACGATATCGTGACCGGAGCACTCGGCATCAAGTACAAGCCGAGCGATTGCCGCGAGATCGGCATCGTCTACGAAGAGCCGCTCACCGATCGCCGCGACATTCTCGAATCGCGGCTCACGATCGACTACATCCTGCGATACTAGTCAATTCGGGCGTCAATCGGGCGAACACTTCGACCTGCGTGCATTACGCGCGCAGGTCGAAGTTTATTTTCACATCGTCGGCGAACTTCGCCTCGTCAATCGCCAGCCCCAAGCCGGGCCGATCGGGCACCGTCGCATAGCCGTCGCGACGCGTGTAGCCATCGGCCCGCAGCACGTCGGTCTTCAAGGGATCGTGCTCGGCCATATAGAAGTTGTCGATCGCCCGGCCGACGTGCAGCTGCATGTAGTAACCCAGCAGCGAACCCCAGTTGTGCGGCGCGACGAGGATCCCCGGCTTCTCCGCCGCCAAGGCGGCCTCGGCCAGGATCAACTCGAAGCCGAAGTGCTTCATGTCGCCCTGCAAGACATCAAGGGCCGCGGCCTCGACAAACAGGCGAAAGGCCTCGGGCGCCCGCTGACTTTCGCCGTCGGCGACCTTGGTCTGCCAACCCTGTTCGGCGATGAAGGCCTTCATCGCCAGGCAATCCTCGACCGTCTCGGGGAACATCTCCTCGACAAAGGCGATCTTCAGTGGACCGGCGGCGGACAGAAATCGCCGGGCACCCGCGAGATCGTACCCGTTGTTGGCATCGACCCCGATCGCAAAGTCCTGGCCCGCGTGTGCTCGGATCAGCTGCACGACTTCGATGTCGCGGGCGTCCCCTGCCGCCCGCTCCATCCAGCGCTTGCCGCGACCGATCTTCACCTTGACCGCGCGGTGGCCGTCCGCGCGGGCCGCGTCGATTTCGCGTCGCAGCTGATCGCGCCAGTTGTCCGCACGCTGCGGCAACAGATCCATGAAGTAGATCGAGCCGTCGTAAACCGGCACCCGCTCGCCGCCGGCGCCGCCGAGCAGTTCGTAGACCGGTTTCTCCAAGAGCCGGCCGGCCAGATCCCAGAGCGCCGTCGAACGCCGGCCCAGTGGCGAGTTCATCCGCCGCTCGTCGCGGGCAAAGAAGCTCAGCGCCGGTCGGCCCAGCAGCTGGGCGACTTGCTCTTCGCCGGCGCGGCAGGGCCCTAGGGCCTCGACGCCGCTGCTGGTGGAGATGCGGATCATGCGATCCATCGAGCGGTCGCCGTGCACGTCGAGCCGCGAGTTGCGTCCCACCAGCTTGTCGCGCCGCGTCAACAGGTCGAAGCCGACGACGCGGGTGATCTTCACATCGGCAAAGTCGTCGGCCGCCGCGGCGATGCGTGCGAACGGATCGAGCGCGCCGCCGATCGCCGCGCCCGTGGCCGCGAGCGAACTGGCGAGGAAGTCGCGGCGCTTCATGAAGAGACTCCGGCGATGGTTATCGGCGAACAAGCAGACAAGATCAGGATCATTCCGGATCGGGGCGACGGCTGTTCTCGCCGACGTGGCCGGTCAGATTGTCGCCGATATCGAGCCGCGCCCGATCGGCCAAACCCCGCAGCCGCGCCACCACGTGCGGATACTCTGCCGCCACGTTCGTCGTCTCGCCGATGTCGCGCTCCAGATTGTAAAGCGAAAGCTCGATCATCTTGTTCTTGTTCACGCCGTGCGAGCCGTCGTGACCCGGTTTGACGATCGTGAAATAGAGATGACGAAAGTGCAGCTTCCACGGCCCGCTGCGAATCGCCTCCAGGTCGCGGTTCTTGTAGTAGCAGAAGTACTCGTGCGGCGACTCCGGCGGTTCTGCGCTGGTCATCAGCGGCAGGATGTTCTTGCCGTCGAGCCGATGCTCGGGGAGTTGGCCGTCGATGATCGCCGCCACCGTAGGCACGAGGTCGATCGTGCTGGCAGTCACGTTGCACTCGCTATCGGCGGGAATGCGGGCCGGCCACCGCATAATGCAGGGCACCCGCATACCACCCTCGAACGTCGTTCCTTTGCCCTCGCGGAGCGGCGTGGCCTTGCCGGCGTGATTGCCGAACGAGAGCCAAGGTCCGTTGTCGGTGGTAAAGATGACGAGCGTGTTCTCATCGATGTTGTTCTTCTTCAGGGCGTCCAGGATCTGGCCTACCGACCAGTCGATCTCCTCGATCACGTCGCCGTAGCGAGTCTCGGCCCCGAGCGTAAACTCTTCGGCGGTGAAGAGCGGGGTGTGGGGCATCGTGTGGGGCAGGTACAGCAGGAACGGCCGCTCCGCGTTCTCGTCGATGAAGCGGACCGCCTCTTCCGTATAGCGCCGCGTCAGCGTCGCCTGATTGGCCGGATACTCGACTACCTCGTTGTTCCGCACCAGCGGGACCCAGTCGTGGCGCGGCTTCTCCCAGCGGATTTGATGTCGGGTCATCCCGTTGCGCAGCACGACGCCTTCGGCCAGCCGCGTTTTCGGGTCGATCGTCATGTCGTTGCTGTAGGGAATACCCAGGTAGCGATCGAACCCGTGCTGCGTGGGCAGGAATTTTTCCTGATGGCCCAGGTGCCATTTGCCAACGCAGGCCGTGGCGTAGCCCTTCTGTTTGACCAGTTCGGCGAGCGTCATTTCGCCCGCGGCGAGTCCCACCTTGGAACCGGGGAAGAGCACCAGCGGGAAATGCAGCCGCGCGTAGTAGGAACCGGTCATCAGCGAGACCCGCGAGCCGCTGCAGGCCGGGGCGGCGGAATAGAAGCTGGTAAAGCGACGTCCTTCCTTGGCCATCTGATCGAGATGCGGGGTGCGATAGCCCTCGGCCCCGAAACAGCCGACGTCGGCATAGCCCTGATCGTCCGTAAAGATGACAACGATATTGGGCAGCGAATCGTCGTCGGCGGCGGCACGTTGGGCGGCCGCGGACAGATTCACCAAGAGCAGCCAGGTGAGAGCGATGACGAACAGTGGCGTGCGCGCACGGATGCGGTTCATGGAGAGTTCCTCAGGGCGTCGCGATTCTGCAATTCTTGGGAAAGCGGTCGGGGCTTCGCGGGAGCCCGGCTCACGACAATCTTCGCTTGCCCCACAGTATCGTGGCCGGCGCGGCGCGGGTCAAATCGGACGAGCCGCGGCGGTGCCTTCGCTAGAGAACGTCCGCTTCGTAGCCCACGACCTTACCGATCTGGCGGAGTCGGCGGCCTACGACCTGGTGACCGCCTTCGACATCGTCCACGATCAGCAGAATCCGGCCGCGGTGCTCGCGGCGATCTACACCGCCCTCCGGCCGGGCGGCATCTTCCTGATGCAGGATATCCGCGCTTCGAGCCACGTGCATGAGAATCTCGAACATCCGTTAGGACCGTTGCTGTACACCATCTCGACGATGCACTGCATGACGGTTTCGCTGGCCCAGGACGGGGACGGCCTGGGCGCCGTGCGGGGAGAGGAGCTGGCCGTCGAGATGCGCGAAGATGCCGCTTTTGACGACGTTCGCGTCGAGACCCTCAAGCACGACATCCTCAACAACTACTGCGTGATGACGAAGTAGCGCCCGGCCGCCCACGGGCTCCGTTCGGGGGCATTTTTTGCAGCGAGCGCCGCGGGGGCCCTCTGCCGGAAGCCCACAAAACCGGTCCTTTCTCGAAGCTTTAACAGGGCCGCGATCTGGCCGCCGTACCAGAATCGGCAGAGCCACTACGACCCGCCGCCCGTGTCGGCGGTTCGTCGCGTACGATCGGCGACGCCCGAACCATCGCTACGCCTTGCCGCACAGCGCCGGGCGATACACGGGGCACGATCGACCCCCGCTCAGGGGCCCACAACGACGGCTTGTTCGCGTTGTGCGCGTTTCGCCGCGATTGGAATCGGCACATTCGAGCGAACTGGCTCCAGGCATCGCGATTACTGAGAACGAACCATCAGCGAAACTGGCGTCTGCGGTCGAAATATTTTCAAGCCGTTGTAAGAACGACTCTTTCCGCCGCACTCGATCGAAAGTCGCGGACGATGTCCAGACTGGGGAGTCGCGGATCATTCGTGGCCGTCTTCAGGAATAGATGTGAAGGAGTATGGTTGTGAGACACTTACAGAACATTTCGCTTTTGCGGGGACGACGCGTCACCGGTGGACAGGTCTTGATCGCCTGCGCCACGACGTGCCTCGTCTGGCTGAGTGCCTCGGCCGCGGAGGCGCAGTACGGACCGAACTATTCGGCTCCGGCGCCACGCTATGCCGGTCACTATGGAATTCAGAATGGCGGCGGCTACGCGCGGCCGGTCGTTCAGAATGCGGAGAGCTCGTCCCCCTTGTTCCCAAGGCAGAGCTCGTACAGCAACTCGTACTTCGCTCCCGAGGAGACCGTCGATCCGCCGCCCGCGCCGGGTCACCATGACGACAACGGTGGGGACGTGGCCGAGAAGATTTGGTCGGACAGCTGCTCCGACGGGGGTTGCGGCGACAGTTGCTGGGGTGGCTGCGATCTGGGTTGCGGCCATAATCCCTGCGGCTGCCACGGCTGGTACGCCGAGGCCTATGGCCTGATCATGACGCGGAACCACGCCAATCGGGTGTGGACCTCGTTCGAGTCGGGCAACAATCCCAACCAGCTCACCCACACCCAAGACGCCGACGTCGACTGGGTCGGGGGCTGGGAAGTGGCCATCGGCCGCTGCCTGCCGTGTTACTGCGGTTGGGCTCTGGAAGCTCGCTACTGGCAGCTCGAGGAGTTCAACGGCTTCGTGAGCACGACGTTTCCGGGCGGTAGCGTGAGCACGCCGCTGGACGTGGCCGGCATCGAATTCGGGGCGACGGGGGCCGGGACCTGGTTCGACGGTGCCGACGAGCATCGCTTGTCGCGTCGCAACCAGATCTCCAACTTCGAGGTGAATCTGGTGAACCACAATGCCTGCCACAACTGCGGTCCCTGGAGCGTGGGAGGAATCGTCGGTTTCCGTTACTTCCGCTTCGACGAGGACCTCACCTTTGCGACGCTGCAGAGCGGCGGTTCGTGGAACGTGCCGACCGACACGGCCTTCATGGTCGACAACATCGAAAACGAGCTGTTCGGCTTCCAGGTGGGGGCCAACGTGCGACGCCAGATGCGTCACAATCTGGCCTTCACGTTCACCCCGAAGGTCGGTATCTTCGCCAACCACATCGAGAATCGCTTCGATGTCTTCCGCGGAGACGGCCTGCGAGCCACGCCGACCGCGGCCAGCGGTGCCGTCGGAACCTATCCGGTGAACGGCTCGGCCGACACGATTTCCTTCATGCTGGAAGCGAACGTCGGTCTGGCCTGGCAGTTCCATCCCCGTTGGGAAGCGACGGTCGGCTACCGTGTCGTCGCGCTCACCGGGATCGGTCTGGCCGATCACCAGATTCCGCCGTTCATCGTCGACTTCCCCGAGCTGGAAGACGTCGATATCAACGGCGATCTGATCCTGCACGGTGGATACGCCGGCCTGACCTACCGCTTCTAAGCGGAACGGGCTGGATCAAGAGAAGATGACTCGCCCCGCCGCAGCGGTGCCCACTCTCGGGCGCCGCTCGCGGCGGTCTTTTTTGCGCACGTCAGATACGTCAGATTCTGTGCATTTTGGACGCCGCGCCACCGGCCCCGTTCGTCCCTCTTCATGCACCGCCCCCATCGCGAGCACGCCCGGTAGGATTCGAACCTACAACCCTCGGTTCCGAAGACCGATGCGCTATCCAATTGCGCCACGGGCGCGTGTCGACCTGTCGTTTACAATACGTCTTTGGCGGCCCGCTTTCAACAGCGAGGCACAGGGCGCGGGCGGCCGCAGCCTTGACCGGCCGCTCCAGGCGGTGCTAAAAAGCAGGATCGCTCGCCGCTGCCGCTTTCCCGCTGTTGTTTCCCATCAGGGCGTCCCTCCGGTGCAGATTACGCTTCGAATTCTGGACGGCGCCGATCAGGGCCGCGTGTTCGACGAGCTGACGCCGCCAGTGTCCATCGGTCGCGAAGAGGGCAACACGATTCAACTGAACGACGAACGGGTCAGTCGTTTCCACGTCAAGATTCAGGAAGATCAGGACAAGGTCATTCTGACCGACCTGGAAAGCACGAACGGCACCAAGGTCAACGGCGACGAAATCCGGCTGCGGATTCTGCGATTCGGCGACCTGATTGCCGTGGGCCGCACGATCATCCTCTACGGCAGCGAGGAGCAAATCGCCCAACGGCTGGCGGATCTCCGCAACAAGGACGCCGACGGCGTGACGCTCTCGCCCGAGGATGTCGAGAATCTGAGCAAGGCCGCCTCGCTCGACTTCGAACTCTCCTGGCACGAAGACTCCGACGTCCAGGCCACGCTGCACTCGCTGCAGACGCCGGAACTGCCCGAGGGACTCAGCCCGGGCCAGGCGGCGCAGCTCTCCGAATTGCTGGAGTACATGCACCTGCGGCTGCGCGATTTACTGGAAACGGTCGAGTCCGACGACGCGACGGACACGGTCAAACTCGATCAACGGCAATGGCAGAACATTCTCGATCTGCATGCCCGCATCGCGCTCTATTTGCGTCACATCTCCGATCCGCCTGAGAGCGAGACGTAGATGCCGTTGTGGTGTCTTGCGCGATCCTCGTTGCCCACGCGGAAGGCGAATCACGCCGGTCGTCGCGAGAGCCCATCGCCACGAGACAAGTCGAAATTGCCAGGGCCGTCGTGCCGCGTAGACAAGCGACGGTCGAGTGCTAAGAATTACGAAAATTCAAAGCCGTCTGCGTTTCGCACCGACACCGACGCATGGTCGTATCCCACGTTCCGAAGTCCCCAGGTTCCGAAGTCCCGAAGAACAAGCCGATGCCCGCAACCGCCGTCACCGAAAGCGCGAGACCGTCCGCCGCCCTGTTGGCCGTGGCGCTCGTCTTCGCACTCGTGTTTCCCTTCGTGATGACCTACGCCTATTTCGTCTATCTGACCGACGCGCCGCGGCACCTTCAGCAAATCGTCTATTCCGGCGGCAAGCTCATTCAGTTCGCCTTTCCGCTGGTGTGGGTCTTTCTGGTCGCCCGCGAGAAGTTCTCGCCGAACCGCATTCGTTCCGAGGGACTGCTGTCGGGAATTGCCTTCGGCATTCTCGTGGCCGTGGGCATGTGGGCTCTGTACGGGCTGTGGCTGGGACCGTCCGACCTGATGGATCTGGCCCGCGAATCGGTACGCGGCAAAGTGCAAGGCTTCGGACTCGACACGCTGGGACGCTTCGCCGCAATGGGCACGTTCTACACGATCTTCCACTCGCTGCTGGAAGAGTATTACTGGCGCTGGTTCACCTATCGGCAGCTGCGCCGGCTGACCCCGGTGGGCGTGGCCAACGTCGTCAGCAGTCTCGGCTTCACGGCGCACCACGTGATCCTGCTCGGCACGTTTTTCGGCTACGACAACCCGATCACCTGGATCTTTTCCGCGGCGATCGCCGTGGGCGGAGCGGTGTGGGCCTGGATGTATGAACGTTATCAGTCCATCTATCCGGTCTGGCTCAGCCATGCCATTGTCGACGCCGCGATCTTCTCAATCGGCTACGACATGGTGCTGGAGACGATCCGCTAACAGACGACGTCACGAGCCAGTCGGCCCATGGCAGACAGATCACCGTTGCGAGACAACGTCTAATCCCACCACCAGCTGTCGGCGTCCAGCTCCGAGAGATCGATCGCCCTGCGGGCCGCGGCGGTCTCGCCTTTGCTGTCCTCGAGCACGTTGTTCGAGTCGAGGGCCATGGCGGGGCGGATGTCGACCCCGCCGCCGATCGGCGTGAGATAGCTGTTTCCTTTCTTCACGACGTTGACCACGGTCTCGACGTGCTGCGGAGTGGAATAGGTCTCCACGGCAAAACGCGACTCGTCGCCAAAGGTCGCCATCTGCCAATCGGCCTGACTGTGGTAATCCTGGGCGTGAATGTGCGCCGCGGCGATGGCCAGATCGATGTTGTTGCGAAGCTGGGCATAGACCGGCGCCACGCTGGCGATCTTCGCATACTTCTTCGTGAAGGCGCGGCAATAGGCCTGGGCCGCGCGGTTCGTCTCGCGAGTCGCCCGCCGGGTGCCGTCCTGGCCGACCGCTTCGAGCTCGCTGACGAGCTTGACGCCCTGGCCGACCAACTCCATGGCCAGTCCGTCTTCGCTGAGGCGGACACACTCATAGTCGGGCACGAAGTAGAGCCGCTGCAGACCGTTGGCATCGGCCGAGCCAGGTCGCGCCTTGGAGATGACCGTGGTCATCTTTACCGGCGGCCGTTCGAGACCGATACCGATCAGCTTCATTCGATAGTCGGCTTCGACCAGCACTTGGGCGAAGTGCGTGTCGGCCGAAATGCCGTTGATCGAAACGACCTGCAGACCCAGGGCGTCGCGCATCTTGCGGGCGATCACCGGCACGTCGGCCGGCGTGTTGACGCTCGTCGTCCGCTGCACATTCTGCATCGCCGCGAGACCTTCCTGGGTGGGATCGATGCTGCAGCTGATCTGTCGATCGGACGGGTTGCCCGGCGCGAACGTTCGCAACGCCACGACGAGATCTTCGAGCAGAATCGTGGGTCGACCCGAGTGCATGCCGACGAAGCGGCCCGAAGGATCTTCGACCCAACCTTCGGCCGGGCCGGCGATCACGATGTCCTTGGTTTCGGGATAGTAGAAGACGTACTTCACGCGCGTCAGCCCGGCGAGTCGGTGCATTGTCTCGGTCGGCTGCGAATTCTCATCCAGACGCTTGGCGATGGCCGCCTCGAGCCGCGTGAGCGAGATCTTCCGCAGCTTGCTGACCTGGGCCACATCGCGATCGAGCGCCGCACGGGCTTGGGCCAGTCGCTGTTTGTGCAGCGTTCCGGTTTGGTCGTACCAACTGACGCGCAGCACGCCTTCGGCGTCGATCTGCACACCCCCAAAGGCGTTTTGAGCCCGGGCCACCTCGGCGGTCGCCAGATTGAAGACCAAAACGCCCAGCAGCGTCAGCAAGCCAGGGAACACGCGCGATGCCAACTTCCGACCCATGACCTTACCTCTTCGTCAGAGAAACGCACTTTTCAACGTCGCCGGCGGCCCGCGCCGGTGTGTCGCTATCCGGTACACGCCCCCATCAACGCGGTCTCTGCCCGGCGCTGATGGGGAACGTGAGATGAACGGAAAGATGAGTATTTCGATGTCGCAACGGTCGCGGCAAGCGGCCACATTGCCCGGCCGCCGAGCCCGTGCTAGACACCTATTCGATGATAATTGGCACCCCAGATCGTGGCAAATTTGGCCCTCGTCGCGGGCCATCGGGCCCCTTTGGCTTCGGGCCTTTGGACACGTCGGGCGGCTGCTTGGCACTCTCGCCCCACCTTACGAGGACGCCTGGGTCGCGTACTTCGGTGGCGACGGTCGCGAGGCAACCTGCGGGGCCGCGATCAGCGAACGGCAATTCCCCTCGCCCAGTAGCTCCTTGGCCCGCGAAACGAGCTCCTCCTTCACTTCGATCCGCGCGTCGCACTCGCACTGCACGCGGCGGCCGTCGGCCAGCACAATCGTCAGTTCCATCGCCGCGTTGCCTGGATAGCGTCGAACGATCTCGCGCAGCTGCTGCAATCTTTCGGCACCCTCGTGGGCTTCTTCGATGCGAAACTTCAGACCCCGTGTATAGCGTCGCGATGCCTCGCCGAGCGGGATCAGCTCGTTGACGATGATGTTCGCCTCGTCGCTGCCGGGTCGGCGATCGACCGTTCCACGCAACAGCAGAATCGCGTCGGCGGCGATCAGGTGTTCGTAGGCCGCAAACTGCTCCGGCCAGGCGATGCAGCGAATCACGCCGTGCTTGTCTTCCAGATCGAACATCACGTAGCGCGTGTTCGTGCTGCCGGCCCGGGGATTGCGCGTGTTCGAGTACTTGAGCGAACTGAGCACGCCGCCAACCAATACTTCCTCACGAGTGTTGGCCTTGGCCAATTCGGTGGTGCGGTGCGTGCAGAACTGGGCCAGCTCCGACTCGTGCTCGTCGAGCGGGTGACTGGTGAGGTAGTAGCCGAGCACCTCTTTCTCGCCGGCCAAGATCTCGCGATCTTCCCACTCCGGCATGTCGGCGAGTCCCATGCCGGCGGTGGGCTCGGCTTCCTCTTCTTCGTCAAAGGCATCGAAGAAGTTCGTCTGTCCCGACCGTCGATCGGCCGCTCGCGAGGCACCCGCCTGCAAACCCCGTTCGATCGCCTCGTAGACCTGGGAGCGCTTGGCACCGGTCGAGTCGAACGCGCCCGCCTTGACCAAGGTTTCGATCGTGGACCGGCCGACCTGTTGCGAGTCGACCCGCTCGCAGAAGTCGAAGATGTCGCGATACGGTCCGTCCGCCTCGCGAGCCCGCACAATCTCGGCGGCCGCCGCGTCGCCACAGCCCTTGATTGCCGACAGGGCGAACAAGATTCGCCCGTGGGGCAGCTGCTTCGCTCCGTTTTGTTCGGCGGTCGTCGCGGCCGACTCCGCGCCGTTTTCCCCGGCGGCACTCTCGGCCGCCTTTTCCACCGCAAAGTCGACCCGCGAGTGATTCACATCGGGCGGGGCCACTTCGATGCCCATCCGCTTACAGTCTTCCAGGTGCTCGACCAGGGCGTCCTTCTTCTTGAAGTTCCGGCCCGCAATGTCGCCCGAGAGCAAAGCCGCCATAAACTCCAACGGATAATGCGCCTTCAAGTAGGCCGTTTGATACGCGATCAAGGCATAGGCGGTCGAGTGGCTCTTGTTGAAGCCGTAACCGGCGAACTTCTCGATCATGCCGAACAGATCGGCCGCTTCCTTGTCGCTGAGTCCCTGACTCGTCGCCCCGGCCAGAAACTCCTGCTGATACTTGGCAATCTGCGGCAGCTTCTTCTTGCTGATCGCCTTGATGCAGCTGTACGCGTCGGACAGCCCGATGTTGCCCAGGCGGTTGAGGATCCGCATCACCTGTTCCTGGTAGACCATCACGCCGTGCGTTTCGGCCAGGATGTCTTCGGTCACCGGGTGCGGATAGACCGCCTTGCGCCGACGGTGCTTGATCGCCACGTAGTCGTCGACCATGCCTCCTTCGAGCGGACCGGGCCGGTAAAGCGCCGCCGTGGCGATGATGTCGCGGAAGTGATCCGGCTTCATCTTTTGCAGCAAGTCGCGAATGCCGCCGCTTTCCAGCTGAAAGATGCCCTTCGTCTCGCCGCGGCAGAGCAGGGCATAGGTCGGCTCGTCGTCGAGCGGAAACTTGTGCGGGTCAATCACCTGGCCGGTCGTCTGTTCGATCAACTCGACGGCGCGGGAGAGAATCGTCAGGTTCCGCAGCCCCAGAAAGTCCATCTTCAACAGGCCGGCCGCCTCGACCTCGTTCATCGCCCACTGCGTGATCACGTCTTCCTTGCCCGGCACGCGACCCAGCGGCACGTACTCGGTCAGCGGCTGATCCGCGATCACCACCGCCGCTGCATGGGTGCCGACGTTGCGGGCCAGGCCCTCGATCTTCTGCGCCAAGTCCAACAACTCGCGGACCTCGGCGTCGCCGTCGTAGGCGGCGGCCAGCTCTTCGCTCGCTTCGATCGCCTCGCGCAGCGTGATGCCAAGCTTGTCCGGCACCATCGCCACGATCGAGTCGACGCGCGGAATCGCCAGGCTCATCGCTCGACCGACGTCGCGAATCGCCGCCCGAGCCGCCAGCGTGCCGAACGTGCCGATCTGGGCCACGTTCGCCTCGCCATACTTGTCCTTGACATATTGAATCACGTCGCCCCGGCGATCCTTGCAGAAATCGATGTCGATGTCGGGCGCCTCGCGGCGACTCTCGTCCAGGAACCGCTCGAACAACAGGTCGTACTCCAGCGGACAGACGTGGCTCAAATAGAGCGCGTAACAAACCAGCGAGCCCACGCCCGAACCGCGGGCCGTGGCCGGAATGCCTTGCTCGCGGGCATACCGCACAAAGTCCCACACGATCAGGAAGTAATTCGGAAAGCCCAGCTTGTTGATCACCTCGAGCTCGCGGTCGAGCCGCTCTTGCACGTCCGCAGCCAATTGCCCATCCACCAGGCGACCCGGTGTCTCCGCATAGCGTTCCTGCAGCCCCTGCACGCACAGCTCACGCAGGTAGTCCTCCGAGCTTTGCTCCTGCGGCAGCGGAAAAGTCGGAAAGTGTCGCTTGCCCAACTCCAGGTCGATGTCGACCGTATCGGCAATCTCCTGGCTGCGCCGCACCGCGTCGGCGTGATCGGCAAATTGCTCGTACATTTCTTCCGGACTCTTCAGGTAGAACTGGTCGTTCTCCATCTTCATCCGGTTGGTGTCGGTGCGAAACTTGCCCGTGTTGATGCAGAGCAAAATGTCCTGGGCCTCGGCGTCCTCCTGTTTCACATAGTGCGAATCGCAAGTCGCCACCGTCGGCAAGCCCATCGAGCGGGCAATCTCGAGCGCCCCCTCCATCGCCGTCTGCTGAATCGACAGACCGTTGTTCTGAATCTCGATGAAGTAGCGATCGCCAAACACCTGGTGGAACCAGGAGGCCACCTCGCGGGCAGGCTCCAACTCGGCCGAGGTGCCGCCCCCTTGCAGAATGCGGCGGTTGAATTCGCTCGACACACAGCCCGACAGACAGAGGACACCTTCGTTGTAGCGCTCGAGCAATTCGCGATCGATGCGCGGCTTCACGTAAAAGCCTTCCAGAAACGCCGCCGAGGCGAGCCGGATGAGGTTCTTGAAGCCGGTCCGGTTCTGGGCGAGCAGCGTCAGGTGATAGCTGCTCTCGCGGGTGCTGCCGGTCTGACGATCGAAGCGACTGCCGTGAGCGACGTAGGCTTCGTAGCCGAGGATCGGGTTGATGTCGGCCGCCTTCGCCGCCTGATAGAAGTCGACCGCCCCGTGCAGGTTGCCGTGATCGGTCAAGGCCAGGCTGTTCATGCCCAGCTCTTTGGCCCGATTGACGAGTCCCTTAATCGGCGCGGCCCCGTCGAGCAGGCTGTAGTGGCTGTGGCAGTGCAGGTGGGTGAAGCTGGCTTGGCTCATCGTGCCGCGCGGCGGGGTTGCCGTCGCGCCTCCTCGTCCTGAAGGTTCGTCCGTCGCATCGCGGGCGTCCGTGTGCAGGGGGTCATTTTACCGCCCCGCGGGACCGCTCGTTAAGCAGCGGGAAGGCGGGAATTTTGGGCTCGGTCTGTTCGTGGCCGGCCCGATCGGGGACGGGTCCAATTCTCGGCGCGACGATTCTCCACTTGCTCCGAAGG
>ERZ869936.1528-NODE-1528-length-16248-cov-33.785154_pt1 | contig 16248 bp, 15 predicted proteins | sample MGYA00520876_ERZ869936 | MGnify/ENA primary metagenome ERZ869936 (study PRJEB32218, sample SAMN09650985) | biofilter metagenome | isolation source: enrty point of leading RO module | place: Saudi Arabia: Thuwal, RO plant located on Red Sea | collected 2016-02-17...
GAGTCGTCGGCCTGGTCGCCCTGTCGCGGCGACGACTTCGCCGCAGGGCCCGCTAGAGCGTTTTTCAGCTTGAGGTAGCGTCTGCGGCGCCCGCAAGGCAAGTTGGACAAGGAGACCGAAGCAGGCGAATCCAGGAGATTCGTCGATGCACCCTCGACAACGTCAAACACGGTCGTTGCCCGCCGAGACGCGACAGGGAAATGACAAGCGCTCTAGACACGCGGCTCGCCTTCAACAAGCGCGGCTTCGCTGAAGCCGCTTGCTCCCACCACACTCGGCTCCGTTACGCAGTGCCAAGCTCGTGATCGCGGACCGCTGAGACGTCCACCCATGCGTCTGCCCCGGCACATGGTACGAATGTCTCACGTCTCGTCTGCGGAGCCTCCTGGGCGACGACTGGCCAGCGCGGCCGGCGACGGTTCGGCCAAGGTCTGGGACCTCAGCAGATTACCCGACGCCGACGGGACGCCAGCAGCAACGACCACCCCAGAATCGCCAGCAACAGCGTCGCCGGCTCGGGCACGGTCGCGCCACCGACGACGACCAGGTCGAAGGGCACCAGCGGGGCGCCCAGCGAACGGCTGACCTGGTTTACCGTCAACAGCGCACTGAGGCCGGCCAGATCCAGCCCGGTCGGAAACACAAGTCCGATCGAACCCGAGCCGGGGGCCAGTGCCGCTTCTTCGATCTGCGAAGTGAGGGCCGTGGTCACGCCCGCCAGAATCGGCGTGTGTGCCCCCGGCAGGAAGCTGTTGGTGGCATTCTGCAACGAGTAACCGATGATCGAGCTTCCATCGGAATCGAGGACAACTTCGCCGGTCGTCGCGTCGTAAATCAGATCGGGGATGTTGGGGTCGCCCGCGGCGGCCGGGCCACCGAGACCGCCTTCGCCTTCGTCCAGCGGACCGGTAAAGGCGCCGAACATGGTGAGCAAGTCGCTGACGTCGACGTCGCCGTCGTGCGGATCGAGATTCGACGTCGCGCCCGAGCCGTCGCCGTGCACGTCCCCGTCGGCGCGGACCTTGCCGAACGATCCGGGACCCGTGAAGTTCGTAAAGGCTGGCAGAATGTCGCCCGCAATGTCGACGTCGCCATCGCAGTCGGCATCGCCAATGACACAAGTGGGTCCGCCAAAGGTAGGCAGGCTGGCCAGGCGGAAGCCCAGATTTGCCGCCTCGCGGTCGCCGGTGTGGTAGTGCGTGTCGTCGTCCGACTTCTGGTGGATTGAGCTGGCCTCATTCCAACCGCCGCCCCATATCCGGCGAAACGAGGTGCCCACCAATCCCTCGTTCCATTCGTAAACCAGTCCTCCCTGATCGGCGGTGCCGTACGGACTCTCCGAAAGCACGTACGCCCCGACGTCCGTGAACGGATAGGGCCAGCGGCTGGGCGAGCCGGCTCCGCCAAAGTTCGCCGAATTTCCCGAATCGGCCGAGGGCAGATTGTTGTCGGGCGGGGTATCGGTTCCGGTGGGATAGTCCCAGTAGCCTGCGCCGCCGGGTTTGTTGGGATCGTAGAAGGCCGCCTTATACCACTCGTCGACACTGTTGATGAAGATTTCTCCGCCCGGGTCTCGCACGATCGAATTCGCGTTCGTCGGTACAGGCGTGCCGCCGGTCAGCGTGTAGCTGCCGGTCTCCGTGTCGCCGCTTCCCTGGCCGTTCTCCATCCAGTTGGCAAAGCGAATCGAGTCGAACCAGGAAACGTACACGACCGGCTTGTTCTCATAGCCATAGTCGGAGCCGCCCGGTCCCTGACCGACGGCCGTCGGCTTCACCGAGTACGACCACGGATCGCCCACGGTACCGCTCCCCGTGCGTACGATTCCGCCCCATGTGGTCGCCTCCATATCGGGGTTGAACAGCCCCAGAGAATCGCCCACCGTGGCCTTGGCGTTGAGAAACTCGACGTACTCGGAGTTGGTAACGTTGTACTTGCCGATCTGATACTCGTAGGCGACGCTGCCAAAGTTGTTGCCCGAGATCGTCGCCACGTCGGCGGCGTTCCCGGCATCGCCGACGGTGACCCAAGTGATGGTAACGGCCCTCGCCCGAGGCGCGGCCAAGCAGAAGGCGGCAAGCAGAAAGATGACGAGCGGCAGGCGAGCGGCGAGATGAAGCGTCCGTAGCGTGTCGATCATGGAGTGGGCTCGAGAGAGTGTGGGCTCAAGGGTGGAGGGACTCAGGGCAAGGGATACGGGGCAAACAACATGGATACGGGGCAAACAACATCCAGCCTTCAGCATATCCGTGATCTGCGGCCACCACAATCATTTTTGCCGCCAGCACGGGCCATCGCGGCGACGCGGCAAGTCCGGTTTGCTTCACGGAGGTCGTCGAGAGGATGGCGCTGGTGGCTCGCCCGTAAAGTTCGCGTGCGCCGTTCCCCGGCTACACGTCGAAACTCTCGCCGCGCTGGGGAATCGCGACCTGGGGCACGTTCTGCTCGACGAGCCCTTCGGCGAGCGCTTGGGCCGGCTCGGCCTCGCCATGCACGAGGAACACCTGCTCGACGCTACCGCGACGCTGCGTCTCGCCCATCCAGTGCAACAGGCCAGGCCGATCCGCGTGCGCGCTGCAGCCCTCGATCTTGCCGATCTGGGCGCGGACCTCGATCTTCTGTCCGTAGATCGGCACCGGATTGACGCCGTCGAGCAACTTGCGTCCTAGCGTGTTCGGGGCCTGGTAGCCGGCAAAGAGAACCTGGGTCGTCGGCTCGTCGAGATGGTTGCGGAGGTGATGCAGGATGCGGCCCCCCTCGCACATGCCCGAGGCACTGATGATGACCGCCGCCTCGGTGCTCTTGTTCAGGGCCTTCGACTCCTTGACCGAACGGCAGTAGCGGAGTCGGTGGAATCCGAAGGGATCGTTGTCGTCGTCGTCCTCCAGGGCGTCGACCGTTTCGGCATCGAAGCACTCAGGATGCACGCGATAGATGTCGGTCACGTCGACCGCCAGGGGACTGTCGACGAAAATCGGAATCGGCGGCAGCTCGCCCGCCTCGAACAATTCGTTCAGACGATAGACAATCTCTTGTGTTCGGCCGACGGAAAAGGCGGGAATGATCAGCTTGCCGCCGCTGGCCTCGCATTGGGCGATCGACTCCTTGAGCATCTCCTTCGTGCGCCGGCTCGACTCGTGAACCTTGTCGCCGTAGGTGCTCTCCATAATCACCAGGTCGGCGCCCTCGATCGACCGTGGCTCGCGCAGGATCGGCGTGCCGGTGTTGCCGATATCGCCGCTGAAGACCAGACGCCGTCGGCTGCCGTTCTTCCGCACGTCGACCGCCACGCCGGCCGAACCGAGCATGTGCCCGGCATCGTAAAACTCGCACCGCACATTGGCGACCGGCTCGAACCCGTGCTGATAATCGATCGGCACGAACTGACTGACCGTCTCGTGCACGTCGTGGGTCGTGTAGAGCGGCTCGAAAGGCCTCTTGCCCACCCGCTGGCGATGTCGGTTGACGTACTTCAAGTCGTACGCCTGAATCTTGGCCGAATCGAGCAGCATTCGCGCCGCCAAGTCGCGCGTCGCCGAGGTGCAGAAGATAGGACCTGTAAAGCCGGAGCGCACCAGCGACGGCAGATTGCCACTGTGGTCGATGTGCGCGTGCGAGAGAATGACCGCGTCGATCGTGGCGGCCTCGAACGGCAACTCGCGATTGATCTGAAACGCCTTCTTGCGACGACCCTGGTAGAGCCCGCAGTCGAGCATCACGCGATACCCGCCGACTTCGACGACATGCATCGAGCCGGTGACCGTGCCGGCGGCTCCCCAGAAATGAAGTTGCATGACGGTCACCCAGAGTTTCAAGGACACGAAGGCTGTCGGCCCGTCCGACCAGATCGATCGCCCCCGCTCATCCAATCAACTCCGCGATCGACGCCGCGGAGAGTTCATCGAGGCGATCGACAATTCGGTGTGCGGCCGAGAGTGCCTCGCGACGACGTCCGCGACTCACCAAGCCAATGCTCTGCATCCCGGCGGCGTTGGCCGCGGTGATGCCCGCCGCGGCGTCTTCGATCACCGCACAGCACGCCGGTGAAACCCCCAGCCTGCCCGCGGCGGTCAGAAACACCTCGGGGTTCGGCTTCCCCGCCGTGACGTCCGCACCCGTCACGACGCTCCCAAAACGGTCCTGACGATTCAAACGAGCGAGCGTCAATGCGACATTTTCCGGCGGCCCCGACGAACCAACGCCCAGCAAGAAACCGGCCGCGTCGAGCGCGTCGATCAACTCGACAGCACCCGCCATCGCGGGAAAGTCCGCTTCGATGATCTCGCGGTAAAGGGCTTCCTTGCGATCGTCCATCTCCGCCACCCGCGCTTCGCTCTCGGCCGCCGACGGCCACAGGTCAGCGATGATTTCACGACTGGTGCGGCCAAAGTCGCGGGCAAACTCCGCCTCGGACATCGTCAGCCCGTTCTCCGCTGCCAATCGCTGCCAACTCTCGAAATGGGCGTTGTACGAATCGATCAGCACTCCATCGACGTCGAAGATCACCGCGCGCACGTCCGTCATGTTCTGTCCCTTGGCTGTCGTTTGGTCCGCTGATGTCAATCTCATCGATCGTGGTCTGGCTTGGGATCGGCGTCGGCACGCTCGGGCCGCCTACCCGCGCGGCAATTCAGTCGCAGGCGGCCAACAACTCGGCGATCGTCGCCTCCAATCGCTCGACGCCGCCGAACTCCATCCCCAGCGCGCGAATCTTGGCCGTCTCGATCTGGTGCTTCGGTGAGGTTGCCGCGCCGAGAATCTCCGCATCGCTACCCGAGAGACGCTTCGCGATCGTGGCCACCTCGTGCTCCGAGACGTAGCGATCGTAGCAGCTGTACGCCTCGCCGGCGATGCCGTCGGCGGACAACAGAATCTCGACCGCCCGCGCGACGTCGTCCACGTGCACCTCTTTCCCGCCGCGACGACACTCGACCGTCTCGCCCCGGGCGACCTGCGCAACCAGGTCGAACCACTTGCTCGCCGTCGCCGGATGGGCCAGACCGTAGATGCCGGTCGGCCGCAACGCACAGATCGGATAGCCGGCACCCAGGCCATAACTGTGCACGAACTTCTCGATTGCCGCCTTGTGGGCACCGTAGTGGCTCGTCGCCCACAGCGGATGGCTCTCGTCGAGCGGACGATCGTCCAAGATCTTCTCGTGTACGGCACAGGTCGAGATGAACACGAACCGGGCCACGCCGGCGGCCCGCGCCGCCTCGATCAGTTGCAGCGTGCCGATGACGTTCCGCTGGGCAAACTCGGCCACGTCGCCCTCGGCCCCGCGAAAACCGTGTCCCGGACGATCGAGCGCGGCGTGAACCACCGCGTCACAACCCGAGACAAGTTGCTCGCAGGCTTCCCAATCGCCGAGCTGGCCCGGCAGCCACTCGAGCAACGCCGCGTCGGCCGCGATGTCCGCGCGATCGCTCGAAGGTCGATACCAGCAGCGGCACGCGTGGCCGGCAGCCGTCAGTCGGGCGACGACGTACCGTCCCAGAAAACCGGTGGCTCCGGTAATGGCGATGCGCATGGAGGTCTTTGCCGGATGGTTTTGGAATCGCGGACACGCTCGACCCCGCACGACGCGCGGCCAAGTCGCCATGATCCCAGAGAGAGACGATCGGCGACAAGGTGGGTAATACCGCGCGCGGACACCCACACCAACTGCTGCCAGTCGCTTATCCCTGCAGCTCGCCGAGGAGTCTTCGCCAACTGGCCAGTTCTCGCTCCGGATCGAAAAGTTTGGCCTGTCGACGGCACCATTGCGCCAACGCGCGATAGAAGGCCCGATCGCCTTCGGCCCGCTGCAGCAGCTCGCGCAGCCGGGCCGTGTCGCCGACCGGAAACAGCCCGGGATAGTCGCGACCCAACAGCCCCGTCGAGCCCGGGATGTCGGTGGCCAGGACCGGGACGCCCGCGACGCAGGCTTCGGAAATCGTGTGAGGTCCGCCTTCGGCCCGCGAAGTCTGCACGAGCAATGCCGCTCGTCGCCGTAAGGCCTGCAACAGCTTCGCGTGCGAAACGTGACCGTGCCAGCGATAGCGATCGTTGCGCTCCGACTCCTGCAGCGCGCGACGTCGCATCGACTCACTGAGCGCCACGCCGAAGTGCGCTACCTGAATGCGGGAACTCGACGGCAGTCGCCGCACGGCCATCGCCGCGCGGAAGGGGTCCTTCACCGGCCGTAGATGACCGACCACGAACACCTCGAAGTTCTTCGCATCGCCGATCGACCTCGTGCGTCGAGCCGAGGCAGCCGCCGCGGTCCACGCCGGCACCGTCACCGACTGATAGATGACCTGGAGTTTCGCGCGTACTGCCCGTGGCAGGGCGTCGGCCGCGTCCGCGTGCAGAGCCACCAGCCGCGTGGCCAGCTTCAGCGAGCGCTGCGCCGCCAGATTGCCGCGCGGCAAATCGAGGTGAAGGTCCGTACCCGTCAGGGCGACGATCCGCGGCCGCTGTGGATACTCCTTGTGGAAGCGGGTCACCGACGCCGCGCTGCGACGTGCGTGCAGCGCGATCAACAAGTCCCAGTTCTCACCCGAAAAACTCTGCTTCACGGCGACCCGGTGGCCCAGCGTGCGGAGCAGGCGTGCCCAGCGCAGGGCCGTCGTGCGATTTCCCTGGGGACTGCGGGGCGGGGCGGGGGTGACGATGCCGATTCGCATGCCGCCATCTTACTCCGCGAAAAAGGCTGTGGCTCGCGCAGCTCGCACTCGCGCGCGAAAAGACGACCGCCGACACTGGACGACGCGGACCGATTTCCGAGCGCTCCGGCCGAAACCAGAACGCGCTGGCAGACCAGGCCCTAAGGACCGGGCTCCGACGTCTCCAGTCGGGCGTCGGCGTCTTCATCAGCGCCGATGATCCGATTGATCGCGTCGAGAAAGGCGATCGCGCTGGCCTCGACCGAGTCGGTCGACACGCCCCGCCCATGATATGGGCGTCCCTCGTGCTCGATCACCACCAGCACCTCGCCTTGCGCATCTTTGCCGACCGAGACGCTGTGCACGTTGAAGTCTTTGCAGTCGACGTCGAAACCGGTCAGGCTCTCGATGGCCAGGAAGATGGCGTCGACGGGCCCGTCGCCGCACGACATTTCCGTGGTGACCTCGTCCGTGCCGCGGCGGAGCGTCAGCCGTATCTGCGGAGTCTTGCCGGTCGCCGTGTGCTCTTCGTAACCGACCAGCGACCATTCGTCGTGGTCGGTGCGGCTCCGCTGATTGATCAAGGCCGCCAGGTCGCTGTCGTAGATCTCCTTCTTGCGGTCGGCCAGCCGCTTGAAGTCCTCGAACAGCTCGTTGATCTCGGCCTCGGTCAGGCGATAGCCAAGCTTAATCGTGCGATCCTTGAGCGCCGCCCGCCCGCTATGTTTGCCCAAGACCAGGTCGGTGTCGGCAAAGCCCACGTCCTGCGGACGCATGATCTCGTAGGTCGCGGCGTTCTTCAGCATGCCGTCTTGGTGAATGCCGGCCTCGTGCGCAAAGGCGTTGCGACCGACGATGGCCTTGTTCCGCTGCACGTGCAGGCCGGTCACGCTCGACACGAGTCGACTTGTCGGCACCAGACGCGTGCTGTCGATGCGGGTGTCGGCCTGGTAATGGTCGCCGCGGGTGCGCAGGGCCATGACTACCTCTTCGAGCGAACAATTGCCGGCCCGCTCGCCGATGCCGTTGATCGTGCACTCGATCTGGCCGGCGCCGTTCTCGACCGCAGCCAGACTGTTCGCCACCGCCAGGCCCAGGTCGTTGTGACAGTGGACGCTGATCACCGCCTGATCGATGTTCGGCACGCGATTGACCAGGTCGGCGATCACCCCGCCCATGTGCTGCGGCGTCGCGTAGCCGACCGTATCGGGAATGTTGACCGTCGTCGCGCCGGCCGAAATCGCCGCCTCGACCACCTGGCAAAGAAAGTCGGGCTCGGTCCGCGCCGCGTCCTCCGGCGAAAACTCGACGTTGTCGCAATAGCCGACCGCCCGTTCGACCCCAGCGACCGCTCGGCGAATGATCTCTTCCTTGTCCATCTTCAGCTTGAACTCGCGATGGATCGCGCTGGTGGCGAGGAAGACGTGGATCCGCGCGTCGTGTGCCTCCTGGAGGGCCTCCCAGGCACGATCGATGTCCGCGTCGTTACAACGTGCCAGACCACAGATCGTCGAACCCTGAATGTCGCGGGCGATCTGCCGAACCGCCTCGAAGTCGCCGGGCGAGGCGATCGGGAAGCCGGCTTCGATGATGTCGACCCGCAGGTCGGCCAGGGCCTGGGCGATCTTCAGCTTCTCGGCCAGGTTCATACTCGCCCCGGGCGATTGCTCGCCGTCGCGGAGCGTAGTGTCGAAGATGCGGATGATTCGTGGGTTACTCATGGCGAGTTCCAGGGTCGCGCGCACGGCCTGTGGCCGGGCCCGCGCAATGCGGACGAATGACAGTGGCTGTGCTGGTCGCCGCGCCAGGGCACGCGATCGCGAGCGGGCAACCGATGGCACGCGGCCCAAGAAGCGCGGGCGCGATAGAGGGGTCGAGTCTCAAGCGGCGCTTCCTCCCTGGGCGAATCGCGTGAGCCATAAGGATGCTATCGCTCGATCCTGGCGAAGTCAAGCTGGCGAAGATTGGGCGCCTGCGCGGGTCGTCGGCTGGCCCTTGGCCCGCACCGGTACTCAACATCACGATGCGTAACGAAGCTTCGCTGACCCCGCGCGACACTCGATTGATCTGGCCACGCCCGCCGCGCCGATGTTGAAATAGTGGTTTCTGCGCCCGGCGGCCTACGCGAAAGCAGACCGGCGGCGCACGTTTTTTCCGCGAGCCCCGCTCAAATCCCCACAGCCCCACCCCCGCGCCATGGCCGGCGAGAACCTCGACGTTTCCAGCGACCCGCGGCCGCCGCAACGACCCGAGCAAGCGGGCAAACGCCGCTACCTCGGCGTGGCGTTTGCATGCTGTGACGTCTATGCGCGCATCTACATCAATCGCGAGGAATCCGCCTACCAGGGAAACTGTCCGAAGTGTGGCAAGCGGCTGCGGATCCTCGTCGGCCCCGGTGGCACCAACTCCCGCTTCTTTACCGCCTATTGATGCGGTCGGAGGCTTTTCCTATGATCCGCCGCCTGTGGCGAAGTGCGGAGATGCCGCGCGCTCGGCGGAGGTCGCAAAGCAGGTAGGACGATGGACTTCGAGGTACAGCGTTGCAGTCGCCGCTGTAGCAAGACCGATCGGGAGTTGGCTCCCGACGAGACGTTCTACTCGGCGCTGATGGTCGAAGGCGCGGCCGTTGTCCGTTACGACTTCTGCGAAGAGGCCTGGGAGGGTCCGCCCGCGGAGTCGATCGGCTGGTGGAAGTCGCGGATGCCGGGCCCCAAGTCGAACAAGATTCACTGGGCCCCAAACGACGTGATGCTGGAGTATTTCGAGGGTCTCGAGGATCGGCCCGAGAAGTCGGACGTGCGGTACGTGTTGGCGTTGTTGCTCATCCGGCGGCGCGTGGTGCGTCTCGAAGATTCGGACGAGGCCGCCAACGCGACGAGCGAGATGATCCTCTACTGCCCGCGACGCGAAACGACGTATCGCGTGGCGACGCAGACGGTCGACCCGCGGCGAGCGCAGGAGATTCAAGACGAACTGGCCAAGTTGCTGTTTGCCGAGGCCGCCTAGGGACGGGCGTCGGCGGGGCAACGTCGCTTCCGTCGAACCGGCAATCACCGATCACCAAGCTAACGAACGAGACACCGGCAAGGACGCCGCTTTGAACCACCGCGCCGCCTATTTCGCACTGCTCCTGTTGCTCACCGCTTCGGCCGGAGCGAACTGCCAACGTTGGGTCTGGCAACCGCAAGCGGCGACACCCGCGGTGCTGCCCGCCCAGGCTTCGCTGAGCCAGGTGATTGCGGTGGTGAACGACAATCGGGCCCGCGTCGCCTCGATTCGCTCGAGCCAGGCGCTGTTGAGTACCCCCGGAGCTCCGTCGATGCGCGCAGAAGTTGCCATTGGCGGACCCCGCCACCTGCGTCTGACCGCCGGCACCGGACTGACCGGTTCGGAGGTCGACCTGGGCAGCAACGAAGAGATCTTCTGGTTCTGGATCAAGCGGAACGAGCCGCCCGGTGTCTACTTCGCCCGTCACGACGCCTTCGCCGTCAGCCAGATCCGGCAATCGATTCCGATTCAGCCCGAGTGGCTGGTCGAGGCCTTCGGTCTGGTCTATCTCGATCCGAACGGGGCGCACCAAGGCCCCTTCGTCCGCCAGGATGGGCGGCTCGAAGTCCACACGACCACGACCACGCCGGCTGGACCCGCGACGCGTGTGCTGGTGGTCGACCCGCAGACGGGCTGGGTGGTGGAACAGCACCTGCTGAGCTCGAACCGGCAGATCCTGGCCAGCGCCTTCAACAGCCGCCACCTTCGCGATCCGCAGACCGGCTTCGTCATGCCCCGCCGTACCGACCTGTCGTTCGGCGGCAACCGCATGTCGCTCGAACTGAGCGACCTTGCCGTGAATCCGCTCGACCTGAGCCCCGAGCTGTGGATAAAGCCGACGTTCGAGGGCTATCCCGATCGGGATCTGACGCAGATGGCGTCGGTCTCCGGCGGGCAGCTTCCCGGGCCGCCGGCGTCGGCGCCGTCACGCTATCGTTAGGACGTGGCACGCTATCGTTAAGGCGAGGCGCGCTACCGCTAAGACATGTCACGCGATCGCTGAGTGGCGGCGGGCCGCTAGAGCGTGTCGAGGATAGGTGTAGCGTCGTTGGCGTGGGCGAGGCAAGTTTGGCAAGGAGACCGAAGCAGACGAATTGGTAGATTCGTCGATGCAGGTCGACGACGTCAAACGCAGTCGTAGCCCGCCAAGACGCTAGAGATAAACGAGACGCGCTCTAACGCGTAGCCGGATCGTAACCAGACTGGCGGAGCTTCTCGCGAGCGCGGCTCAACATCGGACCGATGCTGTTTTCCGGCATGCCGGTCGCCATGCTGATTTCGTAGTAACTCTTGCCCTCGAGGTGATAGAGCCGCAGCACGTCGGCCTCGGTGCCCTCGAGCTCTTCGAGCAGCCGCTCGACCTGTTCGCGACTGCTGATTCGCTGTACGGCGTCGGGCTGCGTGTCGGGGGCGTTCTCCAGGGCCTGCTCGCTCGCTTCGGCGGCGACGGGGGCGCCCGCGGTCTTGCGTCGCAGCATTTCACGCACGACGATTCTTCGGGCGACAACGGCCAGGTACGTGGCCAGGGAGCTTTGGCCGCGGAAGCGACGCAAGACGGCAAAGTCGTTGTCGATGATGCCGAGGAACACCTCGGCGGCAAGGTCGTCTCGATCCTGCTGACTGATGCGGATCGAGCGGATGGTGGCCGTGTGATTGATCACATGGACGACCAATCCCATGAAGCGGTCGACAAAGTCGTTCCAGGCTCCCGGCTTCTGATCCAGACAGCGTTCCAGGAGCGTACGGTCAATGTTGGAGAAGACCACGTAGCAAGACCCTCGAACCTTGCCGCTCCGCGCTGCCGCGACCGGGACCGCAACTTCGCGCAGTTGCAAGAATGAACCACCCATCTTCGATTCTAGAAGCGACCGCATATCGAAGCAAGGGAAACCTCATGCTTCGCAGAACCCTGTGTCTGTAGCATTTAGGACGCCTGCGGCGGTCGCGAAAGAGCTGCGCCACGATTGCCTTGACAGCCATTTGGGGCACTCCTAAGATGCCGACAGTTGGCCAGAGAACCTGCTCGACGGAGCACCTAGACGGAGGGTACTTGACCGCCCAGGGTGCCCAGAGAGAAAGTGGGTTTTCGGGGGCCGCCCAGGCGGCAGACTTACCTTACGCTCGTCGACGTCTTTCGCCGACGAGTCCCTTAACTTTCGGAGGCCGGACGTGCGATGCCTACGTCGGTCGCGCCGCCGAGCCCTGCGAGATTAGGAGAGCCAGTTTCATGACCCACGTCGTCGCTGAACCCTGCTTCGGATGCAAGTACACGGATTGCGTCGTGGTTTGTCCGGTCGAGTGTTTCTACGAGGGCGAGAAGATCCTCTACATTCACCCGGACGAGTGCATCGATTGCGAAGCGTGTGTTCCCGAGTGCCCTGTCGAGGCGATCTTCCACGAAGACAATCTGCCCGAGGAGTGGGCCGAGTTCACGCAGCTCAACGCCGAGATGGCACCTCAGTGCCCGCAGATCACTGAGAAGAAGGAACCGCTGGCCGACGCCTAAACGTTGGAGCAGACGGCATCCGGTCGGCGACCTTTCCGCGACGACATCCCACGCGGCAAGATTTGCGCGCGGGGTTGGCCCAATCGAGAGGCCGCCTACTTCAGGTCGACCGACCAGTAGGCGTTGCTCAGGAACGTCTTCCAGCTCTCGTACTTGGGGTTGCCCAGCTTCATCGCCAGCAGGGGGCTGTGCTTCGGCCGCACCGGTTGACGTATCAGGTGCATGTTCGCCTGCTGAGGCGTGCGCCCCCCCTTCTTGACGTTGCAACGGACGCAACAACAGACGATGTTCTCCCAGCTCGTTTCGCCGTTGTGGCTGCGCGGGACGACGTGATCGAGACTCAATTCGCTCGTCGGAAAATGACCGCCGCAGTACTGGCAGCGATTCCGATCGCGGGCGAAGACGTTGCGGCGATTGAAGCGCAGCCGTTGCTTGGGAACCTTGTCGTAGTGCAGCAGCCGAATGATCCGCGGCACCTGCAACTCGAAGTTGACCGAGCGAATCCAGTCGGAGTTCGACTCCCGCTCCTCGAATTCCGCCCGCAATGCGCTGATCTCCTGCCAGGAGACGAAGTCGTAGTTCGCGTAGCGGTTGTTCTCCTCGATGTGAATCACTTCCGCCAATTCGCGGAACAGCAGGGCAATGGCCCGACGCACGTTGATCACGTGCACCGCCATATACATGCGGTTGAGCACCAACACGCTGCTGCCGATGACCGAAACCGGATTGTTGCCTGCGACGGAGGCCATAATCGAGCTCTCCCTCCGATATGCACGTCTTGAGGAGCTTCGTCCCTGCGACTCGTGTGGCCAGCGACGGCCCCTCCCATCGCGGCGGCCGGCAGACTCTCCCCCATCCTCGGAATCCGAACCGCCAGGTTGTTCGTATTCTAATCAGGGGTGCTGTCACAGGCCACCCGCATCGACCGCGGCCCCGCATGAAGTTACGATGAACGGTCGTCTCGACGGCTGCGAAATGCGGCCCATTCGACAAGGCGGTCCATTCGACATCGGCGGCCGCTTCGCTATCACGGAGTCGCGACGCAGAAAAACTACTTGATTTGTCTTGCCAACGCCTTCCTCGGCTCAGTAGGATGAATCGTGTGGTGAGGACCGCCACAAACCAGGCAACAGGTGGTACGGAGTGTTACCTGATCCAATAGCTAGGAAGGGCAATTGATGATTCACTATTCTTGCGACTGCTGTAAGCGGAAGATCGATCCGCACGACGAACTCCGCTACGTCGTCCGCATGGAGGCGTTCGTCGCCATGGATCCGTCCGGCGACGACGACGAAGCCGATCGCGACCACCTCGAAGAGGTGCAAGACATCTTGCAGCGTCTTGAGGAGGAAGACTGCGACCAGATCAGCGGCGACGTCTATCGCGAGATGCGCTACGACCTTTGCTCGCAATGTCACAAAAAGTTCGTCGCCGATCCGCTCGGCCGCCAGGCCGCCCTGCAGTTCGATTTCAGCGAAAACTAAGCGGCGACGCCTCCGTCGCGTCGCAGGCCGACTTGAACCGCGAGGCGCAACGGCGATTCGCAAATCGCGGTGTCGCTCGCTCACCTGTTCACCGGAATGCCTGCCGCCTATCGCCGCCGCCGGCCCTTTTCCGCCGCTGTGGTGTTGGTGGTCGTGTTGCTGCTGGCGGCCCGCTTCTATCTGGCCGAGCCGCCGGCCGCCGAACCGCCCCCGCTCGTCGAGGGCGATCATGTCGTGCGCCGCGTCGTCGACGGCGACACCTTGTTGATGACCGATGGCGTTCGCGTCCGCCTGATCGGCGTCGACACGCCCGAAACGGTCAAACCCGATGCCCCCGTCGAACCGTGGGGCAAGGAGGCCGCGGAGTTCACCCGCAACTTCGTCGCCGGCGGCAACGTTCGTCTCCGCTTCGATCGCGAGCGGCTCGACGATTTCGGCCGCACGCTGGCCTATGTCTACGTCGGCGAGGCGATGCTCAATGAAGAGCTGATTCGCGCTGGGCTCTCGCCCGCCCGGACCCGCTTCCGCTACGCGCCGGCCATGAAGAAGCGGTTCCGCACGGCCGAAGACGAAGCCCGTCGCGCCGGACGTGGCATCTGGTCGGACAAGCAGCCGTAGGCCTTTCGAGTTCATCGGTTCTTCCGGGGTATGCACGACAACCTTGCACGGGCAGGGAAGTGCCACCCTGGACGAATCGCATGACGTCCGGCATGCCCACGCCAAGCGTGGGGACGGCACCCCGGCCTGTCATCCTGTCATCCTGTCATCCTGTCATCCCGTCATCCCGTCATCCCGTCATCCCGTCATCCCGTCATCCCGTCATCCCGTCTGTTCCCCGCGAATCCACACGGGCCGGATGCCACCGCTGGTTCGTCCTGCGGCACGCTGATAAAATTCGCGTTTTCGCGCGACGCTCGGCCCTCGCGCCCTTGGCCCCCACGCTCATTCGGCCCCTGCTTGCACTCGACGGAGATCAATGTGTCGGACTCAAACACAACCCGCATCGCCGTCATCGGCGGCGACGGCACCGGACCGGAAGTCGTGGCCGAAGGACTCAAGGTCCTCAAGACCGTCGCCCAGCTCGACGGCTTCAAATACGAGACGAAGTCGTTCGACTACGGCGGCGATCGCTATCTGAAGACCGGCGAGGTCCTGCCCGAGGGCGCCGTCGACGAGCTCTCCACCTTCGATGCGATCTATCTCGGCGCGGTGGGTCATCCCGACGTCGCGCCAGGCATCCTCGAAAAGGGGCTGCTGCTCGATCTCCGCTTTCAGCTCGACCAGTACATCAACCTGCGACCGGTCAAGCTGTTCCCCGGCGTCGAGACCCCGCTGGCCGGCAAGGGTCCCGACGACATCGACTTCGTCGTGGTGCGCGAAAACACCGAGGACCTCTATTGCGGCGTCGGCGGCTTTCTGAAGAAAGGCACCGCGGATGAGGTCGCCACCCAGGCGGCCGTCTACACCCGCAAGGGTTGCGAACGCTGCATCCGCTGGGCCTTCGAGTACACCCGTCGCCGCGACAACCCCAAGAAGATGCTCACGCTGGTGGCCAAGACCAACGTGCTCACCTACGGCCACGATCTCTGGTGGCGGACCTTCCAGGACGTGGCCCAGGAGTATCCCGACATCAAGGCCGACTACAACCACGTCGACGCCTGCTGCATGTGGATGGTGAAGAACCCCGAGTACTACGACGTGATCGTGACCACGAACATGTTCGGCGACATCATCACCGACCTGGGCGGCATCTTGCAGGGCGGCATGGGCGTGGCCGCCGGCGGCAACATCAACCCCGAGCCGGGCGGAACCAGCATGTTCGAGCCGATGGGCGGCAGCGCCCCGAAGTATACGGGACAGGGGGTCATCAACCCCATCGCCGCCGTGAACGCCATGGCGATGCTGCTCGAACAGGCAGGCCACGCGGCCTCGGCCCAGCGGATCCATCGGGCCATCATGACCGTGACCGGCACGAAGATGCAAAGCCAGGCGGCCGGACGCATGGGCTACTCGACCAGCGAGGTCGGCGACCTGGTCGTCGAGCAGCTCGGCTAGTCGTTGCGGCGAGGTGCGCGGCGGGGTGCCATGGCCACCCGTGCTTGGTAAACGACAGGCTTCGCTTGGTCGCAACACTGGCAGGCAAGCAGGTTGGTGCGACGCGGGCGAGCCGGAGTTTTTGCGCCAGATCCCGGAAATTCGCACCGGACGCGCAAAAACTCGAACCGCTTGCCCAGGCAGACCTTAGCGCGGTGTGAAACAGGGCCGAGTTGAGTCGCAAATCGAGAGCCGGCTTGAGCTTCGGTTTTTGCGACCCCACCCGTGGGTGTCCGGCAAAAAACTCCCCGCAACGTGCGAGTCTTCGCTTGGTGTCTTGCGACGTTAACCAGGTTGTCAAAGAGCGCGCGTGGCGGCCCTGCCGACGCGACCGCGCGAAAGTGGCGGCAACCTCCAACGTAACGAGACGCACGAAAACCGCAACGACGAAATGTGACAGGTGCGACGACGTCGGTTCTTTTCGGACAGGATTACGGGAGCACCCTACGGCTCGGCGGGAGCCTCGCCC
>ERZ869936.1529-NODE-1529-length-16242-cov-6.952616_pt1 | contig 16242 bp, 21 predicted proteins | sample MGYA00520876_ERZ869936 | MGnify/ENA primary metagenome ERZ869936 (study PRJEB32218, sample SAMN09650985) | biofilter metagenome | isolation source: enrty point of leading RO module | place: Saudi Arabia: Thuwal, RO plant located on Red Sea | collected 2016-02-17 ...
ATCTCGCAGGCCTCCGGCCGTCTTCTCCTCTCCGTGACTTGCCGACTTACGTCGGATCCCGTACTGGACGCACCCTTCTCCGTCAAATAGTCCTGCTGTCTATTTCCATGGTAGTCGCTTCATAACAGATTGTCTCCTGTTGAACGCGATCTGGTTTATATATTTGGTGTTCCCTCTGGTTATCGCTTACGCGGTTTTCCAGTTATTCAGAGAAGGTTTAGACTTCACTCCTTAGTTAATGAAGTTGCCAATCTCACTCGCGATTACATGGTCAGTACCTAGAGCCATTGTAATTCACTTCCTTGATGAAATGGGTTAAAGGATTACTTTACCCGACCTTCGCTATACGCCTTCATAATCTCTGCCTGAAAGGCAGGATCTGAGTACACTTCGGGCTGTTGAGTCCGGAGCTGCATCAGAGCCGTTCGGCTGTACGTCTTCTTGCCAGAAGAATTGGTACCAGAGGTCTCCAGTGACGCTGCCTTAGCCTCCTCCGTGAGAGAGGTGGGGGCGGCCTGGTTAGCAATAGGCGTAGTCTGCTCAGTCTCCTGCGGTGAGGGCTCAGCCTGCTGGCTTGCCATCACAGTGGACTTATACTCATCGAGCAGATACGCAGCCGAATCGAAATCCCCCTGCTGCGCGTTGGCTACAAGCCTCTGCCGCATCGGGGTGGCGTTCGCCCAGTTCACGAATTCCGGGGACTGTGCGATATCGTTAAGGTCTGGGTGTCGAGCGACAAAGCGCTCACGCTTGAGTTCGGCCTCAAGCTCATCGATGCGACGCTGGGTGTCAGAGTCCCGTTGGGCATCGCGCGACTTGAGATAGGCCTCAAGCGCTTCGGTCGGGTTATCCAGCAGAGCTGCACCAGTGAGCTTGGGAAGCTCAGGGGCAGGAGCCGGGGCCGGTTGTGGCTGTGCAGCCTGGGGCTGCTGTTGTAGAATCTGATCCGTCAGCTTGCGCTGCACGCCCAGCTCGTTGGCCATTCGGCCATGAGCACTTTGCAGGTTGAGGTAGGCCTCGTGCTGCTTGGCGGCGCTCTCTTCTACATTGCCGGTCCAGAACTTTTGGTCAATCCACGCGGGACATTCCGTGTTCTGATTGTCGGTCGCTTGTCCTTCGGGATTGGCAGGCTGGTTCTGTCCAGCAGCGTCCCGTACATCTTCTACAAGCTGGTTAAGGTCGGTCTTGTCGACCGTATTGTCTACTAAAGCCATTAAGCAATCCTCCTGGCCGGTCCCTTATGGGAGTGTCGGTGGTGGGTTAATCAAGGGGGATGAATCAGTCAGCACCAGGGCGCGGGCCGTAGTCGCCGTGCTCCGCTAGTGATCGTTCTTCCTTTTCCTTTTGCGCTCTACACATCCTATCGTATCTATCCAGAGTCTCGGGGCCTGCACTAGGCGAAGCAACCATCGATAGCCAGTCAATACGAGGGGGCGTGATAAGCGCCCGTGTAGCAGTGCCGCCGCACTGAGGACAATTCTGGGGCTCGTCTCGATCCTTGAGCTTCACCAGATCCTCGTGGACGTTACCACACGTTTCGCAGCGGTAGTCGTAGGCGGGCACTTACTCGAAGTCCCCAGCAGACTCATCTACCGCCTGCTGCGCAGTTTGCAGTTCCTCTGCGTACTGCGAGAATTCGTCTTCCATACGCTTCTCCAGGGTTGTGGCGTAAGTAAGTCCGTCCCGGATACCGCGAAGGTAGTTGTAGTTATCCCAGGATTGTGCGTTCTGCAGTCCCGTGATTGCGCTGTTGAGAGTCTCCTCCAGATCCTCCAGCAGGATATCCCAGCCGTCAGATTCCAGAAGCCTCTCCAGCTTCATGTATCGATCCTTCATGCCGTCAGGCAGAAGTTTCAACATTGTCATTTGGTCCATAGTTCTCTCCCTTAGTCAGCGTTAGGAGCCACTGCCCCCACTGTTGATCTGCCGTATACGTGCTTCGACTTGCTTCTCCTGAAGCTCCAGGCGCTTACGAGCGATCTCGTTCTGCTCCGCAAAGCGGTCAATCTCCTGACCCTGCAGCACGACTCGTGCCTGCTCTACGCGAACCTTGTCATCCTCCACATCCGCACGGCGGGTGGCGACTTCAGCCTCAGCCAGGATCTTACGGATCTCAGCCAGAGTCTTCTGGTTCTCCAGCAACTCCTGCGTAGCCTGGGCCTTAGCGGCCTCAAGCTGCAACTCCTGCAGTTCCTGCTGCTGTTGCTGCTCTTCCGGCGACGGGGGTTGTAGAGCCTGCTCCATGGCCTGTAGGATCTGTGCTTTGTTCGTCACAGACGATAGGTCCATGATCCCCTGTGCCACCGCTACGGTAACCTGAGGGAACTGCTCGGGCAGCATGGCCATAAGCTGCGTCAGGTTAGCCTGCTCTACCTCTCGGGCTACGATGCCCAGGGAGGCTTTAACCTGAAACTTGGCGTCTACCGGGTAGCGCTCAGGAGCAAACTGCATGTACCGCAACATGCTCTTACGGATAGCGGGACCAAGTAGATTCCTCTCTACGTTCTGGATGGCCCTCTTCGCACGCTTAACGAAGGCCCCAAGGAACACGGAGTTGGCAGTGGCCCCGGAGGCACCTGACTGGGATTGATTCTTCAGGCTCGTGGCCGTGTCGAACGCCCCGGTCCCCATCTGGACCATCTGCATAAGTTCTTGCGTTTGGTTGAACGTGTTCGGCTGGAAGTTGCCCACCTGTACGGGCTCCAACACTTCACTAGGCCTACCCTGAGTGAGCCACACCTTGCCGGGCTTGACTTCCATCTTGAACCCACGGGGAACCCGTCCAGAGTCCACCCCGATCATAGGGGCACTGACGAAGCCAAGAGCATCAATACGGGCTCGCATTTCAGCATCCAGTGCCTTCTGCGGGTTGTATCCCTTCTCTGCTACACCTCGTCCCCAGAACCTGCCTGGTACCCTTTCCCACTGAAAAGCGATGATAGAGCGATCCTGCATTACAAAAGGGTTAACCATGGCTCGCAACAGTACTGAGCCGTTGGCGATAGTGACAATGGCCTCAACCATGGGGCCGTCTACCCCTCGGTCGTTACGGCGGTCATCCAGCTCCAGCAGGATGTCCAGATCCGTCTCCGGTCTGCGGAGGCGGTTCATCAGCTTGAGAGGTACCTTGCCGTGATACTCCAGCACCTCCACAGAGTCTGTGTCGTGGGAGTTCAGGGTTTGGTTTGCTTGTGCCTCAGTGGAGAAATCGACCTCGTGTCCGGTCTTCTCCTTGCGCCCAGGGGCCAGTACGACCAGAGCATCCTTGCGGTAGATATTCATCTGGATCTTTTCCAGCACGGAGTGCATGGGCTTGACCATCTTGTGAGCACAGCCCAGCATGTCTGAGATACACGTCGCGGAGGGGTCCGGTATGAACTCGTCAGGTCGGATAGGCTCCCACGGGACGATAACCCTTTGGTCACGCTGCGCGCGCAAACGAAGGTTCTGATCCCGTACTAGGGTCAGGTCCTCGATCACGTCAGTGCTGACCTTCATGATCCCTGTACCGAAGATAGCAGAGTTCAAGACAGCCTCTGAAGCCGCATCCTTGGCGTTCGTGAAGTCCAGATCCTCTGTGAGCTGATCACGGGCCAGAGTGGCGTCCAGCTTCTGCTCATCGGCCAGGTCGTCAACAACATCAAACCACTGCTCCCTAGAAAGCATGGCCTCTTCGACCTCTGCCACCGACATCTCGATAGCTTGTGCGAGGGCGGGTGCGATAAGCCGTGAGCGCTCGCTGAGGCGGTTCTTGTCCTCCTGGCTCCATTGGCCGCGCCACATGCGCCAGTACTCAGCCCACTTGCGGTTGTAACCCTGGTTACGGAAATCCTCCCACTTGGACACCTTGGGAACAACCCAGCCCACCAGCTCCATCTCTGGGCTCATCTGATCGTTGGGACGCCCCGTGTCACTGGGGGCATCTACCAGGATCGAATTACCTCTCGTATGAATCTCGCTCATTAATACCCGCTATTATCTAAATAGTCCGCAGCGCGTCTGATACAGGTTCTGCAGGGCTTTTCCATATCAGTAGCCCGAGTCCAAGTCCATTGCTTCCCACTCCTCGATGTCGTGATCCCGGTAGTATCCTACGGACTGCATTTGATCCACGTAGGCTAGGGCATCCGGCCCATCGTCGTGGGCGAGCGGATCGGGGAAATCGGCCACCTGGTCTAAGAACCACTCATTCCACGGCTCTCCTCGGCGGGAGGCCTTGGACATGACCGACGTGTCGCTCAGGAGCTTCACACGCCCTCTCTGGGCACGCCCCTGCAGCGCGTTTACTATTCTGTCTATCTTGCGTGTGTTGCCATGGGACAGGGCCTCTGGAGTCACGTAGCGGTTGAATCTACGCATCTCGTCTTCCAGATAGTCGCCGATGGCATTCATCAGCGCTCCCTTCTCGATCCCTAATCGGCAGTTAGGAGTCTGGTCTACCGTACGAATGATCCGCAGGGCGACCTCTCTAGCGTCCCAGTGGCCGTGCTGCATGTCCAGCACGTACCAGGCGTCCTCGGTGACGTACGTGGTGCAGATCACCGTCTCGTCCGTCCGCACAACCTTGTTGCGCTCTTTGACGAAGCCGGCCAGGTCCACCGTTACGTAGAACGATCCCTGGTAGCCTCCATGCACAACGTGGTTGCCGTTGCCGTCCCTTCCTTCCAGGTCCAGCTTGTCAACCACCTCGAACCACGAAGGCTTGAGAACGTTGCCTCCGCCGGATACGAAGTCAGCCTCGATCTCCTGCCGCACCGTCTCCCGCGACGAGTTGTCGCTATCCATTAACCGATTCAGTTCGTGTTCGGCCAGGAACGGGTTGTCGAGAGACCGGAAGTGGAAACTCTCGTACATAGGATACGGGTCGTCAGTGTCCTCGAAGTGGTACTCCATGCCCCTCATGAACATCGTGTAGAAGTGGTTCTTGCCCTTCGGTGTCCCGATGAACAGAGCATCCCCTTCGTAGTCCATGAGGGCCGGATCTAGAATCTCGGTCCACACGTTGGCCCGCATGTCCGCGTACTCATCGAGTACCACATAGCTCAGGCCAATACCGCGAAGGGAATCTGGGTTATCCGCCCCCTTCACGTAGATCTTGCGATCATTGATTAGCTGCAGCCATCCCTCGTTGCTGTTGACCCCACGGATGAGGCCCCCTTCCTTCTCATACCCCAGAAGCGTCTTCAGCTTGGGCCACATGATCCGCTTACCCTGGTCGAACGTGGGGGCTACGTAATACACGCCAGCCTCTTCGTTCAGGGCATACCCTCGGTGCTCCTCTTTGAGGGCGGCTATACCGAGCATATAGGCAGCGAAATGGGACTTACCGAAACGGCGTCCCGCTGCGCAGATCTTGAAGCGGGCTGGGCTGTTGTATATGGCAGCCTGCCCAGGATGTAGGGATACTACAAACTCTCCCACGAGCTATCCTTATCGCGTGCGGCGCTTAGCAGCCTCCAGGGCGCTCCTGTTACGCTCACGACGGCGAGAGACGGCAGTACCTGTAGAGGTATCAGCAGACTTGCGCCTTACCGTGGGCTTGCTCTTAACGCGCTCAACACGGCCTCGGCGCAGAGCCGGGCCGCTGAACTGCGGAGTAGAGCGAGTACCGCTATTGCGTGCGTTGACTTTGGGATCAGCAGCCATTAGCTGCGGCCCTTACCACGCGACGTGCTTTGGTTGTCCGGCGTGCCAGACTTGCCTTGAAAGTTCGGGGGCTGATGGAGACGCGACTTCGGCGCACTGCCGACTACCTGTCCGCCACCGCTTTGATCTTCACGGCTTTGCTTAGAAACTTTACCACCAGTGGCCATTACGACTCCTCAGTGTTCTCTATTACGACCCCTGTGACTTCCTTCTCAGGATTCTGGGTCAGGTTTTCGATGCGGATGGTAATGCCTCCCTGTATGTCGGGAGCATCGTCACCATCCCTGGCGTTGGACAATACCTTGTCCAAAATCAGCTTGGCAGCGCCTACGGAGCCCGAAAGGGCCTCGTCTACCATGCGCTGCACGATGTTCTTGATATCATCAGGCTTGACGTTCTTGCGAACAGCAATCTCAAGGTCTTGCTTCAGTTCCGTCAGTTCGTTCTTACGACCTTTGGGGCGGCCTGCAGGATTCCCGCTCTGGCCTTTAACATACTGCCCTCTGTCGTTCCTCGTGACTTCTTGGTCCATTACGGCACAATTGATCTGAGTAAACCCGTGCTGTCCACGTCAAACGTGGCTATCACAGTACCTCCAGATCTCCCTCCCTCGTCGTAAATCTCGATGGTGCGTGAATCTCCCACACCTACCGTTATGTCGGCCTCGTTGGCCAGAATGCGTTTCACCAGCAACAGACAGGAGCGGTCGGTCTCGTTGAACGGGCTGCCTACGAAGGTGGCTGCTGCCGACAAGCGGTTGACAAACTGCACGCTATTGTTCGTAGCGAAGATCAGCCCTCCGAGGGCCTGGTTCACCACGTTACCGCCACCCACCGTCAGGCTCCCGGACACACTCAGAGACTGGATTACCCAGGCCTCCAGAAGTATGACGTTCAGGGCCGTCTCTACGTTGTCCGTTGCGTCCAGGGTTACTGGATTACCAAAGGTGCCGATGTCGGGGAATATTATCCCAATCTCGCTGTGTTCGGCTTCCTTGATGGCCGTCTTCAAGTCGGTAGCGGTGACACTGGTCACCCCTGCCTCGACTTCGATCTCCTGGTCCTCCCAGTCAAATCCGTAGTCAGTCGTCCCTACTGTAGCGGTATAGAGTACAGCCATCGTGGCCCCGTTATGATGCGGTGGGACCCGTACCGACTCGTGCGATCAGATCTTGCACCCGCTGTTCTTTGACTTTCTGCAGTTCCACGTAGACCTGCTCGATCTTGCGCATGACCAGTACCAGCTCCCCCTCTAGGGTGGCAATCTTGGCGTTCTGGTCATTCAGAGCCTCGACAACTGCTAGGCGGTTCTTGCGAGCTGCCTCCAACTTAGTGGTGGCAGTCTGCTCCTCACGGTCCATGTCTTCGTATTCTTTATGGGTGGGTCCCATATCTCTCTCCCTTATTCGTCTAGTACTAGTTGGACTGTCTGGTCTGCACCACCTGAGTTGATCGTACCTACAATATTGGCAGTACGATAATTAGGTGATCCGCTACTCTTACGAATCCTACCTCTATACGGCTGGTCATTTGTGTAATTAAACTGAGTGTCCTGGATAATTCCACTAGCATTAGTCGTTCCGTTCAGGATAACCGCTGTTGCTAGGATAGTCCCGGTTGCCGGAGTCGTCGGAGATCCAGATACCGTAAAGTCGTACGTATTCGTAGTGACGTTTGTAATCGTCTTGATGCCGGTGTATTCAGACTGATCGGCATCACGGATAACTACCTGTGCCCCGCTCTCCAAACCGTGTGCGGTATGCGTTACAGTAGCCGTAGATCCGCTGCGCGTGATAGTGACTACATCGTCAGAAGGCAGATCCCCGCCTGCGTCGGCCTCCATCAAGGCTCTAGCATTCTCGATAACACTGAGATCAGATTCAGCAACTACCGTCAGCTTGACAGTAACGGTCTGGGGTACGTTAAATACTGTCCCACCGTCCGAAGTGAAGAAATCTAGAGTACCCGTGCCGATGTTGTGAATCCAGACCCCTTCGGTCTTGGACACATTACGGTTAGTGAAGTAGCCGTCCGCCCCAAGGTAAACTAATTGATTGGCGTCAGAATCTGTACCTCCCCAGATGATCACATCATCGAAGGGGGCTACAAGCGGGACTTCTGCCATGCGAGCTGCCAGGTAGTCATACACCACCGTCATGTTCTCGCCCTGGGCGTTCACTTCCCAAGTGTATTCTTCGTAGAAGCCTGCGGTGTCCGTCGTAGCGGAGAACGTAGACGTACCACCAGTAATCGTCTGGTTATCCGTGAATTCCGTACCGTTCCAGGTGTCTACAAGTACAGTACCCTCAGTACCAGTCCCGTAAAAATCGACTACGACTCCAGTAGCACTACCCTGCGTTAAAGTTTCTCCGATCTGCGGAGCACTACCAGTACCAGCATCATAGTTCAGCGCCTTCATGGGACGCGTGTCTGTCTCACCCGCTGCGTGACGCTCTACCGTGGGGTTAGTCGTAGGATTCGTCAAAGCCGTGGATTGCGTAGCCTCCGTGATCGCGGGATCATTCAATAGAGCTACCTGAATATCCAGTCCACCAGAAAGGTTAGCCGTGAACGGGACCGTTGCGGGCAACCTGCCGTAGATGTAACCTCTCCACGCAAAGCCGCCTCGAGCGGCCTCGTTAACAGAAGTCGTGCCATTAGGAGTGTATACGTTGTTGAGTACGTCAGTTACGTAAACAATATCGTTCTCAGCGACTTCATCCTCAAATCGCAGATCTGCTATAGGATCGTACGCGGCGGAATCCGACTGATTTGTGTTCTCAGTAGGAAGGTTGTCGTTCAGAGTCCCTTCGTATATGTACCCGTGAACATCCGCCAATCCCTCTCCTGCACCCGTCACTGGGCGCACAATCAGCGACATTAGTTCTTCAATAGAAGTTCCAGTAGTGGAACTAAACTCAAAGCTACGCTGATCAGTAAGGTCAGGGTCCCAAACAGGGTTAACAAACCTAAAGGTTTCGTTCTGATCACAAGTTACAAACTGTTCAGAATCGATAAAGGTAATATTACGAAGATGCTCGAAGATGACGCTGGCAGTGTGGGTACTTCTGTCTGAGCGAAATCCCCCAAAATTAGCTACATCACTATCGTTTAGACCTATAACCACCATGCCGTTGATTCTATTGGCATGATCTCCGCTATTACCGTTATCTAACAACAACTCAATTTCATAAACAGTCGTGTTATCGTTGCTTTGGGTGACTACATCTCGCCATTTAGCGGCGCTACCTTGAGTTCCTGGGCCAAGATCGAATATCTTGGCATTCTTGATAATTGCTAACACTTCTCTACGGAACTTAGCCTCACTGACCGTCAGAGTCCCAGAGTCTTCCACGTTGATAAACTCTCTGGGTGATCTAATCTGCAAGTCATGCAGAAAGAACATTGCTCCATAATTATCGTGCACTCCCAGTCCGGTGCCGTTAGTGCCAGAGGTGCTGATATACCCTCCGTTAACCGACACGCCTCCCTGCTCGTAGCCAACAGTGAACACGCCGCCATTCGCCATTTCGAACGAGTCAGCTACGTTGTCAAGTTCCATCGCCTTGCCGTCGTTTATGGCTAGCCATCCGTGACGCGTGCCGTCAGTCGAAGGGCCTACCTTTATGCGGCGGGTAGCCTCAAACACTCCAGACTGGGAACGAAGAGTTAATCCTGTCTGGGTAGCATAATCCTCTAAGATGTAACTGACTGCCCAATTATCGCCAGACACAGGAGCAGTATCCCAATCCTCGTGCACAGTAAGAGTGTTAGAGGAATCTGCGGTGATAAAGCGCAGCTCAAAATGTGGAGCGAATATACAATCAAACGTCGCACCCGTGCCTGCACCGCCAGTCACACTCACTGAGTCATTCGGAGGGGACGGCTGTCCCGTCATTGCCCCTCGACGTATAGCGAAGCTAGCCTCACGGGTGATAGAAACTTCGGTAACCGCACCGCTGCTAACAGCAGTCACAGTTACCTGTGGAGCACCGCCAGGACCGGCAGTGCCGCCGCTTAGGGTAAGGACATCATTTACCGCGTAGCCACTACCTCCCGCGTTCACGGTGGCTCGGACCAGCTTCATCTCCCACGGACGGATCGCGATCATGCGACCGACATAGGAGGGAGTACTCTCCAGGTTCCCTTCGTTGTTGGAACCTATGGCGTCAGGGACAATTACCTGATTGGCGTTTGCCCCTACTTGGGACCCAAGAGTAGAGGCAGCACCAGCGGACTCTTTTGCCGCACTGGTGCACCTGATGCCATCACCAGAACTACTCGTAAGAGCCACGAGTATTACTCGTCAGCGGTACGGATAGCCGTGGTCGAGCCTCCAGAGTTACCAAGCGTTGCCGTGGTCTCGAAGGTGATAATCGGCGTAACGCCTCCGTCTCGAACGCGCACGAACAGAGTACGGTCTGCATTGTACACGACCGTGAAGCTCTCGCTCGTTGCTGCTGCCAGCTTGTCGATGTATCCGAGGAATACATTGTTAGTTGCTGATGCATTGTCCGTGGAGAAGTCCGTAGAGGGAATGGTAAATGTGCTACCAGTCCAGGAGGTGTAGCGATGTATACTATACAGTCCGCTATCGCGTTCGACGCGGATAGAGCTGGTCGTGCCGGCCGCCGTAGGGGTATCCGAGGGGATAGCAGTCGTGATGACTACGCTGGTCTCGGCTGCACCCGTCAGGGCTGTGTTCAGAGAGAACTGAGCCAGGTCCACAGCACCAGAGTTGTCGTTCGTGACCAGTACTCGGTCTTCGCCCGACACCAGTCCAAACACGGTGAACGTTACGTTGTTCGGCGGGTTACGCTGCACGTTGCCCAGGTCGAAGAATGTATCCGAAGCCGACGTGTCAGCCTCTTCCATGCCGACACCGTAGGCACCGATCAGAGCCGAACCAGTGGACTGGCCGATAAACGGGGTGCTGATGGTACGCTCTGTTACCGAGCCATTCACATCCACGAAGTTGGCCGTGCTGGCTTCCGAGTACAGACGGGTGTTGTCAACTGGGGCTACCCCGCTAAGCAACTGTCCGTACAGGTTACCCGTGGTACCGTCGTCGTCTATGGCGTACAGAGCCATTCGGCCGTATACCGCCGTGCCAGTGGCCGGGGGAGTAGCGTCGTTGACTGCTGCCGTTGCACCAGACGTTTGTCCGGTGAATGCATCATTGTCAGCAACTGTGCCGGATTCCAAAACGACTATCATGTCGCCTGCCAGGTTTAGGCTGCCGCCCAGTACCCGACCTTTCCAGGCCGGAGTCGCGCCCGGGCCGTGAATCGCTTCGCCGACTACAAACGGGCCGCCAGCTAGCGTATCATAGGTCAAAACCTCGCCGAACACCCACTCATCGTTGGTGCTGGCCATAGTGCCTGTCTCGTTGTCATAAGCAAACGAGTGCGTAAGACCTCGGAACAGTTCACCGTTCTGACCGTTGAGAGTAGATGAGCTACGATCTCGCGTCAAGTACTTCATACGCTCGAAGAACTGGTTGATCGTGAACGTGTCACGATTCCATTCCGAGTAGTACTCCTCGTTTACGCTGTTACCATCGATGTCTAGAAGACGCAAGCCTTCCGTGTTCGTGATGGTGGTCCAGGTCGCAACCGTGGCCTCTGCCGTCGTGTTGTTCAGGTCACTGGAGTCCGACAGGGCCAGTACGTTGTTACCACGCGACGTACCGTTGATACGGAACTCGCCGTAGGTTCGCAGGAACGTGCGGTTGGTACCCAGCAAGCGCCGGCCGTCGATGTCTACGCCGTCCGCCCGCGTCTGGATCATGAAGCGGTGAGAGATGCCCTGAGCAGAGTCAGCGTTCAGACCCTGAGAGATCAAGTACGAGTCGCTAGTATCCCAGTCGTTGTCCGTTCCACCGGACAGTACCGCCGTGATGGTCGTCGCCGTATTGGCCGTAATAAGACCCTCTGACCCGTCCGTGACGTTCCGAATGACGTAACCGACCCACTGGTCCGTGGTCCAGGACTCACCAGAGTCCGTAAGTACGGAGGCGTCGTTGGCACCATCGTGAGTCCCGCCCACGCTGAAGTTCCAGAAGTCGTCGGTCAGGACCGCACCAGCCTGGTGCAACTGGATCATGATGCCAACGTTACCGAAGTTTACAACACCATCCCAAATGGTGTCGCCACCGTCTTGGATGATCGAACCGTCGTACAGGTGCTCAGCTTCAGTGGACGTGATGTTGTAGCCATTGATGAGCGTGATAATGTTGTCCGTCGAACGCGACGAGGACGTTACGTCTATGATATCGTGCTCGTCATCGCCAGTGTACTCTTCGTCATCTGCGAAGTCCTGCAACCAGCGGTGAAACTCGATGACGGTAGCGTAACTGGGGGCAGTTCCGCCGTGGTCATCTCCAACGTACCGGACATTCTTAGTGGCTCGATCCACAGTCCAGTCGGCATCTACCATTGCCATAGGTTCAAATCCCTTTGATTAGATCTAAGTCCGTTTAAGTACCGTCCCGCTGGTCCTCAAACCAAGGGAAGCGCACCTTGCGCCTCAACGGGAATACGGTGTTTATGAAGAAATACCCGAACCCTGTAGCTACTCCCCCAGAGCCGATAAGGCGGGTTAGACGCCTAAACCAGTACTTCCGGTCCTTACGCGTCGCTGTCGAGACTCGCGGATGCCGATAATGGCGCTTGCCTCGTGGATGTGGGCCAGTCATCGGTCTGACCCGTATACGGTCAACCATGGCGGCTCCTAATAGGTGGACCCCCTCCGTTCTTGCTCGTTAGAGCGCAGGATACAGCACGTTTAGTGCCGGATGGTGGAGTCCATTGATTGGTGGCCGGGGCGGGAATCGAACCCGCGCCTCCGGGCGGGTTAGCCCGACGATACTCTACCTCTAATCTACCCAGCCGTTACTCGGTGCGCACGAAGTCTAACAAGACTTCAGCGTCCTCAATGGCCACAACTCTATAGATTTGGTCGTTCTGTCCTTGTGGAACAGCAAGCTCGTCCCGTAAATCTATTTCCTGCCAAGCAACGTCCCAGTTGGTGTTACCAAACAGAGGACCATCTTCAAACTTCACAGGAAGCAGAGACGGCCTCCCTGGCTCACTCGTTTGAATTGTCGGCATCTACCTTATCCAGATCGACAGAAACCTCTAAAACAACCTCCTCCTCTTGGGGCTCCTCAAAGCCTACCAAGGTAACAGAAGTCTTCTCGGGCTCTTCGGTGTTCAAGGCAAAGGTAACCAGATACTCGCCACGTCGGTTGAAGTACCGACGCACAGTGCGGGCCACGTTGTGGACCAGCTTGTTCATTTCTCGGTCGTGACGCAGGGCATCTCCCTCCACTTCTGCCTCTACGGCAACCACTACTTCGTCGCTCACTATTCGTTCTCCATGATGTAGTCGCACACCTCAACGATCAGTTCTACGCGGTGACGACGTATGGCTGCAGCGGCGAATTCCGCTAAGCCTGGGTGTTGGTCAAATGCCTCGGAGGGGATGGAAAGGTCAATCTTGGCGTACGCCTCCTGCATAATGGAGGGGATCTCGATGTTCTCTCCGATCACTCTATTCTCTCCTAAAATTGGACGCTCCTGAGGGATTCGAACCCTCGGCGGCCACACTGTCGGGTATCTGGACCCAGTGTAGTCGTCTATCCAGTGTCAACCTTAAGCCTCTCAGTCAAAGAGCGGATAACGTAGCCAAAAACCGTCCTTTTGAGCGAGCATTGGCAAATCTATTGGCATCTACCGGCCCCATAGGGTACACGTAGAGCTTTCTGCGCCGTCTGCGGAACTGAACCCGCAATTCTTGGGCCAAAACGTCGTAATCAGCGCTGAACAGGGCCGAGGAGTCAGAGGTATCTATGCTGACCGTGGTAACGGCCTGGACTCCCTCCTCGATTGCCCTGGTTACGGCTGCAACAGCCGTCAGAAAACTGCTTGCCACGGCAAATTACCTGTCGTGGTTATTCAGGATGCTTCCGAAAATGTCTTCAAACGTCACAGGGGTTAGAAATCCTGCCGCATTGGTCCTGAGAACGCCTCTGCGCCCTCTTCGGCGTCTTCCCCTGCCGCTACCGGCCTTACCCTTAGCAGTGCCGGAGATCACTCCTGCACTCTCTGCAAGGTCACTGGCCTCAGAATCTGTCAAAATATTAGTCGAAGTGGTGATAAACGATATATCACCCTGAAATCTACTGCCTGCTCCGGTGGCTCCGTTAGCCGCGATACGCGTCATAGGCCCAGTAGGAGACAAATCAGTCAGCTCCTGATACCAGTGGTCAACGGATGCTGTCCCTGACAGGGACCGGGTGGTGGGCTGCTTAGCCCCATCCACGTAAATTCGTACTCCAGTACCGTCTTCCGGTTGCACGAAGGTGACGATATGCCAGTTTCCGTCGTTCCAGGCGGTGTCAGTCTCCTCCAGGTACTGGTTGGTGGGGGCTACGTTGGTCCAGCGGTACTGCAGGTTTCCACTGCCCGTGATACGGAATCCCAAACGTTGGGCTCCACCGCTGTTGCCGGTCTCCATGAGAACGGAGTTAGCCGTAGTGGAGGTGCGGAAGCCTATGGTGACCTGCCCTGAGTCCATCGTCGAGTTCAGGATACCGATGGTGGAGGTCCCGTAATCGTTTGTCCCGTCCCAATTCATGGCGAAATCGCCATCTTCAAAGACATCAGACTCAGCCTGGTACCCAGGAGTCCCAGTGATGTTCCACTGACGCTCTACAAACGCTGACGGATCGTCCTGTAGCTGCCCTGAGGCCTCGTCAAGACGCCAGTAATGCCCATGAAAGGCGTCAATGTCGAGATTGGCAAGAATCCAGTCAGATAGAGCCGTAGCCACGGATTAGTCTCGGTTGCGCTTGGTCTCGGTGATCTTCGGCTGGAAGGCGTTGTTGTCGGACCCGTTATCCTTAGGAAGCATCTCGGTTCCTCGTTTGGGGAGGGCACGAGCTGACTTGCCTACGGCATTGTTGCCGCCTGCCTGATTCATACCATCGGTGGACTGTTTGGACATCATGCTCCTCGGAATTCCTGACCCCACACCGCCCCGGCGTTTTTCGCCGTGGACGGTCTCTGTGCAGAAAGAATCTTGACTAAGATATGGACAAATGTAAAGATGTAACTTCATAATGAATTGTGTGCTCCGCACAAACAATTCATTACTCAGTTAGGAAACTAGAGCTAGTATTTCCCTAGTGTATAATATTAGTTTAGCTCTAAAATCCGTGTTTGTAACACGGATATTGTTTTCTAATTGTAAGTACTGCAGATACTGTCTGATTGACTTGATCTGCTCCCGTGGTACTCCGCAGATCTGCGTACCTAGATCACCTGCTAGGATATTACCTCGTAACTACTCCGTACTCTACTCGGTAATATAGCTTGACACCGTATCAGACGCATTCTAAGCCCCGTACAGGGGATTTAGACCTACCCGGTAGGTAGGTACTGCCTACCCCTTGTTCTGGTCATTTTGACCCCTTTCCGGGGCTCTCCTGAGGTCTCCGTGGACATACGGAGCTTATACCAGATCAGGTAGGCAGATGACAAGCGTTGGACGCTCGTATATAACTGAATGGAATAAGGAATCACTCCTTTTATTTTGTTATGCTACTCCTGTAGCACCCCTGAAGTTGACTCACTTTTTGCTCTCTGACGCGCGAGTGCGGCAACGAGAACTATTCATGCCGAATCTAGGGGGTACCCCTGGGTCTGTCTAGGTGATCTGCCAATTCTGTGACTGAGTACTCATATATACCATGTCAAGAGTTGACATGATCAGTACTTTATGTTAGGCATTTAGATATTGAGGGACGAGTGTATGGCTCCGGCTGGCACGCTACTACGTAGGCGCGCTATTGACATGACTAGAGTCATAGGCCACGGCATGGGGGATGCACTAGTTAGTACGCACTACCGTGATACGTGCGGCTACAGCTACGTATACATTATGATTACGAGATTGTGATGTGTATCACAGACACAGCAGATCATGCTGGTATGATGGGAACCATGAACTTAGGAACTAGCCAGATGCTTGTACTACAACCGATCAATGATCAGAGCCAGGCCGATATATGCTACTGTGCCACTAAGGACGAAGCCTATGAGCATGGCATGGTACTGTCAGGCTTCTGGTTAGAGCCTTACGAGGTACGTGTATTGACAGACGAAGGCCAGTGTGGTAAGTTGCTGGCTGTATTTGAATGTGAGGTGGTTTGATGAACAAGATAACTGAAGATTCTGTCCGCGCCTTCATGAATGGGCAGAGGTTCAAGCGGGGTAATATGGAAGTTCACATAGTCGAAGAGGATAACTCTGTAGTCATGCGTCAGCATGGTAACCGCATCGCTTGGTACTATCGTGACGATTGTGCTGGCACGTTGGAACTATCTAACGCTGGCTGGTGGTCTGCCACGACGAAAGCGCGCTTGAATGAGGTACTTGGTTACTTCAGATGGCGCTTGTGCAGCGTCAAAGGTGACTGGGTTCTGTGGACTCGCCAGCATGGTGAGCAGCGACCATTCCATGGTAGCATCCGCGTGGCGGACCTGCTAAGATTGGATCATACCATCTACGAGGAGCGCCGAGAGAGCGCCGAG
>ERZ869936.1530-NODE-1530-length-16238-cov-5.334549_pt1 | contig 16238 bp, 14 predicted proteins | sample MGYA00520876_ERZ869936 | MGnify/ENA primary metagenome ERZ869936 (study PRJEB32218, sample SAMN09650985) | biofilter metagenome | isolation source: enrty point of leading RO module | place: Saudi Arabia: Thuwal, RO plant located on Red Sea | collected 2016-02-17 ...
CCGAGATCACGGGCTAGACCAATTCCATAGACGGCAGCCCGGCCAGCGACCCCGCGTTTCTTCGCACGAGCTCGCCCAACATGTCGCGCTCCACCGAGAAGTCCGCGTCGGCGAGAAGGCTTTCGACCCACTCGAGGGCCTCCACGTTGGCATCGCTGAAGGCCACCCGGTCGATCCCCCCGGCGTCGTTGGCGCCGAAGGTGGCGAGGCGCCGCATCCGATCTTCCAGGCGTGGTCCGTCCACCTCGAGGACTTGAGTCACGGCCCGTCCGCCGGGTGGTGCCACGCTGGAGGTGCGGGCACCGTCCAGGCCAGATCCACGGGGGTCGCTCTGGCCGGGTCCGAACCACAGGCCGAGAGCGCCGAGGCCTCCGAGTCGGGTGAAGTCGCGTCTGTTCATTCTGCTCATGGGTGGGAGATGGACATCAGCCGCCCAGGGGGCGTCCTCCGTCCACGGGAATGGAAACCCCGGTGGTGGAGGGGAGGGACACCACGGCGGCCATGACCGCCGAAGCCACGTCGTCAACGGTAGCGAGGCGGCCCAGGGGCGTGCGCTCCAGCATGTCCCGCTTCCGCTCGGGGTCCCACGACCGGCTCAGTTCGGTGTCCACCAGCCCGGGAGCCACCGACAGCACGCGGATCTTGGGGGCCAGGGCCCGTGCGAGGGAGAGGGTCATGTTGTCCAGGGCCGCCTTCGACGCGCAGTACGCCACGTTGCTTCCGTTGCCCATGCGCGAGGCCAGCGACGAGATGTTCACCACCACGCCGCCGTCGCCCTCGGCGAGGAGGTCCTTGAAGGCCCGTATGGTGGCGAACGCTCCGCGGACGTTCGTCTCCATGACGCGGTCGAAGAAACCGTCGTCCAGGGCCCGCAGGTCGTCATGGGGAATGACGCGGGTGGTGGCGGCGTTGTTCACCAGGACGTCGAGCCGCCCCTCGGTTCGGGCCACGTCCGCGGCGAGGTCCTCCAGGGCGTACGAGTCCGTGGCCGAAGCCTGCCGGTACCGATGGCCCTCGCCGGGAAGCGCTTCGACCACTGAGCGCGCACCGTCCTCGCTGTCCCGATGGGTGACGATGACCGAGGCGCCGGCCTCCGCCAACGCCCGGGCCGTGGCAGCGCCGATGCCGCGGCTTCCGCCCGTGACCAGGGCAACCTGTCGTGACAACGTTCCTTCCACCGTCCACCTCGTTCCAGGGTCCGCGCCGGGGTTCGTTCCGGCCGCCTGCGGCGCGGGAACTTGGCGCGCGCCGTCTGGTTCTGATAATCTTGGGTAGGAAGCGCAAGCGGGCAGGGGCCCGCCTCGAACGAGCGCTTCGGGGGCGAAGATGACGACGACGAATGCCATCAGCACCATCGGGCTGTTCCCGCGGTGTCTGTTTTGTCACGCCCCCTTCCCCGAAAACCGCGAGCTCCTGCGGATGCCGCGGGGCCGGAAGATCGCCTTCGACCCCGTGCGGGGTCGGCTCTGGGCAGTGTGCGACAGCTGCCACCGCTGGAACCTCGCTCCCATCGAAGAGCGGGAAGCCGCCCTCTACGAATTGGAGCGGCTCTGCCACGACCACGCGCGACCGCTGGTGAGCACCGCGAACGTGGCGCTCTTCCGCACCGGATCCATGACCCTGATCCGGGTGGGCGATGCCAGCCTGGTAGAGCAGGCATGGTGGCGCTACGGCCGGGAGTTGCGCAAGCGGAAGGCGTCGTACGAGAGCCGACGGTCCAAGGTCACCGCCTACACGTTCGGCGCCCTGCAATTCATCGGGGACGCCATCGGCTTCTCCGACGGCGACGTGGCCATCGATTGGGAGGACACACCCGTCGCCGACGTCCTGCGGTGGCGGCGGTTCGGATGGGCGGCGTGGCACGGTCGTGAGACGTGCCCGTATTGCAACAGCACGCTCCGCGCCCTCCGCTACGACCTCGGCTGGTGGGTCTACCCTCTTCGCGGAACCGACGGCCGCATCGGCCTGGGTGTTCCGTGTCAGCGCTGTGACCCGTGGACGCCGGAGAAGGTCTACGAGCTCCACGGCGACGTGGCCGAGAACGTCCTCCGCCGTCTTCTCGCCTACCAGAACATCGGGGGCGCCAGCGAGCGTCGGATCACCGAAGCCGCGCGAGCCATCGAAGACGCAGGATCGACGGGCGCCTTCGCCGCCCAGGTCACCGAACAGCGCCAGACGCTCTGGAAGATGGGCGCCACCGGAACCATCGGACTCGAGATCGCTCTGAATGAGTCGGTGGAGCGGCGCCTCCTGGAGATGGAGGCCCGGGCGCTCGCCTTCCTTTGGAGGCAGGAAGAGGAGCTGGCCGCCATCATCGACGAGGAGCTGACGCCCCGGCGACTCCTCGAAGCCCACCTTCGGCGGCTGCCCATCCGCCTCCGGTCCCGTCCGTCGGAGCGCATTCTGCCGGCGAAGACCGCGGGCCTGGTGGAGCGCATCCTCACCACCGACGACGTCAAGGCCATCGGGTCACCCTCCGGCAGCCCGGCCTCCCTCATCTGAGGATTCCGGCGGAAGAGCCGAATCCGGCCCCCCGCCAGCTGCGAGTTCCGGTCCGCCCCATCGGGCGATGCGCACGAGGCCGACGGCGGTCGCCGTACCCATGATCGCCCCGATGGCGAGGTTCACCATCACGTAGGCGACGCCCGACGGAAGCCCTGCGGGGATAGTGGAGAGGCTGAGGAGCGCAGGCACGATTCCCCCCGCCGCCGCGCCCAGGAGGGCGGTCGACCCCACCCTTATCTCATCCAGCGTGCGCCGGCGATTCAGCGCTCCGAAGACGGCGGAGAAGCCGAGGCCCCCCAGGAAGCCCACGATGGCGCCGGAGAGGGCCAGCGCCGCGATCATGCCGGCGGAGAGCGGTCCACCGAAGACGAGCACCAGGCCGCTGACGATGGCGACCTCGGCGACGGCCCACGAGGCCGCCCAGGCGAACGCGATGCCCAGTGCGCCCCGGACCTTACGGAGCCACCGCCTCACCGACGGGGTCCGTTCAGGCGTCCCGTCCGTGCAAGAGCTGGCGGAAGCTGGACAGCGATCCCGGGTGGAGAATGCCGGCCTTCTGCCACTCCTCGTCGTGGGGAGCCGCACCGGCGCCACCGATGACCACGTCGATGGACCGGGGCAGGGCGCTCCGGACCTCCAGGACCTCCTGGACACCCCGGCCATCGAGGCGCGGGTGGACGGCCGAAAGGGCCACCATTTTGGCGCCCAGCTTGCGCGCTGCGCGGGCGATGTCATCGGCAGGCAGGTCGGGGCCGAGGAAGCGGACCCGCCATCCCTCGTACGCAGCGATGACACCGGCGAGGAGGGCGCCGAACTCGTGGCGCTGCCCGGCGGGCGTGCCCGTCAGTGCCAAAGGAGCGTCGGGATTGGGCTGGTTGGTGGTGGACACCCACTCGAGGAATCTTCGAATGGCCACCGAAGCGATGTGCTCGGTGCTCGGCCGCATCTTCCCTGACTGCCAGGCACGACCCACCTCCTGGAGGAGGGGGACCATGAGGCCCTCGACCAATTCGTGAGGTCTGAGCTCCACCGCCGATCTCATCAGGAACTGCTCGAGCTCCTCCGTGCGCATGGACTCGACCAGATCCAAGGCGGCCTCCACCCGGTCGACGTCCGGAGCGATGGCATCTCCTTGAACCTGGACCGGCGTCACCCGGTCTTCGTCGATGAGCTCCTGGAGTTCATCGGCGCTCAATTCGGCGATCAATCCGATGGTTCGTCCACCGTCCACTGCCGTGGCGAGGAGCTGAAGACGCCGAACGTCGGCGTCGGAGTAGAGGCGCTGGCCTCCATCGCTTCGGGACGGTTCGACGGCGCCGTACCGACGTTCCCACGCGCGGAGAACGGGCGCGGAGAGACCGGTTCGCTGAGAAACGACTCGAATGGGATGGCGTGCTTCGGTAGCATCGGACATGGCGAACAGTATACACGCGTGTAGAGGGTGTGTCAAACTACTTTTCTATACATACCCTTGACAGTCGGCGTGCAGTGCACGAATATGCTGGACACAACATAAACAATCGCCTCCGACTGGAGCTCATGACGATGTTCAAGAAGATTCTCATCCTCGCCCTCGCAGCAGCACCCCTGGCCTTCGTGGCCCCTTCCGACGCGCAGGCACAGGACGGTGACATCGTCGCCGTCGCCCAGGCTGCCGGCGGATTCGAGACTCTCCTCGCCGCTGCCACGGCTGCCGATCTGGTCGCCACGCTGAAGAGTGACGGTCCCTTCACGGTGTTCGCGCCCACCGACGAGGCGTTCGCGAAGATTCCCCAGGAGCAGCTCCAGGCCCTCCTCGAGGACAAGGAAGCCCTGCAGAAGGTCCTCCTCTACCACGTCGTCCCCGGTAAGGTCGCTGCCAGCCAGGTCGTGAACCTGAGCACGGCCGAGACCGCCGCCGGTCAGAACGTCTCCATCATGGTGGAGAACGGTTCGGTGAAGGTCGACGAGGCGAACGTCGTCGCCACCGACATCCAGGCGACCAACGGAATCATTCACGTCATCGATCAGGTCATCCTGCCCGAGATGTAAGGATTCGTCTCGCCTGACCCGCTCTGCGGGTCGAGCATCGAAACCGGTTCCCGGGGCTCAGCGCCTCGGGGACCGGTTTTCATTTGCCCGTGCCCCCTGGCGCGATCCGCATCCTGCCCAGACCATAAGGCCTGCCCCGCCGCAACAGTCCTGAACCTCTGGATCTCCGATGCCTTCCATCGCTCGCAGCACCCTTTTTGCCGTAGTGGCCCTCCTCCTCGTGTCTCCGGCCCCGGGAGTCGCTCAGGACGAGGCGTTGGTCGATCAGTGGATCGACGCCCTGGAGTGGCGCTCCATCGGTCCCGCGAACATGTCGGGGCGCATCACCGACGTCGAAGGACTCCCCAGCCCCTCGAAGACGTTCTATGTGGCCGCGGCGGCCGGTGGCATCTGGAAGACCACGAACAACGGCGTAACCTACCGTCCGCTCTTCCAGAACGAGCGCGTGGTTTCCCTGGGTGATATCGCCATCGCGCCCAGTGACCCGGATCAGATCTGGGCGGGGACGGGCGAGGAGGACTCCCGCAACTCCATCTCGCCCGGAGGCGGCATCTACAAGTCGGTGGACGGCGGCCTGACGTGGGAGCTCAAGGGCCTGGAGGCCACGGAGCACATCGGACGTATCCAGGTTCATCCGAACGATCCCGATGTCGTGTTCGTGGCAGCGTTGGGCGCACTCTGGCGGACGAACCCGGAGCGGGGGCTGTACCGCACCTCCGATGGCGGGGACACGTGGGAGCTGGTGAACTTCGTCAGCGACCGGGCCGGCTTCGTGGACGTGAAGTTCCATCCCCGGAATCCCGACATCCTCTTCGCCACGAGCTGGGAGCGGCAGCGCGGGCCGTACTATCTGGACAGCGGCGGGCCGGGCAGCGCGCTATGGAAAAGCACCGACGGTGGGGACAGCTGGGAGAAGGTCGAAGGCGGCGGTCTCCCCGAGACCATGCTGGGCAAGATGAACGTGGCCTTCGCGCCCAGCTATCCGAGGGTCATGTACCTCATGGTGGAGGCGGCGGCGCCGGAGGACTCCGAGGAAGACAACCTCAACGGTCTGTACCGGTCCGACGACGCCGGCGAGACGTGGGAGCGCGTCAACGACTTCAACACTCGGCCCTTCTACTACTCCGAGGTGGTGGTCGACCCCGCCGACCCCGATCGGGTTTACTTCTCTTCGCTCCGTTTCTCCGAAGACGGCGGCCGGACCACCCGCAACATGGCGCAGGCGGTGCACGTGGACTTCCACGCCATCTGGGTGGACCCCAACGACCCCGAGCGCATCGTCCTGGGCAACGACGGTGGGATCGTCGTGAGCTTCGACCGGGGCGGGAACTACTGGTTCCCCAACGTCATCCCGCTTGGGCAGTTCTACAACATCAGCTACGGGATGGAGGTGCCGTACACCGTGTGCGGCGGACTCCAGGACAACTACACGTGGTGCGGACCCAGCCGGAAGGCGAGCGGGGACATCACCAACCACGACTGGTTCCGCGTGAGCGGAGGCGACGGCTTCGTGTCGCAGCAGGACCCCCGGTACCCCGAGCTGGTCTACTCGGAGTCCCAAGGCGGCAACATGGGACGATCGAACCTGAAGACCGGCGAGCGTGATTCCTTCGATCGACCCGATTGGCGGGAGTCGTATCGCGAGTACCAGGACTCCATCGCGGTGTTGTGGCCCGATGCCGGCGAGCCCATGCCGGAACAGCACCGGAGCCGAATCGAGGACCTGCAGGCGCAGGCGACGGCCGATTCATTGGCGCTACAGCTCCGGTACAACTGGAACACGCCCTTCTTCCTGTCGCCCCACGACCCGGACGTGGTGTATGCGGCGGCGAACCGGGTACTGAAGTCCGACTGGCGGGGGGACGACATGTACCCCATCTCGCCGGACCTCACCCGGGCGGATCCCGAGAAGATCGCCATCAGCTCCGAGACGACGGGCGGCATCACGCCGGACGTGACGGGCGCCGAGGTCTTCGCCACCATCACGTCGCTGGCCGAATGTCCCATGGACGAGGGCCTGCTGTACGCCGGGACCGACGACGGCAACCTGTGGGTCTCGCCGGACGCGGGTGGAGAGTGGGTGGACCTCACCGAAGCCACCGAAGGGCTGGTACCCGATGGGACGTACGTGAGCCGCATCGAACCCTCGAAGCACGTGCGCGATCGCGTCTACGTCACCTATGACAACCACCGGCGGGGCGATTTCACGCCGTACGTTCTCGTGAGCGAGGATCGGGGGCGGAGCTTCCGCTCCATCGCCAGTGACCTGCCCACGGGCAAGCCCGACTTCGTCCACGTCGTGCGGGAGGATCACGTGAATCCCGATCTCCTCTTCGTGGGGACGGACGTTGCGGCCTACGTCTCGGTGGACCGGGGTGGTTCGTGGAAGCGGTTCATGACGGGACTCCCGACGGTGCCCGTCCACGATCTGCAGATCCACCCGAGGGACGGCGAGATCATTGCGGGGACCCACGGCCGATCCATCTGGGTCGCCGACATCAAGCCGCTCCAGCAACTGCCCCGTGTCGTGGCCGACTCCGACGTGCATCTCTTCGAGCCGGCTCCCGCCTTCCACTACGGGACGTCTCCCAGGGGCGGAGAGTTCACGGCGCAGCACTACTTTCTCGCCGACAGCCCGCCCTACGGCGCCACCTTCACGTACTGGCTCGGGTCCGACCTCGAGGAGCGGGCGGAGATCGTCGTTCTCGACGCCGACGGTGAGGAGATGTGGACCAGCGACGGGTCCGACAGGCCGGGCATGCACTCCGCCACCTGGAACATGAGGGGCGAGCGCATCGAGCTTCCCCGGTCCCCCTCGGAGGTGCGCGACAGCATCAAGATCGAGCGTCGCCTCGAGGAGGTGGCCGACTCGATGATCGCGGCCGGCGAAGACGAGGAGGAGGTGGAGGAAGCAGTCGAATCCCTCCGCGAAGGTGGAGGCGGTGGCTTCGGGTTCGGCGGCGGAGGGGGCGGGGCGGGTCTGCCCTACGACTCCGACGGCAACTTCATCGAACGTCCCGCTGAAGGACCTGCCATCCAGGGCGGGGGCGGAGGCTTCGGCCGAGGTGGTGGAGGCTCGCTGCAGAACCGGATCCGCCGGGCGGTGACCGGCGACCAGGGTCGGCGCCGCTTCTTCTTCGGAGGTGGCAGCCTCTTCCCGAGCCGGTCCGAGCCGGGCGCGTTGGCGGAGCCCGGCGTGTACACGGTGGTGCTCCGGGTGGACGGCGAGGAGTACACCCAGCGCTTCACCATCGAGCGGACGGAGACCGCCCCGGAGAATTGACCGCGGTGTTTCGTGCCGAGGGTCGGAACTCCGGCCCTCGGCGCCGGACGCTCAGGCGTGAATCAGCGGGTCTCCGTGCTGGCTGCGTCGATCAGTGTGTCTCGGTGCCGGCCGCGTCGGTCAGCTGGTCTCGATACCGGCGGCGTCGAGGAGGGTCTGAAGGGTGTCGCTGAGTGCGTTGTGGCGCTCGATGGTGGCCCGGCACGAAGCCTCAGCCGACCGCAGCCGGCGTTCCCGGCCTTCCCACACCTGCACCGAGTCGTTGTACTCGTCGAACACGCCCAGGTACTCGTCGTACAGCGCCTGGGGCACCTGCCCGGACGCCGTCTCGTAGTCGCCCACTTCCGACCGTAGCGAGTCGATGGTCCCGCGGAGGGTGCGCAGGGCCGCTTCGCTGGTCTGGAGGGCTCCCCGACAGCGGTCGGCGGTGAGGCGGCTCCGGTACAGATCCTCCCGGAGCCGGTTGATCTCCTCCACCGTCTGCTGCCGTTCGACGATCCGCTGGACGCCCACGATGACCAGGCCAGCCAGGACGAGGGCGAAGAGCGTGAGGAGGAGCGTCCGTGCCACGGGGTTCACGCCGGGCATCCTTTCTCGGAGGGTCGTCCCGTCACGGCCGGGCCTCACCCACCGTGAAGGAGAACATCATGCCGGCGTGGAGGTGCTCGGCGATGTGACAGTGGATCATCCACTCACCCGGGTTCGACATCTCGATGAGGATGTCCATCTCCGATCCCACGGGAACGATGGCGGTGTCCTTCCACACCAGGTTGCGGCTCTCCACGCCGTCCATGGACAGCACCAGGAAGCGCTGACCGTGGACGTGGATGGGGTGGTTCATGGGATGGAAGGAGTCGGGCGTGTTGAAGATGCGCACCTTCACCACGTCCCCGACGTCGAAGCTCCACTGGATCTCCTCGTTCTCCGCGCCGGTTTCGCGATCCTTGAGGATCCACGTGACCTGCTCGGCGGTGGAGAGCCAGTTCATCATGGGCATGGCGTCATTCCACTCCATGGGCGGCACGTAGAGCGTGTCCGCTTCCATGGAAAGGACGATGGACTGGTGCAGGTCCCGCACCCGAACCGTGGCCTCCAACTCGTAGTCCGGCGCCTGGCCGAAGTAGGGCCGGAAGGCATCGACGTCGGTGACCACCTCGTCGTGTTGGCGGAGGGTGTCGAAGGCCCGGGATACCGACGCTTCGGCGGCATCGTCGCTCACCGAGACGATGGAGAGGGTGTCCACGTGGGGGTAGAACTCGCCCCGGAAGTGGTTGATGGCCTGGATGGTATTGGCGATGACCACCTCCCCGGCTTCGTCGAAGCGCACGTCCACCACGTAGCGCTCGGCGGGTGCGATGACCACCGAGTTCACCCACTGCTCACGCTCGAAGCGGCTCACGTCCGATGCCACGATCTTCACCTTCGCTCCGCCGAAGGTGACGTTGAACGTCCGAGAGTTGGCCACGTTGGTGAGGTAGAAGCGCACGACCTCGCCCTTTTGCGCCGTGAGCCGGTAGTCGGTCTCGCCGTTCACCATCATGACGTTGCCGAACCGCCCCATGAGAGCGTGGGTGGGTGCGCGGTCGCCCCACGGCAGCGCGCCCTGGTCGTCCATGAGCATGTCGTCGAGGACGAAGACCTCTTCACGGTGCGCCGGCCCGTAGTAGTCGGGGTCGGGCGAGGTCACCAGGAGGTTGCCGAACAGCCCGAGGTCCTGCTGGACGTCCTCCCGTACGTGGGGGTGGTACCAGTACATCCCGGCGTCGGGAACGTGGACCTCGTAGGTGAAGCTCTGCCCCTCCTCGATGACCTCCTGGGTCACGCCGGGCACACCGTCGTACCGGTTCTCGAGACGCACGCCGTGCCAATGGATGGTGGTGGGCATCTGGATCCGGTTGGTGACACGGACGACGATGGTGGCGTCCTTCGGGGCCTGGAGGAGGGGCCCCGGGTACTGTTCGTTGTAGCCGAACATCACCATCTCGTGGCCTGCGATGGTGCGCCGGACCATGGACACCGAGACGTCGAGGGTGTCGCCGTCGGCCATGGCCACCGTCTCCGAGGGGCGAGCTTCGGGGAGCATGGCCGGATCCATGCCCATACCGGGCAGGAAGGGCCCCACCACCGGCACGGCGTTCTCGAGGCCGGGAAGCATGGGCATGTTCATGTCCATGGGGACCATCCTCCAGCCCCCGTCCATCGGCATGCCGTACATCCCGTGCATGTCGTGCTGGGCTGACGCGGCTCCCGGCATCGTGAGTACCGCGAGCACGGCCAGTCCTACCCAGCTTCGCCGCTCCTTCACCGCGTCACGTCTCTCCGTCGCGTGTCATGGTCGAGCCGCGGACCTCCCCGCCGCAGAGCCCGTTGCCCCCGGCAGAGACGCGCCCGCGGCGGCCGCCGCCCCGAAGCTCGTGGTGCAGGCGAAGGCGAGCAAGGCGGTCGCTGTTCGGGCTCAAGATCGGGTCGAGAAGCGCCGATACTCCCCGGGAGCAACCCTCAACCAGGAACCGACCGTGGGCTTCACCATTCCCGACCGCGATCTCACCCCTAGCGAGTGCGTCATCCACCGCCTCTACGACATCGCGTCGCGGTACGACGAAGGGTTGCCCGCACAGATGGAAGGGTTGCTTCGACTGGGGCTCGAGCGCTTCGGGCTCGACATCGGGATCGTGTCCCTCATCGTCGAGGACACCTACGAGGTCGTGGCGGCCGTGGCCCCCGAGGGTGTGGCGCTGGGGCCCGGCGATACCTTCGAGCTCGGTAACACGTACTGCTCCGTGACCATCGGGTCCACCGGACCGGTGGGCTTCGAATGCGCCGCCGAGTCGGAGTTCGCAACGCACCCCGCGTACGGCATCTTCAAGCTCGAGGCATACATCGGTCTGCCGATCCATGTGAACGGGGAGCTCTACGGCACGCTGAACTTCTCCAGCGCCGCGGCGAGGGAGCGCTCGTTCGAGGCCGCCGATCTCGACGCGCTGCGACTCATGGGCTCCTGGCTTTCCACGGAGATCGGCCGCCGCGAGACCGAGGAGCAGTTGGTCGCCGCGCAGCGAAACCTGGAGAACCTCGTCCGCACCGACCCGCTCACCGACCTGGCCAACAGACGAGGCCTCGAGATGGCGCTGAAGGGCTTCTCTCGCAGGTGCTCTCTCGACGGCACATCGTTGTCGTGCGTCCTCGTGGACATCGACGACTTCAAGCAGGTCAACGACCAGTTCGGGCACGCCGCCGGTGACCGAGTGATCCAGGCGGTGGCCCGGTGCCTTCGGACGTCCCTGAGACCGGGAGACGTTGCCGCCAGGGTCGGGGGCGACGAGTTCATGGCGGTCCTGCCCGGCGCCACGGCCGAGCAGGCCGGAGCCGTGGCGACCCGCGTCGGCCACGCTGTTCGTCGGCTTTCGGTCCAGGCTGACGCGGGCCCGATCCCGGTCACGGTGAGCATCGGCGTGGCCGGCGTGGAGTCGCACATCACGTCGGTGACGGAACTGCTGAGTCAGACGCAGGAACTCCTCCGCGAAAGCAAGGCGGCGGGGAAGGACTCCGTGACCCTCGACGAGATCCGGGCCTAGTTCCCGTAGCCGTACGCCGCGCAGTTCTCCTGCTGCAGCGCGCCGTGGCCGACCATGGTGTGCAGCATGCCGCTCCGGGACATCCCACGGAACGCCACAGGACCGCTCCACATGTCGGCGTCGGGATCGTCCTCCGCCTCCCAGGTGATGACCACGAGGAACTGGTTCCACCCGACGGTGCCGGAAACCCGCATGTTCCCGTCCAGCGTGCCGATCCGCTCCACCCGGTCGATCTCTGGGGTGGTCACCCACGCCACGAGATGTCCGCTCCGGGGCGCCTTCATCCGATCGACGGAGATACGTACGTCGTAGACGTAGCTCCCGTCGGGACCCAGGGCGACGGAGAAGGGCGAGTCGCTGGCCAGCTCGAGTTCGGCCCGCGCCTCGGACAGACCCGTACCGGGGACGTTGCGGGTGGTGAACAGCTCGAAGGCGTAGTACTCGGGGCCGGGGGCGGCCGAACACGCGGCCACGCCGGATGGGAGCCCCGCGGGGGAGCCGAGAAGAGCCGCGAGCATTACTATCGTGACCATAACGGAGCCTAGTCGTGGATACCGGCGGCGACAAGACGTCGCCCGCGCCTTCGGGAGGTCGAGATGCTACGCAAGATCGGAGCGATCGTAGCGGGGCTGGTGGTGGTGGGAGTGGTGGTCATGCTCCTCCAGCAGTTCGCGGCCTCCATGCACCCCATTCCCGAAGGACTCGATCCCTTCGATCCGGATCAGGCGGATGCGTTCCGCGAGCACATGGCCGCCATGCCCGCCGGAGCCTGGGCCATCGGCTTCGCCTCGGAACTCCTCGGCGCCTTCGCCGGCGCCTTCGTCGCAGGGAAGATCGCCCAGGGTACCCGGTGGGTGTCGGGCCTCATCGTCGGTCTCGCCATGCTCGGCAGCGTCGCCAACTGGATGGCGTTCGAGCACCCCCTGTGGTTCATGGCCGGCCAGCTGGTGGCGTACCCGCTGGTCCTGATGGGCGTATGGACCCTCACCCGTCAGGACACCGTCCCGGATCCCTGAACGACCATGCAGCGTCGCCCCCCCACCCCCGTTCTTCCGGCGCTGGCCGGTCTCGTCCTCCTGGCCGGTTGCGTCGTCTCCGACTCGCCCACCGCCGCGGGAGAGGCGCGACCCGTGGCTGCCGTGGTCATCCCGGCGGGAGGGCTCGTGCTCTCGGCCGAGGCCCAGCCCATCAACCGGATCCGTGCCGTCACCACCCGTCTTTCCGACGGCGCCCTGCTGGACGAGGCCACCTTCGAGGTCGACCCCGCGGCGACGGAGTGGGAGATCGAGTTGAGTGTTCCGTCGGCTGCGGACGGCCAGATGTGGGTCACGATTCAGCTCATCCACGTCGCCGCCGACGGATCGGAGACCGTCGAGTTCAGCGGCAGGATTCTCGTCTCCCTGGACGAGGGAGAACCGGTGGTGCCGGATCTCGTCCTGGGCCGGGGACCGCTGGCGAACCTCCTGGTGACCTCCGTCGCCATCGCGTCACCCCCTTCCGACCTGGAGGTGGGTGAGTCCGCGGTTCTCGACGTGACGGTGACCACCGACGGTCTGGTACCGCCCACCGTGTACTGGGACGATCTCGACGAGGCCGTCCTCACCGTGAACGACGACGGGGCGGTGTCCGCCGTGGCTCCCGGCTCGGCACGGGTGGTGGCGACGGCAGGGCTCCTCTCCGACACCGCCACAATCGTCGTTCGGCCGCTGGACTCGGACCCGCCCACCGTGCTGGCCCTGACGCCCGCACCCGGGGCCACCGACGTGCGCCTTTCGACTACCGTGGTCGTCGACTTCGACGAGGAGATCGAGCCCTCGTCGGTGACCACGGCGACGTTCACCCTGTTGGACAGCCTGGGCGTCGAGGTGGCGGGCAGCGTCTCCGTGGCGGGAGCCTCGGCCACCTTCACGCCGACGGCTGCGCTGGACTCCCTTCACACCTACACGGCGCAGGTGGCTGCCACCGTCACCGACCTGGCCGGAAATCCGCTGGGGGATCCGGTGACGTGGAGCTTCACCACTGGAGTCGGCGCCGTACTTCTGGGCTCCTTCGACGCGACCCTGGGCCTTCTGGTGTCCATCGCCTTCGACGCCCGCAGTCAGACACTCCTCCTCCACCCCGACTTCGACCCGAACATCTTCGAATACACCACGGCGGGGACGGCCACCGGCCTGACCTTCCTGCGCCCGGGCCCGAGTTCCAACGACATCGACCTCGACATGGCCGACGGCCCCGCCTCCATCGCGGGCACTCCGGTGCCGGCGAACAGTCTGTTCGTCCACAATGGTGAGCTCAATCCCGGGATGCTGTTCGCCGTGGACGTCGTTGACGGGAGTGTCATCGACTCCATAGCCATGCCGGTTTCGGGGAATCCCGTGGGAGGCGCGTACCATCCGGGTCGAGGGACCTTCTTCAGTCTGGATTGGAACACCGACATCATCACCGAAGTCGACCTGGATACCGGTGCGGAACTCGCCAGCTTCACGGCCAGGGCGGCGGGAGCGCCCGCCTTCGACGTGTTCTTCGGAGACCTGGAGGTGGACCCGGTCTCCGGCAACCTGCTTATCGTGAGCAGCATTCAAAACATCGTGCGGACCCTGCGCCCCGATGGGACGTTCGTCCGTGATGTCGACGTCGGCGGGCTCGGCGTGACCGGGATGTCGGGCATCGCGTGGGACGCCCTGACCGAAACCGCATGGATCTCGTCGACAACCGGATTCGTCTTCCATCTCGGGCGGGTCCACTGATCCGTCATACCCTGGGGGTGCTGGGGGCGGTCGTGGGGGTGGCGGCGGCCGTGGGATGCGGAGATGGTGTCGCCCCCGAGGTGACGGTAGAGCGCCGCTGTCCCCTCCCCGACGCGGGTGCCAGCGTGGGCGGTGTCGGAGGAACCCGGCCGGACGCCGCCGTGCAGCCCGTCCGTCGTCTCGTGCTCATGGGGGGCGCCGCCGAGGACGATACCGCAGCCCGGGCCTTCGTCGAAGCCGCCGCCGGTGGGGACGTCCTCGTGCTCCGCGCCTCGGGCTCCCTCACGAGCTATCCCGACTACTTCACGTCCACCCTGTCGCCCGACCCTGCGCCCAACTCCGTCCTCACGGTGTCGACGACGACGCCCGCCAGCGGCGGGCATCCCGGCGTGCTGTGCCTGGTGGGACAGGCAGAGGCGGTCTGGTTGGCTGGAGGGGACCAGTGGAACTACCTCGGGCTCTGGCCGCCGGAGCTGAGAGCGGCTCTCACCGACGTGGCGGAGCGGGGCGGGGTCGTGGGCGGCACCAGCGCCGGCGCCATGTCCCTGGGCCACGCCGCCTTCGATGCCCGTGAGGGGACAGTGTCGTCCGCCGACGCGCTCTCCGATCCGCTGGGTTCGGCGGTTTCCGTGTCCTACCCCGTCTTCTCCCAGCCGGAGTTGATGGGTGCACTGGTGGATACCCACTTCAGCGAGCGTGGCCGCGAAGGACGACTCTTGGCGTTCCTCGCTCGATTCGCCGCCGACCAGGACCTGGTGGGCGTGCTCGGGATCGGTCTCGACGAGGGGGTGGCCTTCGTCATCGAGGGCGGAGCGTTCACGGTGCGGACCGAAGGGGCCGGATCCGCCTGGCTGTACCGCCTCGAGGCCGTGCCACAGCTTCGAACGGGTGAGCCGCTGAACCTCGACGCCGTCCTCCGGATCCGCCTGCCATCCGACGAGGGTGGTGACTGGCCCCCCGACATGGCGACGCCGCCGGTGGACACGCTGCATGTGGCCGACGGGGTCGTGGGGGAGGGGCCCGCCGGTGGGTAGATTCGGGTGCGGCCTCGTGGTGGGCTTGTTCATGTCGACCGCCGCGGCGGCGCAGGAACCCGACGCTGCCCGTGCGTCCACCATGGAGGAGATCGGCTCGTGCCGATGCCCCGAGCGCACGCTCGGCGAGTACTACCGGGGAGCGGAGGAGGTCCTCCTCCTGCGGATCGACTCGGTCCACTCGCGCGACGGAGGCGACACCGTACTCCGAGGCGTCGTCGTGGAGGCCCCGTGGAAGGTGGCGGCGGGTAGCGTCGCGGCCCTCGATGAGACGGTGTCCTACACGACCGCCGGCTCCTCGGCGGCGTGTGGTGTTCGTGCCGAGCCCGGGGACGTGCTGGTGATCTTCGCCCTCCCGGATGCGGCCGGTGACGGTCTCCTCCGGGTGGACAGCTGCTCCGGCACGCGCGTCTATCGGACGGCGACCGGCGAGCTCCAGGGATTTCACGACGTCCCCGGCCGGTTCGTCGTACGCCAGCTCGATGCCGCCAGCGGGATGGACGCCCTGGCGGGGGCTGCGTCCGTCGTCGACGGGTCGGTGGACGCGATGGTTGGGCTCCTCGATCTCGAACCTTTGGCCCATGGGGGAAACGTCCCGATCCTCGCCGAGCCTCGCGAGGGCGCCGCGGTTCTCACGACCGTGGATTACGATCCTCAGGTTGAGTCGCGTGGGGTGGGCTACGAGGTGCCGGCTGCCGTCGTTTTCGAGAGGCGCGAGGGGTGGTCGAGGGTGCGGCTGTCGGACGGACGTGGGGGGTGGATCTCACCCGAGTCCTCGGGGACGTGGTTCCCCTACGCAGAGCTACCGATTCGCCGACTGGCGTATCTCACACCGTCGTGGAGCGGCCACGTCTGGCCCGAGGTGGGCGCCGGGATCCCGTGGCGCAGCGCGCTTATGAGCACGACCGCGGAAGAGGTCTCCGTCGAGGTCCTGGAGAGTATGGTCCTGGGTGGCGTACCCTGGTTCCGGGTCCACGTCCTCGCCGAGAGCCCGTGCGAGGGCGGCGATCCTCGAACCCCCCCCTCCGCGTGGGTGTCACGGCACCGCGCGGCCCGCGACCAC
>ERZ869936.1531-NODE-1531-length-16235-cov-3.866007_pt1 | contig 16235 bp, 21 predicted proteins | sample MGYA00520876_ERZ869936 | MGnify/ENA primary metagenome ERZ869936 (study PRJEB32218, sample SAMN09650985) | biofilter metagenome | isolation source: enrty point of leading RO module | place: Saudi Arabia: Thuwal, RO plant located on Red Sea | collected 2016-02-17 ...
TGTCCTGAATGCGCACATCGTCCACGACTTCCTCGACAATGTCGTTCAGCCCTTCGAGGGTGTCGCCCAAACAGGCCAACTCGTAGAGTCCGACCTGAATGTTGATCGTCAGCACACCATCCTTCGTATACTTCTGGATCATCGCCGGGGTCATTTTGCTCACCGGCTTGTGCTGGAAGAAGCAGCCGATGACGTACCGGCCGTTGGCGTCCTCAGTCTCCTTGCCGACGATGCGATGGTTCTTGAACCGCTCGTACTCGCCCTTGTCCATGTGAATGTGACCATTGCCGTCCTGGTCGATGCCGATAATCATGTTCGTGTCTCCGGTGAGTGAAGGTGAGTTGCCCTACAAGGTACAAATCAACCGACTGCGTAAGGCTGGTCGCCGCCCTTGCCGGGCGGCGACCCTGCTAACTACTCGTTGAAGTTGTCGGTCTTGTTGGGGACGATGCGATGCTGAATCTCACCGGTCTTGCGTGTGCGCACCTCGATGACGTGATTCCACGGCGGCGATTGCTCTTCCGCCCACTTGATCGCATCGCTGTGAAGTTGCTGGAAGATTTGCTCTTCGATCACGGCACCGCTGGGCGTCAGCACACGGGCACAGTAGGGATGGTCGGGGTAGGCGTCCTTGTCTTCTTCGCTGTACCGTGCGCCGCCGAGTTCAACGATTGGTCCGGCATCATCGTTGTTGATGTCGTCCCAGGTGATGACTCGCAACTGGCCCTTGCACAATTCGATGATGACAGGGCAACCGTAGCCATTGGCCGAAGCGCCGTCGCCATAGCCCTTGGCCATGATGCAGATGCCATCCCCCGCCTTCACAGCGGCGACCAGCAACTTCTCAGCCTTATCCTGATCGTCGGCTCCCATGTCGGGCAACTCGTATCCGACATGGTAATCAACCAGATCGCCGGGCTTGTTGTTCTCCAAGCTGATGCTGGCGACTTCGTAGTTCAGGTGGTGGACTTTACCGCAGTCGGCGCAGTTCACCTGGACGCTGCACCCGCTGGCTGTGGGCTGGCAGTCGGTCATGTCGTTCGAGACGTTCTCGCTGCCGCAGTAGGGGCACTTGTCTTCAATGGGTTTGGGGTAGAGAGCAGTTTGCATCGTGTGTCTTTCGCTAGGGGAAGTGACTGTGAACACCGCTAAAGGTACAAGGGAACTGACTGCCTCCGAATGGCCCGGCCCGCAACGAGCGGGCCGGGAACTCACCGGAGAACTTAGACGTTGATGACGACCGAATCGACGTTGCCGAGCCGCTCCCAGCCCTTCTCTTCGATGAGCCACTCCACGAACGCAGAATCGCTTTCGGGTTCTTCCGGCCCCGTTTCCCGCCACTCGAACATGAGTTCGTACAACCCATAGTTGTTGTGCGGGTCAGCGCCCTCGGGCGGGATCGCCGAGCCGATGTTGTAGCTCTGCTCGCCGTCCTGTTGCGTGTTGATGGCGACGAGGATTGCGCCGCTGTTCAGGTCGAGGAAACGACCGCAGTTGAGCTTCTCGCACAACTCGTCAACTTCGTTCTCGTCCAGGCCGACGAACTCACCGTCATTGGTGACGATGGGTTCAATCTCTTTCGGGACGATACATCCTCGTTGTTGAAGCACACGCAATGCTCCAAGGATCGTCCCGAGTTCACGGGGAGTGATGAACATGGTTGTTCTCCGGTGAAGGAAGTGGTTTGCCCTGAAAGGTACGGAGTAACCGACCTTTATCCGAAATCAGGATTCGTCGTCGTCTTCGACCGTGTGATTGGGGAAGTAGTCCGCTTTGTAGCGGTCGTAATCGGCCTCGCCCGGCTCCCACACGCCCTCGGTGTTGCCGTGGTTGTCGGTGTAGCGGATCGTGCCATTGTCCCAACTCATCACGCCGCCGTCGATTTCGACTTCATCGGGTTTCAAGTTGAGCGTCTTGAGCATCGCCTGGGCGTGTTCGATGAACTCTCCGAGCATCGAGGCGGCGAACTCTTCCGCCGTGCAATCATCTTCCTCTTCGTCGAAGCCTTCGAGGGCGTCGGCGATGCAGTCGTGGATGGCTCGATACTCGGACGAACCAACTTGGTCGGGGTCTTGAAACTTGAGCAATGGCATCGTGTGTCTCCGGTGAAGGAAAGGGTTTGCCCCACAAGGTACAAAGTAACTAAGTCCTAACCTGCCCGCCCCCGTGAGGGGGCGGGCTTGCTGGTCAGTAGGTGGCATCGTTGTAGTATTCAGAGATCATCCAGCCTTTGATGCCTGGCAAATCAACGTACTCGCCGATGTTCAGTTCCACTTCGCCACTGATGAACTCTTCGGCGGCCTTGCGGAGTTTCTTCGGCACAGAATCGTCATGCCACTCAATCTCGCCCCAGGTGTTGTGGAACGAGTAAGTAGCTTTGTCGTCGCCTGACTTCTTCAACAAGTACCACTGGGAGTTGTCCCGATCCCAGTAGAAGCAAGCCTCTTCGTTGACCGCTTCCACCAGTTTCCAGAACTCTTCAACAGTAGGCATCTTGCCGTTGTCAATCAGCACATCGCCAGGAACCTCGGCATCGCTGCCTTCAACGATGCTGCTCACGCTCACGCCCATAACCTCTTGCCCTGCACGCTTCATATCCTCGAACGTGCCGAGCTTGTGAAGGTCGTCGCAGTAGTACCACTTATCGCCAACCAACATGCCGAGCGAAGGACCACAAGCGGTGTACTTGTAGACCGACCGATAAATGCTCCACGGGTTATCGGCGCTCAGTTCGTTAGCGAGTTGCCGGATGAACTGCTTGAGCGGGCGTGGTGTGTAGTGCCTCCTTTCCTCGATCTCAACGTGAATGATGGCGATAGTCCCTCGACGGGCACCCTTGGTGAAGTGCCCGTCGATACTCAACAAGGCGTCGATGCTCTTGTACTCGGGCATCGTCCACCGTGCCCCTCGCTTCTCTGCACCCAAGAAGTCAATCAACTCTTGAGGGCAGTTGTCGAGGGTTTGGAATCCACCCCTGGCATAGCGGCGCTTGGCATAGACGGCGATGCCGTACTTGCTTTGTCCGATCCAGGTGTGAATCCGAACGGTCCACTTTCGTCGCTTGTTCATCTTCCTCTCCAGACGCGCTGTGGCGCGGCCCAGGCTCGCCACTTATCTGTGTGATCCAGGGGTTCAGAGGAAGTAACTTATCCCGAAACCCTCGCTTTACCGTCCGCTTCTACTTCGGCAATGCCGGTGCGTTCTGGTCAGCGACCCGGCTGAGCCGGGCGGAAAAGATCAGCGACACAATCGCAGTCTTTTCATGCGTCCCCCTTGGTGAAAGGAATGGTATTGTTGCCCTACAAGGTACGGATCAACCGACTATTCTTCTTCTTCGTCCTCTTCGGGGGCGAAGTCTTCGTAATCGGTGAGCATGTCGTTGACTTCATCCTCCAGGTCGCCAACGAGAGTTTCGTCGGCGATGCGGCGAAGCATCAACCACATCGCCTGCGCCGCCTCCACGGCGGAATTGTGTTGGCCTCGCTGGCTGGACGCCCGCAGCGAAGAGTCAGCGATTTCCTGCGCCCAATCGGGCTTGACCTTGTACACTTCCTTGTTGAGACGGTCGAGCGTCTCCTGGTTGGCGTACAGATCATCCACCTTGTCGTTGAGCGTGGCGAGCCGGTAGCCGGGTTCGTTCAACTCGACGACGATCAGGCGGCAGCGCCGCTTCTCCATGTCCTCGATGCCCCGGTCGTCGGGATGAATGTCGGACAGCAGGATGCCGTAGCACTCGACGGGGACGGACTTGACTCGTTCGGTAATGCTGGTCACGGTAGTTCTCCGGTGAAGGAAGGGGTTTGCCCTACAAGGTACAATACAACCGACTGCTTTTATCATACTGGCAAAATTCCAGATGTAAAAAGCAACCCGGTTCCTTTGTAGTACCAGGGTGTTCAAAATCTGGAAGATGCCCGGCATTGCCCCGCCCCCGTGAGGGGGCGGGGCTTGCACAACGGGTTTAGAGCGTCACGGGGCAGGGGAACCCGTGATTCTTCTCGTACTCGGCGAGCAACTTCTCGAACGCCTTGGGCTTGTCCACCCCTTGCTCCTGGTTGCGGTGGAAGAGCTTGCGTGTGCCCTTCTCGGCCAGGACGTATCGGGCCACGCTGGACACGGCGTAGGTGCCGCCGCCGCCGAAGTGGTGATCGTAGTAATCATCGGCGGCGAGGCCACGCCATTCGACGTTGCAGCGGTTGCCGCTGATGCTGGCCACGACGTACACGGCGCACCCATCGGCGATGCCGATGCGGAACATGTCGTTGACCTGGACCTTCTCTTCGTCGGTGTTGCGCTCGAAGCGGATGGCGTGGGCCAGTTCCTCCATCGACTCGTAGTCGTCGTGAGGCGACTCGCCCCAAAACATGAAGCCGACCGATTTGGCAACATCCTCGGCGGCGTATTCCCGACTGTACCCCATCTTGTGAGGCGTGATCTTCTCGGCCTTGACCGCATACGGACCACGGCTATACCGATAGACCGAGTGGCGAACGATGATGCGGCCTTCCTTCGCCTGGGCGAAGGCGTCGTCGTCGAACGTGTCTGCTTGGCCAAAGACCTTGCCTTCGGTCGGGTGGTCGAAGCTGACATGGTAGAGCATGTCTCGCTCGTTCCCTGGCACACGCTGGCAGACTTCGCTGACCAGCTTTCGTTGGTTTTCGTTGAGCATCGTGTGTCTCGCAGTAGGGTGAAAGAATGGGGGCCATTGCTGACCCCCAAGGTACGAAGTAACTGTGTCAGTCGATCACTTCGTACTGCTCGACGCTGGCTGACGTATCGCCGAGGCCACGGAGAATCTCACCGTGCGGGATGACGTACTTCTGGCCGGGCTTGGTCGCTCCACCACCACGGGTCTTCACCTTCTCGACGAGAATGGTGTTCTTCGTCGCCTTCGGCTTGCAGCCGATGATTTTGTAGGTGCCATCGTGCAGGTTGACTTCCTGCCCGAAATGCTCGGGCTTGAGGCCGAACACCGAAGCGTAACGCTTGAACGTCTGCTCGGCGGCGGCATCAACCGCCTCCATTGCCTTCTCACCAAGGCTGAATTCGAGCGGCAGTGTCATGGCAGTGGAGTTATACCGCCACTTGTCGAAGCCGGTCACGGTGATACCGAGTTGGCTGGCAGTCTTCTCGATGACCGCCTTCATTTCGTCCGCCACACGGCGGGCCTCGGATCGGTCGAATTTCTTGACTTTCGCTTTGGGCATCGTGTGTCTCTCCATGAAAGGGTGCCCGGCCCTGGTTGGACAAGTCCCAGGGCCGGGCGGGGACAATGCTCCCCTAGTAGATGAAAGTGACGCCCTCGGTTTCGTGGAAGTCTTCATCGGGCGTCGAGACGTACTCTTCCAGCAGTTGCGCATCACCTACTTCGGTGTCGCTTTGCTGGATGTCAAAGCAGCGGCGACGGCGGCGGTCGTACTTGCACGGGGTCCGAACCGTGGTTCCGTTGTCCCACTCGCTGACATAGGTGGCGATGATGGGTTCGTCGTACTTGCTTTCGGCGTTCTCGACCGCAGCGACCATTTCGGGGAACGTCTCCAGGTGTTCCCACTTGCCCACGCTGGCCAAGTGACTGCTGCCGATCTTGCCGTCCGGTCCCTTGAACAGGGATTCGTCTTTGGACATGTCTTCATCGGTCACACCGTCTTGGTCCCAATCGACCACGATGACATCGACCGGCCCATCCTTGCCGTAGACATCCTGCACTAGTCCGCCGTGCAAGTTGACCAGCACAGTTGGGTTGTCGGGGATCGCCGGGTGACTGGCGATGAAGTTGTCTTCGAGGGCCGAGCGGCCCGCCCACGACTTTAGCACCTTGATGACATCGGCGATGTCGCTGCCGATCTTGTCGGTGCCCGTCGTGCCGCCCTCGACTTCCTGTTTGGGACGTACCAGATAGGCAGCGGCCGCTGCGGCGGCACTGCGTTCGACTGAGAGTTGCTCACCAGCTTCCCCGTAGATGTCGGGGAACCGTTCTTGCATCAAATGGATTTCGTGTTGCATGGCACTGTCCTGGTGAAAGGGGAGGAATTGTCCTCCCCGTAAGGTACAAAGTAACCGACTTCCAAAACCCCCGAAGGGGCCGAGGCTATGCAGCCTCGCTTATCCGCATGTTGTATTTCTTGCGGTAGTCGAGTGGATCGTCGAGGTAGGCGTCGAGCCAGTGTTCAACGAAGGCGTAGAGTGTATCCCGCCCATTGTTGCCCTTGCTGGCGAGAATCTTGCGGAACCGTTTGTTGTTATCCCACAACATGATCGTGCGCCGCTCGACATGATCGACGAACCACGCTTTTGCTTGTTCGTGGTTCAATCCTTTGTCGCCAGCATACGCCGGGTCAACCAGCATGACCTGCCGTTCATCGACGACCGTGCTGGCGATGATGCTCGGCACAATCGACGTTTCGTCCATGAAAGCATCGAGCGAAGTCGGAGCCACACGCTGCATCTGCCGCTTGAAGTCTTCCAGGGCCGACTCGGGAGTGTGTTCGCTGAAGTAGTGGTGATTCCACTTTCCGCTGAACGGGTTGCAGCTTGTGTGGGGATGCGCCAGCTTCGCAAAGTGGAAGCGGGTGAACACGGTCCCTGGACCCTCGGTGTTGTTCGGCAGAACATGCAGGTGAAGCTCGCCGTACTTCGAGTTGTAGGTGAACTCGTAGTCGGGCAGGCCATCGTGGATGTTGTGAACGTCGTTCGGGTTGTGTTTCGTCTCGACTGCCCCGATGGACAGCAGATAGTCCCGAACGTCATTGACAAACTTCTTACGTTTGGCTTTCGCCATCTTTCGTGCCATTGCATTGTCTCCAGTGAAGGTGGATTGTCCGACCCACAAGGTACAGGGTAACTCACGCCGCCCGGCGATACCCGTACAAGTGAACGTGTTTGTGTTCCAACTGGCGACGACCACGCTCCAAGTCGATGCGTGCATTGTCGGCGTGCTGGTCGGGAAACTGCGCCTTGAAGAACCGCAGCCACTTTTGACCACGAACCCAGCAGTTGCCGCCTTGGGCGTTCCACAGAACATGGCCAGTGTTCACGTTGACCGTGAGGCCGAACCGCATCGCACGGATGCGACCGTCCGAATCGGTGGCCTTTTGGTGCATAATGTCGTTGCGTACTTCGATGTACCAACGATCTTCCATCCATTGATACATGCGGACGGATTCGTTGGCCGCAGCATGTTCGTTGATCGCCGTGAGTAACTTCTCCAGGGTCACTTTGTAGCGACCGCAGGAAAGCACAAAGGCGACGATGGGGTCAATTGTTCGCATTGTCTTTGTCCCTTACATTGCATTCGACACACGGTTCATGCCCTGTTTCGGCAACGGCCTCGCCCATCGTTGTCGCCTGGACTTCGTCTCGGCGAATGACCTTTACGCCGCACAGACCACGGAGGCCATTGATGGTTTTGTGAAGTTGCGGGATGCGTTCCGCAGTGCCGACAGAGTTGAATTTCATCGTGTGTCCCCAGGTGAAGTTGTCATGTCCGCCCTCTAAGGTACAAATCAACCGACTGCGAAAGCGAGAGAGCGGACATTGCGTCCGCTCTCTCTTCGTTTAGTCAATCGGGGGATCGTGGTTGATGGTTGCGGTGCGGCCGGTGCCGCCATCGTCACGGATCAGGATGCCGTCGTTCGCTTCGTCACAAGTCCCGGCAGTCGCCATATCCATGACACGAAGGTCGGCATGGGGGAGCGTGGTCTTGAACGTGGCTTCGTTGGCGATTTCGGCCGGGTCTTCGTCCAGTCCGTGAGTGACTTTGACACGGACGAGAACATCGACGTATGAGGTCTTCAACTTGCTTTCCTTTCAGGGAACCGACCACTCTTCCAGTCCCATTCAAAGTGGCCGTAGTGTTCTTTTTTGATCTCGAAGGTCCAGTGCCGCAGCTTGCCGAACTTGCCCTTGCCCTTCGTGGGGCTGGACTCGTTGCAGTCGGTGAACTTGTAGCGGCGGCTGGACTCACAACCCACCGTGGGCGTGAACTCCAAAATTTCGCTTTCCAGTCCGTGAGCCTCCAACTCACGATATACGATCTGCCTGGCAATCGGGGTGATTGCTCGCAGGTCTTCATCCTTGCAAGCAATCTGAATTCGCACGACATGCAAGTCGGCGAAGCCTACACGCTTGATCTGCAAGTCGCCGACGATCTCGAAGGGGGCGGTTGTCCCCCAATTGATCGCCGTACTCTTGGCAATCTCACGGCCCAGGTGTTCGGATTCAGAACGTGCCATCGCATTGTCTCCCGTTGGAAGTGACTTTGGGTTGTCCGCCTCCCAAGGTACAGGGTAACTAATGGTCCCCCGCTTCCCAGGTGCGATGCAGGTTGTACGCCTTGACCGACATGCTGTTGTGGCCGATCAAAAACTCGATGGCCTTGCGGCAGAGGGCATCGCCTTCATTGGCAGCCTCTTGCACAAACGCCGCAGCCTCGGCATCGCTCTTGAACCGCCGTCCATTGTACTCGGCGGGCGGGTTGTCACCGTGGGCGGCGCTCCAGGCTTCTTCGGGGTCGTCGAGTGCTTGCAGCGTATAGGTGCCGTCGTCGTTCCAGAACACGGACCAACCGCCATGCTTGTAAGTGGCGTGGGTGTCTTCCACGGTCCAGACCGGCGGCGGCGACCATTGCAGGTGGCCCGATCCCCGCTTGTACTGGAATTCACGGATGAACTCGACGGCATACATCGCCAGGTCGGGGAGCGGCGCTTCGCTGTTCTCCTTGCGGGCCTTGAGAAACGTCTTGATCTTCTCGTCGAGCCAGCCGTTGATGTCGGTGAGGAAAATCTCGTCGGCCGAGTACGTCTGGATAATCGCCGAGAACATATCGCAGACGCCCCAGCAGTAATTGTCGGCGTGCTCGTCCGTCTCTTCGGGAGTGACGCAAGGGGGTGCGGCCGTCTCGATTCGATCGAAGGCGGCGATCAGTGCGCCCAGCACCACGTCTCGGGTTGGATCGTCGATCTTACGAAGGTCGGCGAGGGTTTGATTGTTCGGCATCGTGTGTCTCGCAGTAAAGGGTGAAGAATTGTTCGGCCCCAAAGGTACAGCCTTACTGACCGAGGGCCGTAGCCCGAGTTGCTCCATGTCCAGAACGTCATCGTTGTCGGCCCATTCGAGCCAGCAATCTTTCAACGATTCGTCTTCCCAAAACTCGACGAACAAAGTGCCTTTGAAAGACGGCTTGTCGCCGTTCTCGAAGTACACAATCTTTTTGATCTTGGTTGATGAAACGGTCTGCCATCCGTCCGAATCCTTCACCTGCAAGCAAAAGTCAGCATTGGCGAAACATTCGTCGGCAACGTGAGGCCGTTTGTCCAGAACATCGGCGGCGGTGACCATTGGACGAACGCCGTTGACGATCTCCCACGCAATTTGATGACGGTTGGCGACCATGTTGTCGATGTTCGCCGCCTTGCTGGTTGAGCGGTCGCCCAAGTTGCCCCGCATGATGCGGTGAGTAGCGGCCAGCGTAGTCACGCCAATCGACTCCAGATAGCGAGTTACTTCGCCGACTTCACAATCCATCATCGGCGGAAGATGCTCAACTTTCAGGCCAGCGGCGTACTTCTCTTCTATCTTGCCACGTTTCTCGGCATCGGCCCGAAGCTCATTGAGCCTCAAAGCCGCTTCATCAAAGGTGTCCCAGCGTGCCGCCGTTCTCCTTGTGGTTGAACGCCAAGGCCATTCGTGCTTCGTGTTGATCCACAACCCAAGCGGATTGCTCTTGTCAACATCCTTGCTCCACATGATCTCACGTAAGCCGAAGCCCGGCACGGTCGTGAACAGCGCCCAGAACTCATCGGCGGGCAGGCCAGCGGAATTGCCTGGCACACGGCCATCGTTGATCGTGAACCGCACGGAGTGGGGACCGTCGAACCAGCAGACGTACTCCATCCAGCTATCGCTGCCCCTGCGGTAGCCTGTGAACCGGCCTGTTGCGTCGAATGGAATCATCGTATCTCTCGGTGAGTGAAGGATTGTCCGACACCAAAGGTACGAATCAACTGATCCCCGCAGCGGCCCGCCGCTTGGCGTACTCGGCATCACGCTTGGCACCTTCCCACCGTGCCCAATCATCGGGGAACGGCCAGCCGGACGCTTCCCACGCTTCGGTATGCTCATTCACCGTGCGGATGATGCGGTCGTGGTCGCCAGACTTGACGGCCCGAGTCAGCGCCGTCTTCTGGCGGCGGAACATAGCTTGCACTTCGGCTTCGGTCGGCTTGTGGCGTTCCTTCACCCAATGGCCGCCGAGGTTCTTCCATGCGCCCTTATCGGTTCGCTTGCAGGATACTGCGAAGATCGGCGGACGGCTTTCAGGATCGGTATTCGGCCCCGGCTCCCACTTCGGGCGGCGGTCGTGGTCATGCACAACCTCTTGCCCCCAGGTGATGGAGGGAGCGACGGGCGGCGTCAGCTTCACCACACGGAACCGCTCATAGCCCCGCTTCTCGCCATGTTGGCGAGCAAGTTCGGCCGTCTTGAATTCGTGGTCCCGTAAGAACTCGGCGGTGCCGGGCGCAAAGCGACGGGTGGTGCCGTCTTTTTTGAGCGACTCCCACCACTCGCCGTTGGAGTCCGTGAGAATGTACACGTAGATGATGAAGTGTTCTTTCATGGCATTGTCCCGTAAGTGTCCAAGTAAAAAGGTCCAGGGGGCAGGGCGAAGACCCAGGCGACTCCCCCTATTCCCAACCCACCATAACCGCCGCTGGCTTCGCAGGGTTGACTGGACTTCGGCCTGTCGTTCTGCGGGTGAGCATCCTCTAAGGTACAAATCAACCGAGTGACTTTGAAGAGACCGCCCGCCATAAGGCGGACGGCCCCCCTTCACTTGGATCAAGCGGCGTCGATCACGGCCAGCGCCCCCGTGATTCGGCTATCGCCACCGTGAACCACCATTGCGATTGACATTTGTTTGGTTGCGTCGGCCCCCGGCTTGCAACCGTCACAAGCGCCGCAAGTCTCGCAAGTCTCACGGTATCCGCCTTCCTCGCTTGCAGGGCAAACGATTTCGTTAGGGGCGAGCGGTTGATCGGCCCGGCGGGTCCGATAGCTGCGCCAGCCCATCCGGTTAGCTTCTTCAAGCTCCGCAACCGAATGGGTTGAAGCCATCAGGTGGTGCCGCCAGCGCTGGTCACACGTCCGCCATTGGTGAGTGTAGCCGGGTTGCGACATAGCGGGGGCGATGGACAAAACCGGCTCCCACACGTCGAACGGGACGGCGCACGGGTCGCCGTAGCTTCCCAAGCGGATACCCCGCATTTTGAACCACCGGCCATGCTCCGCAGCATCATAAGCGGGATAGTTGCCCGCCTTGAATGCCTGCCAGATTGCCCGAGGGGCGTTCTGGATTGCAACGTAGCAACCCCGCTGGCGGTTGACGTACTTGCGGGACTTGGCATTAGTCCGCTTGCTTTGGTAGTCGCTTTTCTTCTGCAACTCCAGGATGCCACGCAACGGACAATCGCCGCAGATCGACTTATCGCCGCCGTTGTTGATCGCCTCGACGGGGTGAACGTGCTTGCGCAGAATCCAGGTCTGGATTACGTTGCCCGTCTTGTCGTTGTCCGTCTTGAACGTAGCGACAAGCACAATCGGCTTGCCGTCCATCAAAGACGGTCCATCATAAAGCACGACGCCATCGGGACGCTTGGAGTATCGACCCATTGCATTGTCTCCCAAGTGAAGTGAAATTCCTTTTGCTTCCGATCGTCCCATAAGGTACGAAGCAACCGACTCCCTTTGTCCAAAGGGATAAAGTAGCAACCAGGCGGGTCGATGCAGATGCCCCCGAAGGGCCAGCCTACGTACCACTGTGCCTGGTTGCCGCCCCCTAAGGTACAATACAACCGACCTGGTTGTACAGCCTGGAAGTTACTTTGTCAACCCGGCAGATAAGAACTGGGTTGCTTTGTACCTTGGTGGTGTTCAAAAAACAGAGCCCCGCCCCCGTGAGGGGGCGGGGCTTGCCTTCACCAGTCCACACAAAGTTACTCTTCATCTTCCGGCGGCGGGCTGAACTTCTCGAACTGCCGTTGTTGATCGGCAAGTTCGATGGAGTCCATTTCCTCGCCAGGCTCATCGTAGTCGTTCAACTGGTAGTCCCAGCCATCGGGCAGGCCACGAACTTCGGTGACGCAGCCGCCCTCGACGTCGATCTCGATGGTGTGGTCGCTGTAGAAGCGATTCAGGCCGTCCACGATCTGCCGGGCACGGGCTTCACGCTCCGCAGTGATGCCGGGGAACTTGGCTTCCATCGCATCGGCGTTGCGGAGCATGAGGGTACAGAACTCCTCGCCAAGCGTGGCATTGTCTTGTTCGTCGTACTCCAGCTTGGCGACCACGATCCATCTGTCGATGTTGTCGTCGTCCATCCATCCCCATCCAAATGCAGGCCGGTCGATGGACGTGAGCGCCGACTGGGGAATGACCGACACCTGGTGCTGCTGGTCCATCGTAAGATGCGGCCCAGTTACTTTGAGCACCACCGGATTCGGGTCACGCTGTGGATCGAACATCCGCAGCCGTGTCTCGGGCGTGATGCCCGGCTGTTTGAGTGCCCAGGTCAAATGCTTCTGAGCATCGGCGATGGACATGCCATCAGGGTAGTTGGCGTGTTCGAGGTCTTTGCTTTGCATCGTGTGTCTCGTTGAAAAGAGGAAAGGAACGATCAGTAAGGTACGAGGTTACTCATCCTCATCAGTGACGACCTGGAGGCCAGCATCGGAATACAGCTTCCAGGTGGAGTCGATCACACCGCCCTCGCTGTCGATCAGGTCCAGCACCACGCCCTCATCGTCGAGCTTCGTCTGGACGGTGAGCGGCCCGGTCGTGGTTTCGAGCAGCACCTCGATCGACTCCCGGTCCAACTCGATCCGCAAGTAGCGGTCTTCGTCGGTGATGGGACAGTCCACATCGGCGAGTGCCAACTGAGCGTACTTCTCGGCCGCTTCCCGCAGGCTCATGGCGTTGTAGTTCTCGCCCGCCGTGATGAAGCGTGGAAGCTTCTCATCCATGCCCTGGAGTGCATTACGCACAGCCAGGCGGAAGGACTCGACGTCCAGGAACTGGGCACCGAGTGGAAAGCCGCCGCCGCACAAGGGGAGGTTGTCCTTGGCGTCAGTGTAGCTGTCGCCGCCGCCGTACTCATCCGGCAACACCTTGGCCATCTTCCTGCCCACCTCGGGGTAGGTCTTGGCGAAGCGGAAGATGGTGTTGAGATTGAACTCGCCTTCTCCCACCCATGCACGGCGGCAAAGTTCCTCGGCGGCTTGCTTCACGCCGTTGGTGCGGCCGTAGTTGAACCGGTAGAGGACCACCAGTTCCCGGTATGCGTTCAGCACCTCCCAGAACTCAGCGTCTTCCAACAGCGGCAGTCGCTCGCTGAACTGCCGCCAGAGCTTCTGGTAGGCGTCACGGAAGTTGGACAGTGCTTTGGATCGCTGCACTAGCGAGATGACGAGAGGGTCGAGCCCTTTGCCATCGACGAAGATCATATCGTTGCTCATGGTACCCTCAGTGTCGCAGCATGAAAGAAGCCTCCCCCCAGCCGAAGCCGGGGGGAGGTGCGGGGAGAAAACGGTGGGGCTAGAGGGAGCGAATCTCCTCCAGCGTGTCGAGCAGCTTGCGGGCCTGGTCGAGCCCGCCGACGCCGTCCACGAAATCCTTGGCCGTGAAAAGGTCGTTGACGTCGGGCTCCCGCTTGGCGGCGGGTGTTGGCGTGCCCTTGCGTCGGACCTTCTTCTTGGCCGTGGGCTGGCCGCCGGTCTTGTTCTTGGACTTGATCGTCTGGTAGTACGCCTCGGTGACTTCAAGGCCATACTCGGCCTTGATCTTCGCCACCGCATCCTTGGCGGGCATGTCGGGGTTGGCCGTGGCCACCTCGACGATCGCCGCCGTCTTGTTCTTGGCGGGCTTCTGGGCGGACCCCTTTGCCTTGGACTTGGACGCTGCTTTCTTCGCCATAACATCGATTCCTCAAGTGGTACGAAAGGGGACACAAGTCCCCAGGAAACAGAAACGGTTTTGGCCTTCTCGGCCGGACGACTCCAAAGGTACAAATCAACTGACTGTGTTTGAAGAAACCTCGCCGCCCCCGAAGGGGCGGCGAGGTCCGCCGGTGCTGCGACACACTAGGCGGCGTCTTCGACGGTGATCTCGTACTCCGTCTCGATCATTTCGTTGACGGCGTTGAGGACGGTACGCTCGCTGCACTTGCCGTGGGTGTAGTCGAGCATCTTCTTGAAGAACTTGCGGGCCACGTCGTAGCCACCGGCATCGGCCGACGCTTGCTCTTCGAAGAACCGTCGCAAGTCCTTCATGGAGCGGCCGACCGTCTGCGCCGGGGTGGTGCCGTTCTTCTCGGCTTGCTCGATGGCCTTGTCCCGCTTGGCGGCACGGATGGTCTGGCCGTTGGCCTTGCCACCGTTGCCACGGGACTCCTTGATGGCCGAGTCCAGCACCTCATCCCGCTCGTCGGGGTTGATGTCGGTCAGGTCGATCGCAGCCTGCACACCGAGAACGCCCTGGTGGACCAGCTTCTGGTGCGCCTTGTCCAGGTTCTGGAGCTTCTTCAACTGGCCGATCCAGTTGGCGGTCCAGTTGAACCGATCGGCGACCTGCTTGTCGGACCAGCCACGGGCGGCGAGGACGGCGACCACGTTGGCCTTGTCCATCGCCGACGCATCGATCCGATGCAGGTTCTCGTCGATGTTGTCGAGCAAGGCGTCGTCTTCGGCCTGGTTGGTGATCTCCGCACGCAGCGGGTACACCTCGCCATCCTTCAACCCGAGCCGCTTGCGGAAGTCGGCGTCCTGGTTGATGAGCCGAATCGCCGTGGTACGGGTGAAGCCCGCGGCCACGGAATACGCGGCCGTGGGGGGTCGCCGCACCATGATAGGCAGAAGCTGGCGGTGATTCTTCGGGCCATGCTCTTCGGGCTTCTTGACGATCTTCTCGGCCAGGTCACGGACTTGCGCCGGGGTGGTGGGCTCCCACCGGGCGACGTTGAACCGCTTCTCATCGACGATCAGCGATTCGGACAGGGGGTCCAGGTTGAAGACGTCGGAACGTCCGGTACTCAGACCAGCAGGGAACTTTCGAGCCATCGCAGCACCTCATTCGTAGAGAGTAGGTTTGCCAGGCGACGTGCCCAGCTTTCGAGTCCAAAGGTACGAGTCAACTAACCTCTTCCCGTATGTTACTGGGTGTCGGTGAAGTGGAAAGTGACTTTGCCGAAACTGTTCGGCGATTGCCCCCTAAGGTACAAATCAACCGATCGCTTTCGGCGAGACTCCCCCGGCCGGTGGCCGGGGGAGTCATGTTCAAACCTTGTTACTTACGGGGCGGAATCTCGGGGCGTTCTTCGGGAGGAAGTTGCACAAGGTTTTGTACCTCTTCCTCGGTTGGGACGTATCCCTTTTCGGCGTTGGTGTAGTATCGCCACTGGTCCTGGCAGTCCCAGTACCTTTCCACGGCATCCTCGGCCGTCATTGCACGGCACCGGTGCCAGTCATTCCAGTCGGTCTTTTCGAGGAACTCCTGGGTGCGGAAGTGACTGTCAGGATTCGCCTCGGCAAAGACGTGTGTCTCGCCGGGGTTGTCATTGAGCGTGTACACAATGAAATCGGTGCCCTCGGCGACGACTTTGTCATTCTCTTCGCCGCATGGCAGGCCGGTCCAGAAGATCGCACCCTCGGCGTTGCGGTAGGGATAGGGGGCGATCTGTTCCCCCTTCATGTAGATGGCGGACTCAGCCCCATCATCAGTGACGATGATGGGGCCTTTTCTGACATGCTTGGAGTAAAGCACCGCCAACTCTTCGATGCTGCGGGAGGTGATGAAGTCAATGATCCTGTTGGTGGCCTTTACGAAATCCACACGTTCAACTGGGGTAGGCATTGCATTGTCCCTGTAGGTTGGTGAAACAGAATGTCCGTCTCCCAAGGTACAAATCAACCGACTGCGTAGGCGAGGCCGCACCCGTGAGGGTGCGGCCTGTTTCTAGTTCTGGATGGAGTCGTTGGCGGCGGGCTCTTCCGCCTGGATCACCCACTCCTTGCAGCCCATCCACCGGCCGAACAGGCCGCTGCCCCATTCGAGCGCCGCTTCCAGGCCCTCGGGGGTCGGATGCCAGCGGAGGGCGTTGGTGCTGTACTTGCCAGGCGGGTTCGAGCCGTCCGTCGCCCCGACCGCCAGCAATTTGCCCTCGGCCTCGGCCTGCACACGAACTTCCT
>ERZ869936.1532-NODE-1532-length-16211-cov-5.263803_pt1 | contig 16211 bp, 20 predicted proteins | sample MGYA00520876_ERZ869936 | MGnify/ENA primary metagenome ERZ869936 (study PRJEB32218, sample SAMN09650985) | biofilter metagenome | isolation source: enrty point of leading RO module | place: Saudi Arabia: Thuwal, RO plant located on Red Sea | collected 2016-02-17 ...
TTCCCGGTCCAGGCGGTAGGCCACATCGTGACCTAGGGGGCCAGTACGCTGTAGATGTCAGGCGGCCAGAGGGGACCGCCGGTCGTGTGCCGCGGCCAGAACGGCGCGGCGGCCCGCGTGGGCGCGCAGCATAGTCAGGACTATGCCGCCTGGTACGCCAGCGTGCCGGGCTTGAGGGTGGTGCAGCCCTATTCGGCGGCGGACGCCAAGGGCCTTCTGAAGACCGCGATCCGGGATCCGAACCCGGTGGTGTTCCTGGAAAACGAGATCATGTACGGCCGGTCCTTCGAGGTGCCGAAGCTGGACGACTTCACCATTCCGTTCGGAAAGGCGCGGCGCTGGCGCGAGGGCGACGACGTGACAATCCTGTCTTGGGGCATTGGCATGAACTATGCGCTGGAGGCCGCCGAGGAGCTTGCGAAAGACGAGATCATGGCGGATGTGATCGACATGCGCACGCTCCGTCCGCTCGACATGGCGACGGTGATCGAAAGCGTGAAGAAGACCAATCGCTGCGTGACCGTCGAAGAGGCCTGGCCCATCGCCAGCATGTCCGACCACATCGGATCCGAGATCATGCGCGAGGCGTTCGACTATCTGGACGCGCCGGTCCTGAAATGTACGGGCAAGGACGTGCCGATGCCCTATGCGGCGAACCTGGAGAAGCTGGCGCTGACCTCGACCAAGGAGGTCATCGACGCCGTCCGGGCCGTGACCTACCGGTGAGCGGCATGGAGGTGCACGGCATAGACCCCGATACGCGCGGCTATCGCGTCAGCTTCGAGGACGGGGGCCGCGTGATCCGCGGCCTCGTGCCCGAGACGCTGGTGGCCGAGTGGCTGCGCCGTCCGGACACGCCGTCGCATTCGGATGCCTATCACTTCATCGCGGCGCACCGCGATAAAATCATGAAAACGCTCAAGAAAATGTCCGATGGCGACAGGCCGGCGAAGGCGCCCTTCGACCAGCTGACGCTTGTGGAGGAGTAAGACAATGCCCACCGAAATCCTGATGCCCGCGCTGTCGCCCACGATGGAGGAAGGCACGCTGGCCAAGTGGCTGGTCAAGGAAGGCGACACGGTGTCGTCCGGCGACCTTCTGGCCGAGATCGAGACCGACAAGGCGACGATGGAATTCGAGGCCGTGGACGAAGGCACCATCGGCAAGATCATCGTGTCGGAAGGAACCGAGGGTGTGAAGGTCAATTCGCCCATCGCCGTGCTGCTGGCCGAGGGCGAAAGCGCCGACGAGATCGGCGAGGTATCGGACGCGCCGAAGGAGGCGCCCGCGTCCTCCAAGGCCGCGCCGGCCGAGGCCTCGGAACAGACCGCGCCGCAGGGGGGCTACGGCCGGGGCGAGGCGCCCTCATCCGCACCGGCGGCCGGGGCCGATGACAAGGGCGGGCGCATCTTCGCCTCGCCACTGGCCCGCCGGATCGCCAAGGACAAGGGGCTGGATCTGGGCCAGATCAAGGGCTCGGGTCCGAAGGGCAGGATCGTGAAGGCGGATGTCGAGAAGGCCGAGCCGGGCAAGGCCGCCGCCGCGCCCGCCTCCGAGGCGTCCAAGACCGAGGCCGCCAAGCCGGCGATGCCCGCAGGCATGGGCGCCGACATGGTCAAGCGGATGTACGAGGGCCGCGAATACGACGAGATGAAGCTGGACGGGATGCGCAAGACCATCGCCGCGCGTCTGGGCGAGGCGAAGCAGACGATCCCGCATTTCTACCTGCGCCGCGACATCCATCTGGATGCGCTGCTGAAGTTCCGCAGCCAGCTCAACAAGCAACTCGAGGCGCGGGGTGTGAAGCTGTCGGTCAACGACTTCATCATCAAGGCCTGCGCGCTGGCGCTTCAACAGGTGCCGGATGCGAACGCCGTCTGGGCGGGCGACCGCATTCTGAAGCTGAAGCCGTCGGACGTGGCCGTGGCAGTCGCCATCGAGGGCGGGCTGTTCACGCCCGTCCTGCGCGACGCCGAGCAGAAGTCGCTGTCGGCGCTGTCGGCGCAGATGAAGGACCTGGCCGCGCGGGCGCGTGACCGCAAGCTCAGCCCCGAGGAGTACCAGGGCGGCAGCTTCGCGATTTCCAACCTGGGGATGTTCGGCATCGACAATTTCGACGCCGTGATCAACCCGCCCCACGGCGCGATCCTGGCGGTCGGCGCGGGCGTCAAGAAGCCGGTCGTGACCGACGAGGGCGAGTTGGGCATCGCCACCGTCATGAGCGTGACGCTGTCGGTGGATCACCGGGTGATCGACGGGGCGCTTGGGGCCGAATTGTTGCAAGCCATCAAGGAGAACCTTGAGAATCCCGTGGCGATGCTGGCATGAGGGCGGTGGGTCTGACGGCGGCCGCCCTGGCGCTTCTGGCCGGATGCGGCGCGCAGGAGCAGGTCGCGACCTTCACCTGTCCGCGCGGCCCCGACCTGACGGTGGTCTATTCCGAGGCGGGCGCGACGCTGTATTTCCCCGATGGCCGGGTCGAGACGCTGCCGCGCCCCGATCCCGAGCGGCCGAACCTCTATGCCAAGCCCGGCTATAGCTGGGCCGTCGGGTTCCGCGAGGCCCGGCTGGACGACGGATCGAACAGCTATACCTGCGACCAGATGGCGGGTTAGGCCGAGGCAGCGCGTTTCAGGCCAGGTACTTTGGCCGAAGCGCGCTGATCCCTTGCGTCTAGCCGCGCGTCCAGATCATGTCCGCGAGACGCGGATCGTCGAAGGCATCCGGGGCGAAGGCCAGCCGGTCGCGCGGGTGATCGCAAAGCGCCAGCGCGCCGAAACTGCCCAAGCGGATGCGCCAGGTGCGCCGGTCCAGCGGTTCGGGCCGGGCGAAGGCGGCACAAGTCAGAACGGCGGCGTTGGCGCGCCCCTCGGGGTCGCGCACCGAGGTGTAGCGGATCACGCCTGCCCCGGCGTCGCGGGCGCTGTCGGCAAGCGCCTGGCAGGCCGCGTAATCCACCGGGTTGGTCCAGAGCGCCGCGTCGCGGTCGAAGGGCGGCGCCGAGAGATCCAGAAGGCCGCCCTGCACTTCCGCCGAGAAGCCTGTGTAATCGCCGGCCGCGTCGGGCCAGGGCGTGTCGGGCGAATCGGCATAGAACAGGAAGCGGTAGAACACCATTTCCGCAACCGCCGTCGCCGGATCCTCGGAGCCGTACCAGACCCCCGGCGTGCGGCCCGCGCGCCGGAAGCGCGAGCCGAAGGGATAAGGGCCGTAGCGGAAGGGAGTGGCCAGAAGATAGTCGAGTTGGCGGCATTCCGGCGGGACCTTGGGCTTCGTCTCGTCCAGGATGTCCTCGAGCACGGCCTGTTCGTCCAATGTCCGGACCAGCTTCAGCGTCGAGACGCGGTGCTGCGCCTCGACCAGCCGCCAGAGGATGCCCGACCAGGACCGAAGCTCAGATCGGAGCGCGGCGGGCGTCCAGGTATTGGACGACATCCATCAATCCCGTGATGCTGGAAATCCGCTGGGCGGGGGCGGTATCGAAGGCCGCGTTGTGGCCCCGCATCCAGGCGCGGGCGACCGTTTCGTCCCCGCCCGTAATCGCGTCGAGCGAGCGGAACAGGCGCACCAGAAGCGCGGCCAGTTCGTAAGGTTTCTGTCCGGGTTCAAGTTGATATGCGCCGTTCTTCATCCGCGAGACCGTCGGCTCGGAGATGCCGAGGACCTGGCCCAATTCCCGCCCGCTGAGACCCAGCCGCGCCGCGGCGGCCAGAACCGCCCCCGTGAGGACGACGCCACGGTCGGGCGCGGCGTCGGGTTTCGTCTGAAGAGACTGCATCGCAACATTTCCTTTCACCAGAAAATATAGTGCGCAGCGCTTTCTCTTGCAAGCATCTCGATCAAAGCTGATAACCCGGCGTCGAGAGTGAAAGAGCGGCTTCCTCGTCGGTCATGTCTTCGGGGAATCCCTCGAAAAGCGGAGTGGACAGGTAGCGTTCGCCCGTGTCGGGCAACATGCAGAGGATCACCGAGCCTTCCGGCGCGGTCTCGGCGATCTTCATCGAGACGGCGAAGGTCGAGCCGCCCGAGATGCCGGTGAAGATGCCCTCTTCCGCCGCCAGCCGCCGCGACCACTTGATGCCTTCGGGTCCCGGGATCGGGACGAGTTCGTCGTAAAGCGAATTGTCCAACGCCTCTTGCAGAACCCAGGGGATGAAGTCGGGCGTCCAGCCCTGGATCGGGTGCGGCTCGAAGTTCGGGTGGCTTTCGGTCGGCTGGTGATCGTCGTTCCGGGTGTTGACGTAGCCCGAGCCGACAAGCTGGGCATTCGCGGGTTCGGTCAGGATGATTTTCGTATCCGGCATCTCCTTGCGCAGAACCCGGCCGACGCCGGAGACGGTGCCGCCGGTGCCGTAGCCGGTCACAAAGTAATCCAGCCGCTCGCCGTCGAAATCGCCCAGGATTTCGCGCGCGGTGGTGTTGGAGTGGTTGTCGGCGTTGTCGGGCGTCTCGAACTGGCTGGCCAGGAACCAGCCGTTCTTGTGGGCCAGTTCCTTGGCCTTCTGATACATGCCGAAGCCCTTTTGCGCCCGCGGCGTCAGCACCACCTTTGCGCCCAGGAACCGCATCAGCTTGCGACGCTCGATCGAGAACGAATCCGCCATGGTGACGACCAGCGGATAGCCCTTGGCGGCGCAGACCATGGCCAGCCCGATCCCGGTGTTGCCGCTGGTGGCCTCGACCACCGTCTGGCCGGGCTTCAGGCGGCCGTCGCGCTCGGCGGCCTCGATGATGTTGAGCGCGAGGCGATCCTTGACCGAACCGGCGGGATTGAAGGCCTCGAACTTGACGTAGATCGTGACGTTGGATGGCGCGATGCGGTTGATCCGGATCACCGGCGTGTCGCCCACGGTGTCCAGTACGCTGTCAAAACGCTTGCCGCGTCCGTTGGTCTGACGAATTCCCATCTCTTGCTCCCTCTGCCGGATGTGAGCGGGAGCATAGCAAAGGCTGCGTGGGAACACAGGGCTTTGTGCCGTCCCGTCGAAACGAGGGAGACCATCCGCGCCGGGCGCGGCACCCGGCGACGCGCGTTCCGGATGGGGCTATTCGCCCGGACTGCTGTTCAGGATCTGGTCCATGGTCAGCGCCGGCTGGTCACAGCCCGCCTCGCCCACGATGCGCGCGGGCACGCCCGCGACGGTCTTGCAAGGCGGCACCTCTTGCAGCACCACCGAACCGGCGGCGATCCGGCTGCAATTGCCGATCCGGATATTGCCGAGAACCTTGGCCCCCGCTCCGATCAGCACCCCATCGCCGATCTTGGGATGCCGGTCGTCGTCTTCCTTGCCGGTGCCGCCAAGGGTCACCGAGTGCAGCATCGAGACGTTGTCGCCCACGACCGCTGTCTCACCGATGACGATGGAATGCGCATGGTCGATCATCAGGCCCTTGCCGATGCGGGCGTTGGGATGGATGTCGATCCCGAAGACCTCGCTGACGCGGGCCTGGAAGAAATAGGACAGGTTCTTGCGACCGTTCCGCCACAGCCAGTGGCCGACGCGATAGGCCTGGATCGCCTGGAACCCCTTGAAGAACAACAGGGGCTGCATCAGGCTGTGGCACGCCGGATCGCGGTCGAAGACCGCCACGAGGTCGGCGCGCGCCGCCTCGCCCAGGCTTGTGTCGCCCAGATAAGCGGTGTCGGCCAGTTCGCGCACGATCTGTGCCGGCATCTCGTCCGATGCCAGCTTCATCGCGATCCGTTAGGACAGCGCGCTTTCCAGAGTTGGGTGGTGCAGAACGGTGGTGTGAATCATCCCGCCCATCAGCGGTTCGGCCGCTATGGCGCTCCGCGCGTCTTGTTGAATCTGGTCCCAGACGGGGTCCAGCGACGCCGGTTTTCTTCGCTGTTCGGGCATGGCCTGTTCCTTCGAAAGCCTTCGCGTTCTACAACAGATAGGAGAGCACGACCAACGAAAAAGGCTGAAGTCACAATTAAGCGATGCTGACAGATGCCCAAATATCCGCCTATCGCGAGAAGCTCCTGCAAGAGCGCGCCGCGCTGAAGAATGGCGACGCGCAGGGGGCCGAGGACCGGGGCACGGTGATGCTGGACCAGCAGTCGGTCGGGCGCCTCAGCCGCATGGACGCGCTTCAGCGACAGGCCATGGCCGAGGCCAATCAGCGACGCCGCGCGGCGCGCCGGCAGCGGATCGACGCCGCCTTGAGCCGGCTGGATGAGGGGGAGTTCGGGTTTTGCAGCGACTGCGGCGAGGCCATCCCAGCGGCAAGGCTGGATCTGGATCCGACCGTGCCGACCTGTGTGTCCTGCGCCAGGGGCTAGTGCCCTCGCGCGCCAAGGGCCTGGTACGTCATGGCCAGGCAGCGGCAATAGTCGGCGCTGTCCAATCCCGGTTCAGGCAAGGGATGGCGGCGCAGAGCCGCCGTCATCAGGCTGCCGTCGCCCCAGATCGGGTGCGGTCGGTGCCGATCCCGGAAGAACCGATGGGCCAGGTCCGCCTCGCGACAGATCCGCCGAAGGATCCAGCGCCGTCGCTCGGGCGGCGCGCCCAGTAGAACGCGCGCGACCGACACGGCATCGCCATGCAACGCCGTGCGCATCAGATGCGCGGCAGCGTCAATTCGGCGAAATGGATCGCAAGGCGTAGACTGCCCGCACCGTCGAAGCCGCCTCCGCCTGCGGTCACGATCAGGTCCGTGGCCGAGTAGTAGGCCAGCGGCGTCCCGGTGATGCCCCGCATCCAGGAACCCGCGGCCGTGCCGAACCCGCTGCCATAGCGGTTGGCGCTGCCCGAGACGCCGACGTCGAAACTCGCCGCACCTCCGATTGCGGTCAGAACCCTGCCGGTTACACCATAGACGACGGCGTCGGCTGGAATGGCCCCGGGAACGGTCGAGGTCGGGCCGGCGGTCAGGGCATGGTCGATCTCCACCGTCCGGTGCAGAAAGCCCGCGCCGCTGGCTGACATCGCGCCTGCGCCGGGTACCCAGTCGACTCCGTCGAAGGTCAAGGGAATGCCCGCCGAGGCGTCCCACGCATGCCAGCCCGGCGAGGGCGACAGATATGTCCAGCCGTTGTTCAAAAACAGCGCGATGGCGCCGTCCTGACCCGACCAGACGCCGCTCGCCCCCTGCCCGATGGCGTGCATCTCGCCCTCGACCGGCGAGGCCGGCGGTGCAAGCGTGCCGACGCCGGTCAGGACCGGTTGCGTCAGCGCGTCCAGACGCGCCAATGCCTCGTTCACGGTGACGTGCTTCTGCGATTGCGCCGGTGCCAGCAGCGGCAATGCCAAACGGGGTGTTTCAGCCATTAATTTCAATCCTCGCGTAATGTCCCGGACCGACACGGTCCGATATCTGTGCCACTTCGACGGTAAAGGCCGCGCCCAGGGCGTCGGCCGCCTGGTCGGCGGCGGAATAGGTCCACTCCGAGGTCGATACCGTCGCTTCGCGGCGCTGCGCTCCCCCGGTCCGTACAGCGACGCGGTAGGCCTCGAAGGTCTCGCCGATCGGCACATCCGTCTCGGACCAGCGATCGCCATCGACACGCGTGCGTCTCAGCCAGGTGACGAGGAGGGCGCCGCTCGGCAGCCATCTCGCGCGCAGATGGGCAGGAGCCAGGGGCCGAAGGGCCAGCCCCGCCGCCTGGTGAGACAGGGTCACATATGACGGATGGTCGACGGGCTTGGAGGCCGGTCCCACCCGGTAATGCCGGGCCGCTTCGAGATAACCCTGCCCCTCCGGCAATTGCGTCACCGAAAGATCGAGGAGGACGATCGTCGATCCCGCAGGCCAGGGCGCAGCCATGGTGGCGTCCGTCCCCTGTTGCCCGCGCAGACGCATTGAAAGCGACCAGGTCTCCGGACCGATCAACTCGGCGTCGCGGAACTGAAGCACTTCCGGATCGCCACCACCGTCTGCCAGCAGGATCGCCGTATTGCCACCGGCCAGAAGGCTCTCGTCGGAAATGGACGACAGCGCGCCATCGACCAGGCGGACCGTCAGACCGGGCCCGCGATCCCAGAGACCCGGTGTCGCGGGCGCCAGATCGTTCAGCGTCTGTCCCTTCACGGAACGCCGGGACAGGATATCGTCCAGCCGCCACGTTTCGCCGTCGCGGGAACTGTAGACCGCGACATCGCCGGGCCAGGGACGCGCGGTTGTCGCGATCCACGGAGCGACGCCCGTCTCGGTCGGCGCGATGACCGGCAAGTCGAAGATGCTTGCCCAGACCGGCAATGGCACAGGTACGGGGCGTGCGATGGGTGCGGTATCTTCGGCGATTGCGGGTGCGTAGACCCCAGCCTCGACGCGCACCGCCTGCACCTGTTTCACGCCGGCATCCTCGACGCGATCGACGCGAAAGGTGCCGCGCATCTCCCGCATCTCAAGGCGCAGAACGTCGCCCCCGGCCACCTTGCATGACGGCGGCACTGCGAACGACACCGTATCCCGCGCCACCCGTGCCTCGGCCAGCCACCGGTCGACGGCGGCACCCGCCTCGCCTGCGGTCAGGGCCAGCGGCAATTCTCGCTCGGCCACGCCGGTACTGACCTCGTCGGGAAAGATACTCTCGACCGAGGTCAACTCGTAATCCGAGTCGGCTTCGATGAACCCAAGTCGCACCCGACCGGAAATCTCCGCCGCCGGCGCGCGTGTCGCCGAGACAAGTGACGCGCCTTCGCTCCAGGCCAGCTCATCGCGCGTCAGCGTGACCGTGGGAATGGCGGTTCTATTCCGGAAGACAAGCGTGCCATCGCGCTCGAACGCATCCGCCCCATAGGCCAGAAGCAGGCTCTGAAGGCTGGCCCGCGCGCCTTCGCCCGCCGCCGGCGCGAAACCGCGGACGACGCCATAAAGCTCCCGCGTGTCCACATCGGCAACGCCGTTCTCCGCGCACAGGTCGCGCACCACATTCGCCAAAGCGCGTGAGCCTGCGCGACCCGTGATCCAGTGACCGCGGCTGTAGTTGCCGCCATCGCTCCACACCTCTGAATTTCCGGGGAAAAACGGATAGGGCCGGGCATCCCAGGCCCAGACGAACATGCGCCCGGTATCGACCATGGATTGCCCGGTCTCCGAGACCGGATTGTTGGCCGGATCCTCCCGGAAGGACCGCATGACCTTCAGATACTGCATCTGTATCAGATCGTCCCGACCGCCATTCGAATACCTGGGCAAGGCGGATTCGGACGATTTCGGGTCCAGGAACTTGTTGGGCTGGTTGGTCCCCTTGTCGACCGCCGCACAGCCGATTTCATCCACCCAGGCCCCGTCGAACTGGGGGCCTCGCAAGGCCTCGAAGTCATGCGCGGAATACAGCCGCGCCTCGGCCCCGTTCTTCCAGACCAGGCGCCGCTCGCTCGCGATCCAATTCGGCAACCGGTCCGGCGGCGTACATGCCATGATCCCGCTTTCACCGAACGCCATCCCGTCGCGTCGCGCTGCGTAGGTCTCGCCGATGATCGCCAGCCGGGACAGCGTGCCCGCCTCGTCCGGCAAGCCGCCCTCGACCCTTGCGCGCACCCATTCCGCCCCTGCCCTCGTCTTGCCGGCGCCGCGTCCCCCCATGATGACCCACGTCTTCCAGTCCCCGTGCGGCGGCAACTGGTGCGGAAGGGCCCAGAACTCGAACAGGTAGGGCAAGGCCCGCAATTCGTCGCCGGTCAGCGACGCCAGGAAATCAGCCTGCTCCTCGTGCGTCCCGGATGCGATCAAGGCGGCGCCCGATGCTAACCCGGATGTCGTCGAGATCGACCGGGGCGGCGTCGCCTTGGCCCTTTGTGTCGAAAACACGGGCATCATGTCGTAGTACCTCTTTCAGAATTCCCGACCGCATGGCCGAGAGGTCCGCTCCGGACATCGCCTGCCCGTCCGGCCCCGGTTCGTCACCGGGGGCCGGATGGCGGGACATATCCCTAAGCACGTTCAGCACACCATTCACCAACCCGCCTTCCACCAGCGGAAACAGGCGCTCCCCCTCCGTCCCGGCCGTGTCTGCGGGATCGTCGGTCATCCTCGGTCCTGCCCTTTGTTGAACCCACCCAATGAAAAAGCGGCCGCCGATTGCCTCGGGGCCGCTTCGTCAGTTCTTCCATCTTGGCACAAGTTGTACGATGAACCGTGCGGAAAGTCAATAGCTAAGTTATTGATAGAATTGCACTTTACCGTACGGTGCAATTACCGAAAGGTTAACGCTACTCGTTCGCCGCCCGCTCCAGGGCGCGATACGCGGCGACGTTCCGGTTATGCTCGTCCAGCGTCACCGCAAAGTTGTGACCGTCTTTCGGGTCCAGAGTCTTGGCGACGAAAAAGACGTACTCCGACTCCTCGGGGTTCAATGCCGCTTCGATGCTGGCCAGACCGGGGTTGGCGATGGGCGTCGGCGGCAAACCCTCGATCACATAGGTGTTCCAGGGTGTCTCGCGCCGCAATTCGCTTTGCCGCAGCCCGCGCCCCAGCACCCCCTTGCCTTCGGTCACGCCATAGATCACCGTCGGGTCGGTCTGCAACCGGATGCCCTGCCTCAGCCGGTTGGTGAACACGCTCGCCACCAGTCCGCGCTCCTCGGCCAAAGCCGTTTCCTTCTCGATGATCGAGGCCAGGATCAGTGCCTCCTCGGGCGTCTCCACCACGGTGGACGGGGATCGGTTCTCCCAGGCTTCCGCCAGACGCCGCTCCTGGATCGCCATCATGTTGTCCAGAAATGCCTGCCGGTCCTGACCGGGGCGAATCTCGTAGCGGTCGGGTGCCAGCGTTCCCTCGGCGGGAATCTCGGCCACCTCGCCTTCGAACATGTCCCACGCGTTCAGGGCATTCACGACCTGCCAACTGGTGACGCCCTCCGCGATGCTGACGGTCAGCTCCGTGCCCGGCTCGTCGATGACGCTGGCGTATTCCTCGGGCACCTCGACGTCCTCGGCGGCGGGGTCGAATTCCGCCACCGTCTCGAATTCCTGGCTATCGGTATCCAGAACCCTGACGCGAAGCTCCTGCCCGCCTACGCCAACCAGGTAGACCACCTGCGTCCCGCAAGTCGATCGCCCATCGCCGGTGATCTCATCGACGATCTCCGCCATCGAAGAGCCGGGCGCGATCAGAAACGATCCCGCCTTCAACTGGCTCGTCTTGTCCGCATAATCGGCCCCCAGCCGATAGATCGTCGGATTGGTGATGGCCCCCTTCGACGCCAGATCGTCGGCGACCCGGCTCATCGACCCGCCTCGGGGCACCTGAAGGCAGATCGCCTCGTCCAGCGGACCTTGCGCCACGTATTGACGCTGCGCCCAGCCGATGGCCACGGCGACGGCGATCATCGCCACGATCACGATGGTCAGGAAATTCGAAGCCAGATTACGCCACATCAGCGGTCGACCCGCCCCATGACAAGGCTCGCATTCGTGCCCCCGAATCCAAAGCTGTTCGACAACGCGATCCTGATCTCGCGCTCACGCTTCGCGTTCGGCGCAAGATCCAGCATCGGCTTGACCGCCGGGTTGTCCAGATTGATCGTCGGCGGCGCCACCTGATCGCGCAACGCCAGAATGCAGAAAATCGCCTCGACGGCCCCGGCCGCACCCAGAAGGTGGCCGATGGACGACTTCGTCGACGACATCGTCGCGCCCTTGGCGGCTTCGCCCATGACACGCTCCACCGCGCCCAACTCGATCGTGTCCGCCATGGTCGAGGTGCCATGCGCATTGATATAGTCGACATCCGCACCGGTCAGACCCGCTGACCGCAACGCATTCCGCATCGCGCGTTCGCCGCCCTCGCCGTCCTCCGACGGTGCGGTGATGTGATAGGCATCGCCCGACAGACCATATCCCAGGATCTCGGCATAAATCTTGGCGCCCCGCGCCTTGGCATGCTCGTATTCCTCCAGGACCACGACACCGGCGCCCTCGCCCATCACGAATCCGTCGCGGTCGATGTCATAGGGGCGCGACGCCTTCTCGGGGTCGTTGCCGCGCTTGGTCGACAACGCCTTGCAGGCATTGAAACCGGCGATCCCGATCTCGCAGATCGGGCTTTCGGTTCCGCCCGCGACCATGACATCGGCGTCGCCCAGCATGATCAGGCGTGAGGCGTCTCCGATCGCATGGGCCCCGGTCGAGCACGCGGTCACGACCGAGTGGTTCGGCCCCTTGAACCCGAAGCGGATCGAGACCTGACCCGAAGCGAGGTTGATCAAGGCGCCCGGAATGAAGAACGGCGACACGCGCCGGGGTCCGCGCTCTTTCAGCAGAATCGCGGTCTCGGCGATGGATTCAAGTCCGCCGATGCCCGAACCGATCATGACGCCTGTGCGCTCCCGGCTCTCTGTGTCCGAAGGCTCCCAGCCCGAATCCTTCACCGCCTGCACCGCCGCAGCCATGCCGTAGACGATGAACTCGTCGACCTTCCGCTGCTCCTTGGGTTCCATCCAGTCGTCGGGATTGTAGGTGCCGTCCGATCCGTCGCCGCGCGGTATCTCGCAGGCATAGGTCGTGGCCAGGTTCGACGCGTCGAAACGCGTGATCGGTCCGGCGGCCGATTGCCCGGCCAAAAGCCGCGTCCACGTCTCCTCGACGCCGCTGGCAAGCGGAGACACCATTCCAAGACCCGTGACGACCACCCGACGCATGCCCAACCCCTCTTCGTGTCGACTTTTGCCCGAAAGACATACACGCGGGTCCGCCAGGGCGCAATCTGACCCGGCACCTTCCCGCCCGTTAACCTGCCGGTCAGCGAAGGGGCGCTAAGGACAGCCATGCGCCACCTGATCCGCTTCACTGCATTGCTGCTCTCGTCTATCGCCCCTCTACCGGGTCATGCCGCGACCTGCGATGCCGTCGCAGTGCTGGCGCATATTCACGACGCCTATATCGCACTCGCCGCGCCGGAGAAGGAAACGCGCGAAACAGCCGCCGTCGCGCTTCTGGCCCTGCACCTCCCCGATGTCGACCCGGCCCGTCTCAAGGACGAACTCGGCGGCAGGGTCGCGCTCGACGAGGACAGGCTGGCGATGATCCTGCAAGACACTCTCGGTGCGGCACAATCCATGGTCACATCGGGCAAGGCCACGCTTTCGACGAACAGCGTCGCCGACACCGAATGGCTGGCCGATATCGTCTGGGACAGCGGCTGCGAAGCGGCCTGGGGCAGCGACGGCCCGGCGCGGCGACCGCCCCCACCCCCGCCCTCGGCGCTCGGCGGCGCGCCGAACCTCGCCTTGGGCACTGCCCTTTCGGTCGCGGGCGTCGGCGGATTGATCTTCGGCGCGGTGATGGTGCGCCGCAGTCCCCGCTTCCGGCGACGGGAACTTCGCCAACAACCGCGGAAACCTGTCTCGCTCAATGCCGTCGCCATACTTCAGAACGGCGACCGGCACGAAGTCAGGGTACTCGACCTGTCGCTCGGCGGGATGAGGATCATGCTGGACGGCGCGCCGCCTCAATCGTCTCCGATCACCCTGGAGATCGGCGATCTCTCCTACCCCGCGACCATCGCGTGGCGGAACGACTTCTATGCCGGCATTCTGCTCGACACGCCGTTGACCGACGCCGGTCTCGGCAAACTGCTCGACCTGAACGTCAGCGCGGCTGGCGGCACAAAAGCCCCAGGGTCGACATGATCAGTTGCGCCGCCGTCGCGGCGCCCAGGCCGTCCACGTCCCGCGACGCCATGAACTCGGTAAAGATCGCCCCGCGGATGCGCGCCTTGGCGGCCACGCCCGCGATCAGCTCCAACGCCTGCCAGTACCGCAACCCGCCCGCCGTGCGTGCGATCACCGCCGGCATGATCGACGGATCCAGCGCATCGAAATCGAAGCACAGGATCAAGTCGCCGCGCCCGGGCACAAGGTCGACCGCGCGCGCCACGCCATCGCGCGCAACCTCGCCGCCAGGCACGAACTCCACACCCCAGTCGCGCGCCGCCGCCACGTCACCGGGCCGTGCCGAGCCGATACCGCGCTGACCCACCTGCACGATCCGTCCGATATGCGCCATCTCCGAGGCGCGGCGCATCACCGAGGACAGGCCCAGACGCTCGCCATCGACCTCGTCGCGCCAGTCGATATGGGCATCGACCTGCACGATCGTATAGGTCCCACGCGCCCCGAACGCCTCCAGCGCCGGGATCGTCACCGAGTCGTCGCCCCCCAGCAGAACCGGCAGCGCGCCCCGGTCCAGGCACTGGCTCACCGCCCCGAATATCCGCGCCCGGTTGCCCGCCGCATCCTCCGCATCCTGCTCCAGATCGCCCGCATCCCAGACGTCATCCTCGGCCCAGCCGACGCCGCCCAGATCGAAGTTCACGTGCCCCAGGCTGGCCGCATACTCCGCCGACGCCGCACGGATTGCCGCTGCCCCGCCCGTGCAATAGGCCCCGGCCGAGCGGTAGGGCGTCGCGCAATCGGCACCCATAAGGGCGACCTTCGCCTTCAGCCGCGACAGGTCCCGGCACCTCGGCACGCCCATGAAGGTCTCGACCTGACCCGCGCCGAACATCTGGCCCAGCGTGCTCATCTGCAAACCTCCCCGTGACCCGTTTCCAAAAGCAAAACGGCGCCCCTCGCGGGAGCGCCGTCAAAATCGAAACCGGATGCCGGCCTGAGTGTCAGGCGGCGTCCTTGATGAACTTCACGGCGTCGCCGAAGGTCTGGATCGTCTCGGCGGCATCGTCCGGGATCTCGATCCCGAATTCCTCCTCGAACGCCATGACAAGCTCGACGGTGTCAAGGCTGTCCGCGCCCAGATCGTCGATGAACGAGGCGTTCTCGACAACCTTGTCCTCTTCGACGCCCAGATGCTCGACGACGATCTTGCGTGTGCGATCTTCGATGTCGCTCATGTCAGTTCCTCACGTGTTCCTCGGGTCCGCGCCCCGTTTTCGTTGGTCGCCCCCTGGGGACGAAAAACAGCCGGGCCACAAAAGGCGCCCCGGCTGGGATGCCGCGCCTATACCACATCGTTTCCGTAACGCAAATGGTATCGAAGCCGTGTTTCCCGGCTCACAACATGGCCATTCCACCGTTGATATGCAACGTCGTACCGGTGACATAGCCCGCTTCGGGGCTGGCCAGATAAAGAACCGCCGCGCCGATCTCGTCGGCCTCGCCCATCCGGCCCGCGGGAACCTGTGTCAGGATCGCGGACTTCTGGTCGTCGGCCAGCTTGTCGGTCATCGCGGTCGTGATGAAACCGGGCGCCACGCAGTTGACCGTGATACCCCGGCTCGCCACCTCGTAGGCCAGCGATTTCGACATGCCGACCAGACCGGCCTTCGAGGCGGCATAGTTCGCCTGCCCCGGATTGCCCGTCGCGCCCACGACCGACGAGATGCTGACGATCCGCCCCCACCGCGCCTTCATCATGCCCCGCATCACGCCCTTGGACAGGATCATCGCGCTTTTCAGGTTCACGTTCAGAACCGCGTCCCATTCGTCCTCCGACATCCGCATGAACAGGTTGTCCCGCGTGATCCCGGCATTGTTCACCAGAATATCGACCGCGCCCATCGCCTCGGCGGCCTGCTTCGGCAGTTCCGCGACGGCCGCACCGTCCGACAGGTCGCAGGGCAGGACATGCGCCCGGTCGCCCAGGTCCCCCGCCAGCGCCTGCAACGGATCGACCCGCGTGCCGGACAAGGCCACGGCGGCCCCGGCCCCATGCAGTGCCCGCGCGATCGCCGCGCCGATTCCGCCCGAGGCGCCGGTCACAAGCGCCGATTTCCCGCTCAGATCGAACATCGCAAGTTCCTTCTTCTTTTCCGAAATACTCCGGGGGTCCGGGGGCAGCGCCCCCGGCATTCGCTCATCTCACCGACGCGGCCGCCTCGGCCACCTCCGCCGCCGTGCCCACCGTCCGGGTCGCGGCGTCCTTGGCGATACGCCGGATCATGCCGGAGAGGGCCTTGCCCGCGCCCACTTCCCAGAACTCCGTCACGCCGTGATGCACCATCCATTCCACGCTCGTCCGCCACCTGACCCGGCCCGAGACCTGATCCACCAGCAACGAACGGATCAGCGAAGCATTGTGAACGCCCGCCGCCAGCACGTTGGCCACGACCGGCACCTTCGGCCCGCTGCTGTCCACACCGCCCCGCGCCCGCCCCCTCCCGGCCGCCCCGGGTCGGCCGGGGGGCCGCGCCCCCGGCGGGCGGGTTGGCGCGCGGCGGGGAGTTGGGCCGGCTGGTCCAGGCTGTCGAGGAAGAACGCCCGCCCGCCGGTCTCGGTGGCCAGGCGCTCGAGCTCCTTCTTGGAG
>ERZ869936.1533-NODE-1533-length-16208-cov-18.020182_pt1 | contig 16208 bp, 6 predicted proteins | sample MGYA00520876_ERZ869936 | MGnify/ENA primary metagenome ERZ869936 (study PRJEB32218, sample SAMN09650985) | biofilter metagenome | isolation source: enrty point of leading RO module | place: Saudi Arabia: Thuwal, RO plant located on Red Sea | collected 2016-02-17 ...
TTCAATGTTTTGACTATTCAAAAATACAAGTTTGGTGGAGGGAATGCAAGTGGAGCGGTGAGTGCGAGGGTCGAGCGAGCATGCTCGACCGGAAGTTAGTGCGCAACCACTCCGGTTCAGAATGAACGGGGCAGCGTTGCCGGATTGGACGGTGCGCTGGGTGGGGACTTCACGGGCATGAGTTGGAGAAACGATCTCGATGTGGGGATATCTCAGTGACAAGGTGCGTACGTTGCGGCTGAAGGCGCAGTATGAGCGGGTGGTGCATGAGCGGTTGCTCGAATTGACGAGTGAGGCGGGGCCGCAGCCGGTTTCAGAAGATCCGGGGCGGTGGCTGCTGCTGGGAGGGGAGGGGGGCGGTCTGGACGAGCCTCGGCGGCAGGATGCGCGGCGGGACGCGCGGCAGCTTGTGCTGAACAATCCGCACGCGCACAACATCATCCAGTTGCTTGAGTCCTACGTGACGGGGCCCGGTCTGGAACTGGTGCACCGCGCGCGGCGGTCGGCCCAGGCTGACGACGACCTGCTCGCAACGGTCGACGGGCTGTGGCGGGCGTTTCTGGCGTACAACGAGATGCATTATTCCCACGGCGAGCACGCCCGCCGGACGTGGCGGGACGGGGAGTGCTTCGTGCGGAAGTTCGGAGCGGCGGCGTGGCCGCCGCCGGTGCGGTTCATCGATCCGGAGGCGATCGGGCCTACGCCGGACCATCCGGACTCGCAGGGGATTCTGACCGATCCGGATGACGTGGAAACACGGCGGAGCTATCTGCGGATCGATCCGTCCGCCGGAAAGCTGCTGGAGACGATCGAGGCGGCCGACGTCGTGCACACACGGCGGGGGGCCGACTCGAATCAGAAGCGGGGGGTGACGGTTCTGTTGCCGGTGCTGAAGATCCTGGGCTGCTTCGACCAGTGGGTGGAGACGGAACTGCTGGCCCGCAAGCTGCAGTCGTCGATCGTGCTGTGGCGGAAGGTGCAGGGGTCACCTCAGCAGGCGTCTGCGGTGGCTGATGCGGCGTCGACCGGCAGTGTGAGCGAGATCGGCGGCGGGTCGGTCCGTGCTGAGCGGATTCGGCCGGGGACGATCCTGACGACGAACCAAGCGACGCAGATCGAGTTTCTGCAGCCGAAGACGAACTTCAGCGACGCGGTGCCGCTGGGCCGGATGCTGCTGTTGTGCATTGCGGCCGGTGCGGGGCTGCCGGAGTTCATGCTCACATCGGATGCATCGAACGCCAACTTCGCGTCAACGATGGTGGCCGAAGGGCCGGCCGTGAAGCTGTTCCAGAGTGAGCAGCAGTTCTTCGGCCGCGAGTTCTCGCGGATGTGGCGGTGGGTGATGGACGACGCGATTGCGATGCGGCTGTTGCCGGGCGACCTCTTCGATCGCGTCGAACCGTGCTGGACGTTTCCGCAACTGGTCAATCGCGATCGTCCGCGCGAGCGGATGGCGGATGTGCGGCTGGTGGAAGCGGGCGTGCTGAGCCGGGCGGAGGTTGCGCGGCGGGACGGCGCCGACCCGGAGGCGATGCGGGGAGAGATCGCGGGCGAAGGTCACCTGTCGTAGGGCGTCGTCGACGGTGAACATTCGGGAGTCACTGGCTGTACCGGTGCGAATTTGAGAGGACGTCTACGGTACATCGCACTGGAAAAGCCAGTGGCACCCACTGTCAATTCAGGATTGAAGAACCTCTCGGAACTCTCAATCGCCGGTCGTGCTGCGGAGTGCGCTATTCCGCAACTTTGGCGTAGAAGCCGCCGGCGTTGAGTGCGGCGACGGCTTTGGTGACGGTGATGTCGGCGCCGATCAGCTTAATGCGGCGTTCTGTGCGGTCGATCTCGATGGTTTCGACCCCGGCGACGTCTTCCAGCGATTTCTTGGCGCCGGTGACGCATGCGCCGCAGCAGAGGTGAACCCCTTCGAAGACAACGGTCTCCGCCTTGGCGTCCTTCTTCGCTCCGGAGTCGGGGAATTCGAGCGGCTCGTCGCCGTGGGTCGCTTTGCCGTAGAAGCCGGCTTCCGCCAGGGATTCGATCGCCGCGGTGGCCGCTTCGTCGTTCTCAGCGGAGAAGCGGATGATCTTGGTGTTCTGATCCGCGCCAACGTCGCTGACCCCATCGATGCCTGCCAGCGCCTCTTCGACGGCGGAGATGCACGACCCGCAGCAGAGATGGGTCTCGCGGACGAGGATCTCGCCGGCCGGTGCGGACTGCGTGGCGGCCAGGAAAACAACGAGGCAAAGCGGCGTGGTGCGTGAGGCGATCATCGGTGCTGCTCCAAAGTTAATAGTGCCCTGCCAGGGCTCGTTTGGGGGGTGGTTGGAATGCAGATTCGCTCGAAACCCTGAGGGATTCGTGCTTCCGTGAGAACCCCTCAACCCAAGAACCTGGATTGACGCACGAGCAGGGGGCTTCACGAATGTAATGTATCAAAATGCTCCACAACGCGGCGGAAGAGGCTGCCGAAGGTTTCACATCAATCGTAACCGATGGTATGCTGCGGAATGTTCGTCGGCAATATTGATAGTTTTCTGAGTCCGGTCCTCCGTTCGTGTTGACCGCGGCGGCCGTTGAGCTTCAACGAATTCTGTGGTCGATCCCGTCGATCCCACAGAGAATTCTCGAGGAATTGCACGAACACCGGCCCGGTTGCGCAGGTGTGTTTCAATAAGGTGCAGTCTGCTTCCGTGATGCTCAAGCAGGAGCTTCGGCATGTTGAAGGCGATTCTCCCGTCCGTGGTCGGCGTGATAGCGGTCTTTGCTTCTCAAGTTGTTTACTCATCGGAACTTGATGAAGTCTTGCTGGCTGAGAACGCCGAGGCGGGGGTTGCTCACTCCCCCGCTGACGTGGTTGATGACCTCACCTATCTGCGGAGAGTCAGCGTCGATTTGATCGGTCGGATTCCCGATCGGGCCGAGATCGACGAATTTCAGGCCTGGCCGGAGGAGGCGCGTCGCCGTCAATTGGTTGAGAAACTGATTGTCAGCGAGCGGTTCGTCGACACCTGGACGGTGTTCTACGCGGATTTACTTCGCTTGCGATCGAATGCGGACGGAGGTGCAGCGGCGATCGCCTATGTGCATCAATCGATCGAAGACGAAGTCCCGTACGACGAACTGGTGCGAAAGCTGATCGCCGCCGGCGGGAAGGCGAACGCCGTTCCCGAGGTCGGTTTTGTGTTGGGCGATGCGGCCGATCCGATGGCGCTGGCGTCGGCTTGTGCGCAGGTGTTCATGGGGATTCGGGTGTCTTGCGCTCAGTGTCACGATCATCCCTTTGACAAGTGGACGCAGGAGGACTTCTACGGACTGGCGGCCTACTTCGGCAAGACGCAGCGCTACGAATCGCAGTTCACGCGGACGGTGTACACGCGGGAAGTTGAGCAGTCGATGGTGCTCTGGCCGCCGGAAGGGATGGAGGGCGATGAGCCCCGCGAGCCGATGATTCCGACGTTTCTCTTCCCGTTGGATGAGGCGGACGGTCCGCGGAATCATGTGGCGAGGCTGAATGAACTCCGGGACGCGGCTGAGGCGGCGATTGCCGCGCGGGAGGCGTCGGCTGAAAACGATATCGATCTCGACGCCCTGCTGGATGACGTGGCTGAGAAGGCGGACCGCAGGGCGTCCGGTGAAGACAACGCCCCGGACCAAGTGGTCGACGAGGCGAAACGGGACGCGCGCAGTTTGAATATCCAAAGCGGAATGGCATCGGAGAGTGAACTGCGCCGGGAATTGGCCGAACTAATCACCAGTCCCTACAACGGCTATTTCTCGAGAAACTTCGTCAACCGCGTCTGGTATGAACTGGTGGGACGCGGTTTCGTCGAGCCGGTGGATGATTTCTCCGACAACAACCCGCCCAGTCATCCGGAGACGCTCGGGTATCTTGCAGACGAATTCGTGGCGAACGGGTACGACCTGCGGTGGCTCGTCAGCGAAATCGTTTCCTCCGATGCGTATTCCCGCGAGCACGATTTTGGCGAGAATCAGGCCGAATTGGAGCGGGCGTTTCTCGCAACCCCGATGCGGCGGATGCGGAGCGAGACGATTTATGACAGCATCATCACGGCCGGGCATCTGTTTGACGTGAAACACCCTGCAGGCCAGAACATGAAGGTCGTCTGGCAGCAGACGCAGGTGCCGAAGGATCGGGGCAATTCTGCAGATCCGAAGCCGGGGGATGAGGAGATGCTGGCTTCGCGGGATGCGCAGGCTGAGATGTCGAAGCCGGGTGATGCGGCGAAGCCGCGCGGTGACGGGTACAACCTGGAGTCGGCGATCGCCGTCGATTTCGATGCCTTGCTGGCGGCCAACGCGGAAGAAGAAGACGCCGCCGTTGAGGTTGAAGCGATGGAGGTGATGTCGAATGAGGAGATCGAAGCGATGCGGATGGCCGCTCAGATGCGGACCCGCCGCGAAGTCGATTACGTCGACCGGTTCGTCCGGGCGGAAATCGACGACAATCCGCAATTCGATTCTGCTCAGCGGATGATCTCTCCCGCCGATCCGGAGCACTTCGTTCGCGTGTTCGGTCAGACCGACCGCGCGGTGCTGGGTGAGCATCGCGACCGCAGTCCCACAATGCGGCAGGCGTTGATGATGCTGAACGGTCGTTTGACGCACGAGTCGGCGCGGGTCGGCGAACTGGAACCGGTGTACGAGTTGTTGACCGGCCCGTCCGCTGATTTGGACGCTGCTGTAGCACTTGCCTATCAGGAAACACTGACGCGCGAGCCGACGCGCGAGGAACTCGCCGAAGGTCGCGAGATCGTTGAGAGCGGAGAGACTCCGTTGGAGGGGATGGCCGATCTGCGGTGGCTGCTGCTCAACTGCAACGAGTTTCGATTCATTCGGTAGGTTCGAACGATCAGGTCAAAGTCGACTTCCATTTCAGGAGCCCCAGGCATGTCCGGATGTTTTGACTACAGGGTGACGCGGCGTACGATGCTCGGCGCCGCCGGCGCGAGTTTCCTTGGTTTTCAGGTGCGCGACCTGCTCGCGAACGTCGGGGCGGACCACGCGGCGAAAGCCGAGCACGTCATCCTGTTCTGGAACGGCGGCGGGATGTCGCATCTCGACACGTGGGATCCGAAGCCGGGTCAGCCGACGCAGGGTGAGTTCGATCCGATTGAGACGTCGGCGCCGGGAATTCAGATCTCGGAGATCTTCCCGGAACTCGCGCGGCAGATGCATCACTGTGCGTTGATCCGGTCGGTTGCCGGAACACAGGGCGCGCACGGCCGGGCGACGTACAACCTGCAGACCAGCTACAACGAGTCGGCCAACCTGATCCACCCCGGATTCGGGTCGGTGGTCGTTCACGAGTTGGAAAAGCAGGGCGATCTGCCCCCTTACGTGACCATCAGCGGCCGTGCGCCGCGGGCGAGCTATCTCGGCCAGATGTGCGAGGCGTATTACGTCGGCGCGCCGGGAGAGCAGGATCCGTATCTGGCGTTTCCGGAGGGGATCGGCCAGGTTCGCGGGGACAAGCGGCTGGAGACGCTGAGCCGATTCAACAACCGCTTCGCCGCCGGGAAGAGCGACGAGCGCCTGGCGGCCGCGAAGACGTCGGTTGAGGACGCCGTGCGTCTGATGCGCAGCCCCGCTCTGGAGGCCTTTGAACTCGACAAGGTGCCGACGACGACGATCAACCGGTACGGCGACACCACGTTCGGCCGCGGTTGTCTGCTGGCGAAACAGCTTGTGGAAACCGGCGTGCGGTTCGTCCAGGTCAACCGGGGCGGATTCGACACGCACAGCAACAACTTCCCGGCGATGCGGGGTCACGGCGAAGTGATGGACCCGGCGCTCGCCGCCCTGATTGAAGACCTGGCCGATTCGGGAATGCTCGAGAAGACGCTGGTGGTGATGCTGAGCGAATTCGGCCGCACGCCAACCATCAACCCGGATGCCGGCCGCGACCATTACCCGCAGGTGTTCAGCGCCTTTTTGGCCGGCGGCGGGATCCGCGGCGGCACGGTGATCGGAAGTTCCGACGCCGAGGGACGGCAGGTGGAGGATCGTCCGGTGCAAGTGGCCGACCTGCACGCTACGTTCTGCCACACCCTGGGGATCGACCCCAACCGGGAGGTGATCACCCCGTTGCAGCGCCCGATGAAGCTGGTCGACAACGGAGAACCCGTTATGGAACTGTTCGGGTAGTTTCGCGGACGGCGACAATGCACACGACAAGGGCGGCCGGGCGGACTTGCGACCGTCCGGCCGTTTGTTTCTCACGGCTGTGCGATCAACGTCGTGGTCTGTCTTACAACGAGATTCAAAATGAGTGTTATGCGTCACGCGGTCATCACCTGCTGTATCGTTTCGTGTTGCTGGGGGAACGTTCTGGCCCAGACAGCGGACTCCGAGTCCGCAGACGATTCCACGGCAGTGCGCGGCTCACTCGTCGAAGACCGGGCCGCGCGGAAACTGATTGAGGCAGGGGACGCCCGCTACGAGGCGGAAGAAGCATCGAAGGCCGTTGAGATCTGGCAGTCGGTTGTGGAACGGTATCCGCGGAGCCGGTATCGATTCGACGCGCAGATGCGGCTCGGCGACTACTTTCTGGAGCAGGAACGCGCGTATGACCGGGCCCGCACCTACTTTGAAGAAATTGCCTCGGAAGAAAACCGGGACGAAGCCCAGCGGGCAGAGGCGACGCTGAAGATGGGCGTGTGCTTCTATGAGGCTCGCAATTACGGCAAGTCGTTTCAGGTGATGCGGGACGTCATCGAACAGTTCCCGGTCAGCCCACAGGTGAACGAGGCGTACTACTACATCGGGCTGGGACATTTTCAGTTGGGGCATTACAGCCGGGCGATCGAAGCTTTGGAAAAAGTGGGGACCGCGCTCAACGACGACGACGAGCAGGTCGAAAAGCTGGAGGCGGGGAAGCGGTTCTTTATCCGGATTGAAGACGCGGACCTGGCCGCGATCGAGCCGGGAGAAGCGGTGAAGGTGAAGGCGACGACGACCCAGGGGGATGAGGAGATCGTCGAGTGTTTTGCGGTGGGACGGAACGTGCGGATCGTGCTGGGCAGCATCGCGACGCGACTGGGGCGGCCGGAACCGGAGAATGGAACGCTCGAAGTGAAGGGAGACGACGTCATTCACGTTGAGTATGTCGACCGGCATACTGCGGACAAACAGTTCGACCAGCCGCGGTTGAAAGAGGTCACCGTCGTCGGCAACGCGACCGTGACCATCAACGACGGGGCCTTTCAGGAAGTCCTGCGGGGCGTTGTGTTGGGCAAGCCGCTCAACCTGCAGGTGATCGACGCCGATCGGGATCTGAAGGATGCGGCGGACAGCGTCTCAGCGGTTGTGGAAGTGTTCCGGCTGAAGTCCGATGAGGAACTCGAAGCGGAGCAGATCGCCGCCGCGACGAGCAACGACGACGACGGCGATTCGGAGCAGGATCCCACCGAAATCGATCCGTTCAAGAAGGTTGATGAAGTCTCGGTGAATCTGACGGAGACGCCGGTTGAGCGATCGGTCGTCACACTGAGCGGCCTGCCGCCGGAGTCGCTGACGGGCGAAGCGACGGATCAGGATGTTCCGGCGGAGTCTCCGGCCGACGCTGCGAGCGAAGAGACCGACGGCGTTGTGCACTCGGGAATCTTTCGTACGACCGTGCCGCTCGCGATCGGCGAGGCGGGAGAGCCCGGCGACGACGTGCTGCAGGCGCTGCCGGGGGACGTCGTCCGCGTGCGTTATCTGGACGAGCGGTTTACCGGGCGGGGCGAACGGGAAGTGGCCTTCGAAGCCAGGTGTATCGAGGGCAACCTGGGCGGCGTGCGGGTGACGCGGGCGGCGATCTCGGACGAGGAATTGCGCATCCGGACGCAGCTTCGGACGGCCGATGCGCTGACGAACATTGGAAATCGTTACAAGGAGTTCGGGCTCAAGACGAACGCCCAGGAGAAGTACGACCAGGCGCTGGCCGTCTGCGAAGACATCGTTCAGGACGCGACGCGGCTGAGGGGGAAACTGCTGGAAGAGACTTATGTGCAGTTGTGGAAGATTTATTTTGAGACCGACAAGCTGGAACTCGCCGCCGCGATGGCGGAGAGGCTGCAGCGGGAGTTTCCCAACAGCGGCTTCGTCGACGATGCGCTGCTGCAACTCGCCGACGTGGCCCGTGCTCAAGGCGCGCTGACGAGAGCGATCGGCATCTACACGCGGCTGGTGAACATGGAGGAAAGCCAGTTGCGCGGCGAGGCGCAGTTCGGGATCGCCCAGTGCTATGAACAGATGGGCGATGACGCGGCGGAGCGGAACAGTGAAGGCGCCGCCGCGCAACTCTATGATCGCGCGTTTCAGGAATACAAACGCGTGTTCGACAATTTTCCGGAGAGCGGGCGTGTGGGAGAAGCCGTCGCCCAGATGGCGAACTACTACTACCGGCAGCAGGATTACTCCCGCGCCATCGACACGTTTGAGACCGTGCTCGGAAACCACCCCGACGCGCGGTTTCTCGACGTGATCCTGTTCAACTACGGGCGCTGTCTGTACCGGATGAATCGTCGGGCGGAGGCGCGTCAGAAGTTCGACCAGTTGATTCAGGACTACCCCGAAAGCCCGCTGGCGACCGACGCCAAGAAAATCTCGGATGCGCTGGCCGCTGCCGCCCAGTAGAGAGTCTGGATTCGCTGCTGCCGCGATTGAACGCTCCACACACGGGATACAGAACATGAGACACATTTCTCGAATCTCCATTGAGAGCGAGGGAATGAAACGGACAAGTCGCCGACTGAGGGGTCGTTTTTCGCCTTGTTTGATCCTGGGCACGGCTGTGGCGTGTCTGATGCTTGCGGGTTCGGCCTTCGCGCAGGAATCGGCGGCTGACGCCGATGCCGAGACGCAAGGCGAGGAAGATCCTGTGAACGCGATAGCCAGCCGTCTCGAGGCGGAACTCGGCAAGTACAAGGAGACTTCTCCGGAAGCGGCGGACGTGATGGTGCAGCTTGTCGACCTGTACTACGAGCATGGCCGGGTCTTCGGTCTGACCCGCGTGGCACAGCGATTTGTGGCGGTTCATTCGCCCGACGAACGGCACAAGGAAGTGATGCTGAAGCTGATCGACGGATTGGAAGCGACCTCGCGGAACACGGACCACGCCTCGTACTGCCGCCAGTTTCTGCAGCGGTATCCCGAGGCGGCGGAGGCGGCCGACATCGAATTGAGACTGGCGGCAACGCTGGATGAGTCGACCGACTACGCCGCCGCAGCCGACGCGCACCGCGCGATCTGGCGGCGGCATGGCGCCGATGACGTGGGCACCCGGCATGCGGTCCGTGCGGTCGAACTCTATGCAATCGTCAACAGCAAGCCGGTGTTCACACAAAGCGCGGAACTGGCGGCCGAGCTTGTGGAGAAGCTGCCGGACGGTCCGTTGCCGCGGGTGATGGTCCAGCAGTCGATGACTCAGTGGAACCGCGGCAATGAGTGGGCCCGATCGAACGCCGTCGGGGCGGTGGCGCTCAGCAGAGGTTTGCAGCTCACGCCGGAACAACAGAGATGGGTGCACTACACCACGGGTGAGAACTTCGGGCGTCAGTCGCAGTGGGCGAATGCTGTGGAATCGTTTCGCAAGGCGCGGGCGGTCGAGGACGAAATCGACGTTCACCAACGATTGATTGTCGCGCTCTCCAACGACGCCACCTCCACCCCGGCCGACATGGCCCCGCTTGTCGAGGAGTTCACACTGAAGTATCCCGACCGAACGGAACGCTTCGCGATGCAGGCGGCTCTGGCCATGAAGTATCGGGCGGCCGGCGACGCTGTTCAGGCCCGCGCCGCGTTCGGGCGATTGCTCGAATTCGACGCCGTGTCCGGTTCAAACGCCTACTACTACGTTGAGCAAACGCCGAATGAGCCGGCCGAAAACATGGCGGCTGCGGCGGCGCTGGCGGCGGCCGTTGAGCGGAATCCGAACCCCTCGGACAAGGCGTACCTGCGCTATGTCCTGGCTTTCAACGTTCACCGGGACCGGCTGGAAGACGTTCCGGCGGCGCGGGCCGTATTGCGGCAACTCGTCTCCGAGACGCCGACGGACAACAGCTACACGCAACAGGCGGTGGCGTATCTGCTGACCAGTGCGGAGTCGGATCAGCAGTTCCAGCAGGACGTGATGCTGGTCGTGCAGATGATCCGGGCGAACCTGCACCTGTCTTCGCTGCGAGGCACACTGGAGGCCTGGGCCAAGAGCGCGGCCGGCAACGAGGAAACGAAGGCGCGGGCCGAGATCGCTCAGCGGCAGGCCGAACAGCTTGCGGCGGACCCGTTCGTCCAGGCGTGGGTCGCGGCGGAACAGCCGAGGGCGGAGGGGCAACCGGCCCGCGACCAATTGATCAAGACCGGCAAAGTCGCCGAGATGAACGACGCCATGGCGCGGGTTCTGCTCGAACGCAACGCCTATTACCTCAGAAACTACACTCCGAGCGAACAGCGCCCAGAGAGCGTGCCCGCCTACGGTCTGTTGGTGCGGCGATTCCCCGAGGACGTCGATGCGGCGATCAATTGGCTCTCAGCCGCGACCGACTACGGCCCGCCTGAGTTGGCGCGCGAAGCGGCCGTGCACCTGATCGGCCTGGAGCCGACATCGAACAACGCCGATGTGCTTCGCCGGCTGATGCTGGCTGCGACCCAGAGCACCGACGCCGACCTCGCGCGTCAGGCTTTGACGTGGATTCAATCGGCGGAGGAGACGTTCGGCCCGAGTCTGACCTATGCCTACTACATCGGCGACTTGCTCGTGAATCTGGAACTGACGGCGGAGGCGGAGGCCTATTGGCGCAGCCATCTCGACGTCGACCCGAATCACAACGACTCGCGGCTTTGCGCCGAACGGCTCTTGAGAAGGATGGACGATCCGGCGGCGCAGCAGGCGTTTCTTGCAGAACGGTTGCAGATCGATTCGGACTACCACGGATGGTACGCCACGCAACTGGCTGACCTGGCTCTGAAAGCGGGCGACCTCGACCAGTTCGAGTCGATTCTGACGACATCGCGGGCTCGCCAGGCAGGGCGACCGCTTCAGCCGTGGGGCGTTGAAGAGCAGCCGGCGCGGAGTTGGGTTGAGCAGTACCGGGCCGATGAGGAAGCGGCCGACGACGTGAAGTCCCGCATTTTTGCGGCGGTTCGGGACATGGAGATCGGCAGGCCGTCTGCGATGGCGACGCTTTCTCTGATGGACCTGAACCAGAATCCCGAGGCGACTGCACCGGTCGACCGGCTTCGCCAACTTGCCGCCGTGACGCGGATGGTCGACAACTCCACCTATGACTGGGACACCCTGGTTCCCTATCTGCAGGCGCGGTTGGCGGAGAATGACTATCTCTCGGCCGCCACGCTGGCCAGCGGGATGTTGGCCAACATTCCGAACATCAACGACAGCCGCCGCGACGCCGGGCGCGCGATTGTCGCACAGAGTTACTCGCGGCTGGGGGCGGTGGGGCTCACGATCGACGAAGACAGCCCGGTTGCGCCGCTGCTGCAGGCGGCGCTCTATCTGCGGCTCGGCGACCGGGACATGGCGCTGGACGGTTACGTCGAGAACAAGACGCTGTTCGATGAGCACCGCGATGAAGTGCCGGTCGATCTGTTGCTGTTCGTGTGCGACAGTCTGATCGCCGCCGGGGGCGACGAGAACCACGAGTACGTGGAAGACGTGCTGCGGGGCTGGATGATCAAGCACAGCGAAAACCCGCAGTTCGATGACGCCACGAAGGCAAACGTGCAGTTGCTGCTGGCGAAGAATTTCGACCGGGCTCGCCGTTACGACATCGCCCGCAGCGAGTACACGTCGGTGCTCAACCGGTTTCCCGACACTCCGCAGGCGATCGAAGCGGAGTTCGGGATCGGCGAGGCGTTCATGGCGCAGAAGGTCTACGATCAGGCCGAGGCGGTGTTTGAGAAGCTGGCCGGCAGCCGCGAATCCGACATCGTGGTCCGGGCGGAGTTCCTGCGGGGCGTGGTGGCGTACCGCCGAGGGGACAAGGACGAGTCGCGGGAGATTTTCCGCAACGTGCTGGAACGCGTGCCGAACATCGAGCTGGCGAATCAGGCGTTGTTCAACCTGGCGGAAGTTTACGGGGATGAAGAACGCTACATCGATCAGTTGAACCTGCTGCGGACGGTGGGACGACTCGGCCGCAACAGCAAGCGCACGCATTCGCCGGGGACGCCGCTGTCGATCGTGGTGCAGGACAGCGACCTCGGCATCAGCCGGGGACACAGCCGGATCCCGGTGATTGTCACCACCGAGCCGGGCGGCGACCGGGAACAGATTTATCTCACCAGCGGCGGCGCCGGCAAAGGACTGTTCCGGGCCGACCTGGAGACGCAGCTTGGTCAGGTCACTGCCGGGGACGGGGTGCTGCAGCTCAGCGGCGAGGATATCGTCCGGTCAGACTACGCCGACGACTTCAAGCTCGAGTTCAAGAGTGTGCCGCTGTCCGACGTGGAGATTCGCGTGGCGTCGGACGGCCGCTTGCGGATCGCCAGCAGCCGCATTATTGATGAGAAAGAGGAAACGTTCAGCGAGCGGTTGGAGCGCGAGGCGCGGGAACGCGAGCGAAATCGCAGGTACTCCGACGTGCGGCCCGCCAGCCAGATCAAGCCGGGGAATCCGATTTATGTTCGCGTCGACGATCCCGACCGGGACCTGTCCGACGCGGCAGACGGCATCGTGGTCAAATTCGACGCCGAGAGCGGCGACAGCGTGCAGGTGACGCTGGAAGAAACCGGCTCTCATACAGGCATCTTTGAGGGGACGGTTCCCACGGCGGAACTGCCGGCGGGCGCTCTGGCGAGCGACACCGCGATCGAGCACAGCCCGGTGATGGCGATCGACCAGGATCCGGAGACCTTCTGGATGAGCGAACCGGACGGCGCTTCGCCGAAGTGGCTGTCGGTCGATATGAAAGACCTGAAGGTCGTCTCGCGCGTCCGCATCGCCTCACCGAACGCCGACCGCCACACGCCGGTTCGCGGTGAACTGTACGGCAGTCACGACGGGCAATTCTGGTTCCGGATTGCGAGCAACCCGCCGGTCGAGCAGCCGGAGGCGAGCGTCGATGAATTCGGCCGCATGAAGCAGCGCGTCTTTGAAGGGAACTACAACAATCTTTCGCAGTGGAATCAGGTGTTGAGCGTCAGTCGCAATGCAACGCCGCTCGAGGAAACCGAGGTCGACACGCTGGAGTGGCAGACCCTGCCCCCGGACGGCGAGACGACGGCGGGGCCATATGCAGTGCTCTGGGACGGCAAGCTGGTCCAGGAGCGAGACGGCGCGGCCAGGATACTGATTCGCGGCGTGCGGTCGGCGCTGTGGATCGACGGGCGGCTCGAACTTCCGGTCGGCGCCGGCAATCGCAGCGTTGATCTCTGGCTGGAGCGCGGCAGCCACGATCTGACAATCTTCGCCTCGACAACCGACGGAGCGCAAGGGGTGTCTGCGAACATCGCCCGCGCCGATCCGGACGCCGGGCGAGTCACGCTGCTTCCCTTCCGGGCTGCGGATTTTGAGATCGAAGGCGACCGGGTGCGGCCTGCTCTGCCCCGCGAGGACGCGCTGGCGGACTTTGCCCCCAATGAGTGGACCTTCGCATTTGAACCGCTCGAACTGCGGCACATCAAGTTCCAGGTCGACGAGTACGTGGGAGAGGCGGTCGCGATCAGCACGATTGAGATCACCGGCGAAGAGCCAGGCGACGTGCACATTCCGAGCGAGGCCGATCTGCTCACGCTCGCGACCAACAACGTGCTGGAACTGGCCGGCGGGGACGTAGTCACCGGATCGTACAGCGACGAGTTCACCCACCGGGACGACGCCGGCAGCCGGCTGCTTTCGGAACGGCTCACGGCGACTTACTACAACGCGGCGGTCGCCGCGATCGATTATGACTTCGAGCGGCAGCGGAACGGGAACGTCGTCGAGATTCCCAAGCGGATCATGCGCATCGATCCGGGCAAACGATTCGTCGTCGAGATCATCGATTACGATCTCGATCAGACGGCCGGTCAGGACACGGCCAAGTTCGACGTGATCGTCAATGACGGGGAACCGGTCGAACTGACCGCCACGGAAACCGAGGGCTACACCGGCCGGTTCCGCAAGGAGATCGATACGTCGGCCGAGGCGGAAGACGGCAAGTTCCAGGTGCAGCCGGGTGATCGCATTTACGTGCGGTACATCGACTCTCAAAACACGTTCCCGGGACACGCCGTCCCCCGCGAGTCGGTGGTGTTCGTCAACACCCCGTCGGCGGGCAAAGTGCGGATTCTGGAAACGCGCGTGATTCCCGGAGATGAGCGGCGGGGAATTCCCTCGCGGTTCACTTACCAGCCTGCCGCGGCCGATCAGCCGGTCAGCCATGTCGCCTTCGAAGCGCCGTTGACCGTCGAGGTGATCGACCCGGACGCCGCACGGGACAGCCGGAGCGAAGTGACCGTCACGCTCTCGACTCCGGAGGGGGCAACGGTCGACGTGCATTGCGAACTCTCGGGCGCATTCTCAGGCAGCAGCCGTCAACTTCCACGTGACGTGGCCGACGTGATTGCGCTCGAGGAGGGCCGCTTCATCGGACAGGTCATCATGCAGCTCGGCGGGAAAGACAGCCCGCAGCTTGTGCCGGTGACGGCCGAGATGCCCAGAGACCTCATCGGGCGCACGGTGGACGAGTCTGATTCCGACATCGGCAACGTGAACCTGGTGACGCGCGTGCTGAACCTGACCGGGAAGGATGCGATTGTGGCGAGTTACCGGGACGAGGCGCGCCTGCCGGGCGGTCCGCCCTTGCTCGAAGCGCGGGGGCGATTGATCTCCACCGGAGAGCTGCGCTGCACCGATCGGGACTATGATCTGGACGTCGCGGAACTGCACGTCGGCGAGAAGATCTTCCTGATGGTCACCGACCCCGACCAGGACCAGTCTGATGAGCGCGACTCGGTGCAGGTCGAGATCACAACCGAGTTTGGCGAGCACGAAGTGGTCGAACTCTACGAAACCCTCGCCCACACTGGGATCTTCACCGGATCGCTGACGCTGAAGTCGTCCGGCGAACCGACCCCCGACAACCTGAAGCCCGACGATCCGTTCCTGGAGTGCTACTTCGGCGACACGATTCGGGCGAGCTACACCGATCCGGCCGCAAGCACCGAGGAGGGGACCGCCACTCTGGAGCGGCAGATTCCGGTCGTGATCGGGACCGACGGGTTGGTGGCCGCCTTCAGCAAGACGTTCAACGACGAGAACCTCGCCGTCGAAACGAAGTTCACCATTGCGGAGAGTTACTTCGAACTGTTCAAGAGCCATAAGGAACTGGGGCGCGACACCGATCAGCAGGCGGACCTCGAAGCCGGCCGGCGCGTGTTGCGGGAAGTGATGGAAGACTACCCGGATCCGAAGTACGTGCCGCGAATCGCCTATCTGCTCGGTCAATTCGCCCAGGAACTGGAAGACTGGGACGAAGCGGTCAGCGCCTACCAGTTAATCATCGACCAGTTCCCCGAGCACTCGCTCGCACCGGACGCGCAGTACAAGCTGGCGCAGTCGTATGAAGAGCGGGGCGACTTCGACGAAGCGCTCGAAGCCTACGTGACGCTGGCGGCGACCTACCCCAAGAGTCCGCTGATTGCGAGCGTGATGATTCGCATCTGCGACCACTTCTACAAGGCGGAGGAGTATTCCATTTCCGCCCAGGTTGGCGAGAAGTTTTTGGAGCGCTTTGAGAGCCATCAGCACGCGTCGCGGATCGCGTTTCGCATCGGCCAATGTTTCTACAAGGCGGAAGAGTTCACGACTGCCGGCACGGCGTTCGACCGATTCGCGAAGGACTTCCCCGAAGATCAGCTTGCCCCCGACTCGCTCTTCTGGGCGGGAGAGAGCTACCGCATGGGGGGCAACAACTCGGAAGCGTTCCGGCGTTACAACCGCTGCCGCTGGGACTTCCCGGCGAGTGAAGCAGCCAAGTACGCGCGAGGCCGGTTGGCCCTGCCCGAGATGCTCCAGCAGTTCGAGTCCGAGGCCAACAGTATCGAAAATCAATAGTCTCCCTCGATGTCCCCACTTGTGATTGATTCCAAGCTGTCATGCAGAGTCTCCTGTTGTTAGCAACGCTGGCGATGTTCCAGCCGCCCTCCGGTCCCCCCGAAGCGGCCGACACGGAGTCGACAGAGACTTCCGCGCCCGCTGCGGAAGA
>ERZ869936.1534-NODE-1534-length-16207-cov-5.532875_pt1 | contig 16207 bp, 12 predicted proteins | sample MGYA00520876_ERZ869936 | MGnify/ENA primary metagenome ERZ869936 (study PRJEB32218, sample SAMN09650985) | biofilter metagenome | isolation source: enrty point of leading RO module | place: Saudi Arabia: Thuwal, RO plant located on Red Sea | collected 2016-02-17 ...
TGTCCCTCTCATACTACGAACCGCCATCTGGTAAAAAGATTGTAGATTTTGACCCAACATTTATTGCAAGTATTTTTTCAGCTAGTACTGCATCACTAGGGTTTTCGATAAAAAAGAAAAAAGATACTATAGTAGATAATAAAAACTCTAAAGTAGGCATCAAATGAAAAAACTACTCTTACTAGGTTTGTTTTTAGTTGCACCTTGTTACGCAAACGGAGTGCCAACGTGGACTACTGGTTCAAGTAACAGAACTGAAAACACTACACAAACTATAACTCGCAGCGTAGTCACAGAAAAATATGGGTCTACTATAAATACTTGGGAAGGTTCTAATATAAGTGTGGCTGCATCTGCTGGTATCTCTGGCGGAGATGCAGTATTTACAGTTGCAGATACTTCAAAAGATTGGTCATTAAACGTGACTTCAAGAGCGTCAGGTTTAATGATTGAAAAGATCACACAGAATGACACGATCAACACTACTAGCGTTATCACTTCTTTGTCTGTCTTTAGTCAGTAATAAAGCAAGAGCCGAAGGCGATACTAATGTACAGGCTCAACCCAATGCTGTTGGTAATTCTAGTATTATCAACCAGAATATGAATGTTAATAATGGAATGACAGGTAAGCTACAGTTTGGAAACTTAGTTTGTAGTCAACCGACTATGGCTGTAACTCCTTTCTATACAGGTAATGATGCACAAGGAGAAGAAACTTATTCTATAAATGAAGGTTGGGGAATACAAATGAGTTTTATGATACCTTTAGGAACTAATAATGAAACGTGTTCTGAACTAGCAAAAGTAAAGCTAGACTTAGCCAAAGAAGAACTAGACAAGCAAGTGCATGATAAGCAGCTAGTTCGTATCTTGAAGTGCGGACAGCTTCACGCATCAGGCTACATGATAAACCCTGCTTCTAAGTTCGCATACATCTGCAATGATGTAATCAATATACGAAGTTATGTAAAAGCTAATTCCGAAAAATTTAAGTAGCTAGTTTAGACACCACATAAGTTACCCAGTACAGGTATGTGAACTCTAGCTACCTTTATTATTATCCATCTTTTCCTTCACATTTGCGACCTCTTTTTTCAAAACTTTAGTAAAGATTTTCTTAAATGTTTTCTTGATAAAAGCTAATACTGATTGCATAGCAATACCACCAACCACACTAGCAACTGACGCTGTACCTGCTGCTATCACACTAGAAGCTATGACTTCTGGTGCAGGTATAGGCATTTCGCCATAGAAAGGTATAGTAAAGGTAGCTACAGGTTCTTCAGTTGATAAAGTTTCTTTGGTGTTTGGCAGGTTTGTCGGTATTGTCTCTGGTGTTACTTCTAACGCTTCCTCCGTTGAAGATGCTTTTTCTTCTTCAGCAGAAGATTCCTGACCTCCCAAACCCGACTCTACCTGTTCCAGACTTGGAAGAAGTACAGGGTCTAGATATGGAATCTCTGCCACAGGTGGATAAAAAATTGTTCTAGGTGGTACAAGAACATTATTTGTGTCTGGTAGATGTGGTAATTCAATCTCCATCTTTTACATCTCCTATAGAAATAGACCAACCTTTTTCTCCAAATTTACCAGTTTCTTTAATCTTTGGTTTTTTTATTTTTTTATCTAACTCTTCGTGATATTTTTTTATATCATTATCTAGTTCTAAATTAAATCTTTTTATCCTTAACCAATTAATAAATTTATCTACATAATATTTAACTAATTTTTTTAAAAATCCAAATACCATTAACTAGGTTTTGGGTTGTCTGATTTTACTTTAGCAATAGCATCTTTCCATGTTGTAGTGCCATTAATGCTATCCCAATACTGCATATCCATTTGTTCTCTCCAACTTGGATACTGTTTTGCTCTGGCACTTTTATAAGCGTTAGCAGCTTGTTCAGTGTTTTCAGCAGTTTCTTCAGCCTGTCTTGCAGCCTGTTCTTCTGCTGTCATTTCAACTTTTATTCCGTTGATTAAATTAAATTTTGTCATTACCTTTTCTTTCCGTAAAGTGTGTAAGTGTGTGCGTTAATAGCACCACTACTCATATATAGCTGAAAACCAGTTGGATATAGTATTGAACTATTATCAGAAGCAAGACCTGTGTACATTGCTGTTCCTCTTCCCTGACTTATATTACTGTCTGGAGATCTATTAGCAAACGACCATTCGAGCCAATTTTGGAGACGAGCAGCTTGAGTATCATTAGAATTTGCAAGGTGTATTCTCATAGTTATTGCTGCACCTTCGACTAAACTTGTATTATTTCCTATATCAGCAGTAAGAGTTGCTGAGACTTGACTTGTTTTAGCTAATTCTCCAAAATTATCAGTTCCCCAATGTTGAAGGTATGACCAATGATATTCGTTATTATCAATTACATCATTACCAGAAGTTGAACTACCTGTGCCTTGCCTAAACCTAAACCTTAGGACTTTATTGTCAGTCTCTGGTATTAAAGAAATAGTTAAATCAAAATATTTATAGGTAGCAACATCAAGATTATTAAAAACTAAATATTGAGATGAACCACCAGCAGTTGAATTATGTTGTAATTTTACATAATCAGAAGAAATACCAGTTAAACTTGCTCCGCTAATTGCTGGTAATGCTCCTGTTAAGTTAGCAGCAGGTATTGATGTAAGGTTAGCTGCACTAGCAGCAGGTAACGTAGCAGGGAAACGTGCATCTGGAACTGTGCCTGACGTAAGGTTACTAGCACTCAACGCTGTTAAATCTTTAGCTGTGTTTGCTGCTATAGCTGAGTTAATAGAGTTAGCTAACTTATCTGCTGTTACTGCATCATCAGCTAATTTAGATTCAGTTATACTTCCATCTGCTACAGCACCAGCAATCTTTAATTGACCAGCCATACTGCTATGACTTGAACATTGGTAGTACAACAAATCAGGTGCATCATGCGGTACTGTAAAGACTATCTCTGTACCACCTGCACCACCATTGTTTGTTACTCCTGTGTTATAAGCATCATTAGTACCACCATTAGCAATACTGGTTTTTATATAGAAAGGGTGTGCATTAGCACTATTTCTATTTTCAAAAACATAAGTATGACCTCTGCTAAGAGTTAACGTAGGGTCATTTACTGCACCTGTAAGACCTTTGCCTGTAAATGTATAGTCACTTGTACCATTAGCACCTAAGACATACCTTAAGGTGTCCTCTATAAGTCTTGATGAAACTTGTGTTAATGGCATTAGTTTGCTCCCTCTGGTGTATTACCTAATGATAACCATTCTTTATATTCTTCATATTCTTTATTACCATCTACAGGAAGAAATACAAGTCTATAATCTCTATCCATAGTTTCTATGGCTTCAGTTTTTGTATCGTCTGTAGACGATTTTATTAATTTATATTTTGGATCTGTTGGGTATGCCATAGTTTACATCTCCGCAGTTAAGTACACAAAAGGCTCATTATTACTTAATGTAGCAGAATGAGCCGAACATCTAACTACTTGACCATGACGAGTGTTGTCTCCACTCATAAGAAGTACTGCTTGATGTTTATTTGTTTTACCATCTAATGATATTTGATGTATGTACTGTGCTGAGTTACCAAATAATTTTTCGTAAACGTATGCACCAGACCCACCAGATTTAGCAACCAAGGTAGGGGTAGTTCTCATATCAATAGCCCCTGCACTTATAAATATTGAGCCAGAATAATATTGCATACCTAGACCAAGAAAATGATAGGTAGCAGAAGCTAGAACATGACAATATCTTTTGCATTTTTGTAAAGTTTCATCGTGAGATTCATGTGGATAATCACTAGCTGAATTTCCGACTTCTAACATAACTCCTGTCAGTTCAAAGGTTGCATCATTTGTTGTATACCATGATGTTCCGTCCACAGGTGTTCGTGTACCGCCATTCCATGCACCCCATTGATTTAAAGTTACTCCAGAATCTGTGTAGTCAGTACCCCAATATGCACCAAAAGTAATATAAAAACCACTACTGTTATCAGTATCAAATTGTAAATTAGAATTTCCAGCAATAGTTTTTGTTATTTTTGTCCAAGTGTTAGCAGTTAAAGTGCCAGTTTCAAAAGCATATCTTTGACTTGTTCCATCAAAGGTATAGAGATATCCATAATAACTTTTAGAAACACTAGCTTTTACCCAAAAAGATAATGTTATAAAACTAGAATCAGAGACATAATTCCAACCACAAGTTGCCATATCTCGTGCTTCAACATTATAATCTGCAAATATTCTACTGGCATTTTGAGCACCACTTGTTTGATTGCCGTTTGTTATTTTTAAACATTTTCTAAAACCTGCATTATAAGCTCCACCACTTGTAACATCACCTTGTTCGTAAGTTGAGTTTTCGTCTAGTCCATTATAATATACAGCAAATCTATCTATTACATATCCTTGTGCTGTAGTAGACGTTTGACGTTGGGCTATATTCATAGCTCCGTTAATTATAACGTTGGTTGCTTTACCACTAGCAGGAAGATTAGTTAAGTTTGCACCACTAACTGCGGGTAATGTAGCAGGGAATCTAGCATCAGGTACAGTTCCAGATGTTAAATTACTAGCACTTAAAGCTGTAAGGTCTTTAGCTGTGTTAGCAGCTATAGCTGAGTTTATAGAGTTAGCTAACTTATCTGCTGTTACTGCATCATCAGCAATATGGGCTGTATCTATAGAGCCATCAACATAATGTTCAGAATCAATAGAGTCATCAGCTATCTTACTTCCGTTTACTGCGTCTGCTGCAATCTTAGCTGAACTAATAACATTATCTGGAAGTTTATCTACGATTACTGCATTATCGGCAATCTTAGTTTGTGTAATAGCGTTAGTTGCAATCTTAGTTTCAGTAACTTGACCCGACCCTATTTTATCTGCTGTAACAGCGTCATTAGCTAACTTTGCAGTTGTAACCGCACTAGACCCTAGCTTCGCTTCTATAACTGATGCGTTTTGCAATATTGCTGAAGTAACTGTGTTGTTACTTGGAACTCCAATATTTACAGTAGAACCCATTACTACTGCGTGATAGCTTGCACCAGTAGCAGGTGCAACAGCTAACTTAACTGTACTGCCAGATAAAGCAAAGCCTTCTGATGGTGTAGATGTACCACTATTAGGTTTTTGTATTACACCTTCTATGCTTAATAAAATTTGTTGTGCATTTGCAGGTGCATTTGTAATAGTAAAGTCTGTTGTAGTGCCATCAAATGCAGGGCTAAGTGTAGATATAAATAAGTTACCAACAGATTGTGCTTCTTCCCAAGCAGCATTGGTTCCGTTATATACTAATAATTTATTTGTACTTGTATTAAAAAATAAATCCCCTGCGTCATTGTTACTTGTAGGGTTTGTAGAACCTACTCTATATCTTTCTGAAAAGTCATTTATCTGTCCACTAAGTCCTACAAGATCACTTTCTGCAAGTGTAGCTTTATGATAATTATAAATTTGTCCACTACCTGTAGAAGTAACAATAAAACGAACCCCAGAAGCTACAGTTGAACTATGAAAATTAGAAGGTATGTTATTTATTGTGACCTGTGTACCATTTAATGTTCTAGCTGTAGTACTTTGCCCGATACCACTAACAACTAACCCTGCTGCATCAGCAATACTTATAGATACACCATTTGGTGCTTGTGTATTAGGAAATGATAATTCATTAGCTATAGACTCAAAACCACCAATATCATCTAACTGACTACTTACATAATCTACAACAGCACCACTTGTAGGAAACTTTGTATCATCATCAGTTATAGTAGTCTGCTTTGCCATACCATCTAACTGGTTTAGATCGGCAATATCAGAAGTGAGTGCTGTGCTATCAGCAAGTTTAGAAGCTGTACCTGATTGCATACCAGCTAAAGTTGTTAGTTCTGCATCTGCAATTTTGTCAGTAGTAACAGCATTGTTTGCAATTTTTCCTTGCGTAACTTGTAAGTCACCTATCTTTGCTTCTGAAACAGCTTGACTACCTAGTTTTGCAGTAGTTACTGAATTGTCTGCAATTTTAGCTGTGGTTACTGAATTACTGGCTAATTTTGCTGCGGTTACGTTAGCATCTACTATCTTCGCTTCTACTACAGAGTTCGTACTTAATTTTGTATCAGTAACAGAACCATCTTGTAATTTATTTGCTGTAATTTGAGCATCAGCTAAATGTGCAGTATCAATAGAACCATCTACATAATGTTCTGAATCAATACTATTATCAGCTATTTTTGTACCATTAACTGCATCAGGAGCTATTTTATCTACAATTACTGCATTATTTGCAATCTTAGTTTGAGTCACAGCATTGCTAGTTATCTTATTCTCTGTAACTGCATTGCTTGCAATCTTATCCGCATTAATTGCATCATTTCCAATGTGACTAGAATCTAAAGGGCTAGAGGCTATAAGAGTTTTTATTTCTGCTGCTGTTTGATCTCCTGTAGCTCCTTCTTCAATACCTGATAATTTATCTGTAATCTCCTGTTGAGCAAATAATACTTGGTCGCTGTTTGTATCTAAATCTGTTTCTGTTAAAACGCTACCATCTTGAAAATCTACTTTCTTTGCACTTATATCTGTATCTCTTTGAAACTTAATAGCAGCACCATTAGCAGGGGTGTTACCAGAAGTAAAGGTAACTGTTGATCCGCTAATTGTGTAATGAGTATCTAATGTTTTTAAGACCCCTGCTACTGTTACATCTACTTCATTATTGGCTAAGAACGAAAAAGATATTGCAAAGTTATTGGTACTACCATTACCAGTATGTGTAGTTGCTGTTGCTGTGGTGTTAGTAGCCATAGTTAAAACCTTCTTTTAAAGTTAAGTTCATTGTAAAGAGTTTCTATTTCATTATTATAATCGTTTTGTTGATCTAGTTTTACGTTTATCCTAGCTTCTAACTCTTCTTCAGTAAAGGTTGCCTTGAGATAGTTTTCAATACCTAAGTTGATAAATTGTTGGTTTAACTTATTTAAAGCCATATATATTCTTTCTGATGCTTCTTTTCCTTGATTTGATTGTAAACCATATCTTTCAATTTGTTCTTTATTAAATTGGTAATTAAGTTGTTTAGCATTAAATCCTCCTACAATCACATCTAGATCGCCTTTAATATACGCTTTCATAGCATCAGCAATATTGTAATTTTTTCCAGAATAATTTATTACACCTGTATTAACATACTTTCTTAGAGTATTGTATGCTGTTGTATCTAATTTTATTGGTACAAATTTTTTACTACTAAAATTAGAAGCTTTAACAAAATTCTTTACCTTACTACCTCTAATAATATTAGGTGGTTCTGGTAATAGTCTGCCTATCGTATAAGTAGCTTGGTGTAATAAGTTGTTGTTACTCTTTGTGTATTTTGCATTTGAAAATAAATTAAGTCCTTGTTTTGACGGATATGTAACCACATCATTTGTTATGTGTTCTACTTGAAAAGGTAAATCTCCACCTACATTTGCAGGTGCATATTGTTTTGCTTCCTGTACTAATCCATGAAAATACTGTAAATAACTATTTACTTCGTTATATTCATAATCTCCTAAACCTAATTTTTCTTCTCCTGTTATAAATCTAAAGTTTTTAAGATTTCTTGTTAAATCAGAAAAATCTCCTGAGTATGTTTTTTTATCAAGTTTTGCAAACAACCTAATAATCCCTTTGTTTTTAACATTACCTACACTTATTTCTTTACCAAGTACTTCTATTGCATATTTAGTAATTCCTTCTGATCCTTCTTTTCTTAGCCTTTGTGCTGTTTGTTCATCTACTCCTAATAAAGCTGCCATCACATCAGCAGGCATACGTTGTAAATCTTCAATTAAACTACTATAAGGAGTGACAGAAGATTCAAATAATCTAGATAAATAAGATATATTTCTTTGTCGTTGATAGCTTATGGTATCTTCTGGGTCTTGACTACCGCCAGTTACTTCATCTATTGCTGAAAAGAAGTCCATTGTTTCAGATATTTGTTGAACATAACTTTTATTTGTAAAGTTACGACCTATGAAAGCACCCCAACCAATAGTAAATTCATCATATAATCTGTCTTGTTTTTTAGTAAAAAATGGAGACATACCTTGAAAGTCAACCCATAGTTTTATAAGAGATGCAATAGGGTCTGGTAAGTTTTCATAAGAAACATAAACATATTTTGGGTTTCCATCTTCATCAAATAGTATTTCTCCATCTTCGTCATACAATAGATATGCTCTAGAGTATGGCAACCAACCACTTCTTAAAAGAGAAATATATTTAGCAGCACCTTCTTTTGTAAAATAATTAGGACCACCATCAGTTAAAAATGTTTTTGGTATTTCATCTTCACTATCATATTCGCTTGAACTTATAAACTCACTAGCTGGTTGATATATGTTGTTGTAAGCTAAACCAGTTAAAATTAATCCAAAAGCATTACCAATATAAATTTGACCTCTTGTAGTTGCACGAACTTGAGGGTCAGGACTTCTAAGGTCTGCTGCTATTTCTGGTAAAAGAATCCTATTAATAGGGTTATAATTTGTTCTGCCACCAAATCTTGCAGGTGTATTAATTATCGGTACATATCTCATTACATCTTTAATTAAATTAGTAGGTGTTCTTGTAAATTTAAATAATGTTCTTACAGGTGGGAACTGTATTGCTAGATTGTTTATCTCTTGTGCAAAGAACCCAAGAGGGTCAGTAACATCATCACTTCTACCACCTCTTATTTGTTGTGTATATGTAATCTCTTTGCCAAAGTTTTTAGCTCTTTGAAATATTTTTGCAAGAACAGGATCATCAATAAACTCTCTTGGACCTATGCCTTTTTTACTAAATAGGTTTTCTTCTAAAGGTTTTAATCTACCTAATGGCCCTTCTTGTCCTCTTAATATGTATGAAATTACTCCATCAATACTGCTTTTTATATAGTCATTTAAGTCTTGTCCTTTCAAACCTTTTCTCATTCCTTCTGTAGTTGCGTGGTATGCAGTAGAAGCAATAATATTTGGTGTTTGTATAAGAGCATCATTAGATGTCATCAATCTACTAGGAAGTCTTATTAGCTTTCCCGTTGTATTTATGGAAGTTCTTAAAGGAAAGAAATTACTTTCAGATGAAATTACTGACCTTTGACCAGTATCAATTTTAGAGTTACCAACATTCACAAAGTTATCTTCCATATCCCACGATCTTTTCCATACTCTTAAAGAAAAATCAAAGTTATACATTAAAGCAAATAAATGTCTCTTAGCTGCTTCTAGTGCTTCTTTTCTTACTAAACCTTTTCCATTTTCAACATCTAAACTACCACCAAAATTTGCCAAAGCTTTTAAAAATGTTTGTGCAATACCAGATTTTAAATTAACTATCTGAGAAGGAGGACCAGACAAAACTCCGTTAATACCTATTTCATTAATAACTCTTGAAGTTTGACCGCCAACTTTAAGAAGTTTACCAAAAGCATCATCATTGTATAGCTTAACCATTTTTTCTATGCTGCCACTTGCTTCATTCATATCTTGTGCAACTTTTAAAACTTCAGAGTAATCTCCTGTTTCATGTCCTTCTTTTATTTTTGCTAATAGATTTGTTTGAAACTCTGCACTTTGATCTAATAATTTATTAAGACTTGGAGAAATATCAACATTTTGCTGTGTTAAGTTTTTCTTTTCTATAGGACTCATTTTCATAACTTCAGCAGGTGTCATACCTTCTATACCTTCTATACCTTTAATCTTAAAAGCATTTACCGCCCTACCTAGTCTTGTACCTAAAGGAATACCCATACCTAACCAATCATCTACTAATTGTTCAGCCTGTATAATTTTTGCACCTGCTTTATCTATTTCATTTCTACTTTTTTTAGTATTCTTACCTGCATTTTTTTTCACTATATCTATAAAGTTTTGAGTTGAGTTTGCAACTCTATCTGTAGCTATTTGTAAACCTTGATTATTTTGTACAACTTCTTCTTCTGTTGGTAGTTTGCCTTCTAAAAATGCTTTCTTTTTTGTATATTCAGTTATAAATTTAAGACGTTTTAAATCACCTGTAATTCGACCTTTTGAATCTACCATTTTACTTAATGCACTTTCTTGAGTATCAAACTGACTTCTTGTTTCAGCACCTTTAAAACCACCTTCTTGTTTCTTTGTTCTTACTTTTTGCGTAACAAAATCTTGCTTACCTTTTTTCATGTCTTTTATACGATCCATCTTCTGTGGATTAAGTTGTGTGTTACCTAAATCCAAATCATCTTGACTATCTAATTTATTTAGTTTTGTTTGTACCTTACCTGCAAAGTCTTTTAGTATTGGCACTTCAAAATTTAAACCTTGAGTATTGGTTACTGATGCACTAGCACTACCTGTTTGTTCTTTAACTATTGACTTCAGCTTTGCGTGTACTTTGTCTCCATGCAATCTAACTTCTTTTTCTGTAAAGCCTTGATCTAAAAATACTTTTAATATCTTGGCATCATTCTGTGCTTTTTTCTTTTTACCATTTCTTAGTGACCAAGATAATTTATCAAAGTCAGATTGAAATTGTATAGTTGCAGACCCATAACGAGGTTTGGTTCTTTTGTAAGCTTCTGGTGCTTCAAAAGTTAATTCTTGTGTAACTTCTGATTTAACAGTTGGTGTTTTGTCTCCTTTAAAATCTACTTCTGATTGTAGAACCTTCCCTTTTTTTATAATTGTTAATTGGTCAGGACTAAATTTTACTGTTTGAAACGCACCTTTTTTGCTTTTAAAAGAAACACTAAATTTCCCTGTCGTTTCATCAAAACCTACAACAGTTCCTATATTTCCTCTATCTGCTGCTTTTACTCTGCTTCCCAAAGGAATACTGTCTTCATTCAAAGTTTGTGATGTTTTTGTTTGTTGTATATCTTCTGTCTCTCCTGTCTTAACTTTTGCTACTTCTTCATCTATTCTTTGTTGTATTTTTTTTACATCTCCACCTTCTGCTTCTATCTTTTCATCTATTTTGTTTTTTACTTTTCCCAAATCATCAACTGCTTTTTTTGTAATTTTTGTATCTTCTTCTGTCCATAATTTTTTAATGCTGTTTAAATCTAAGCCTTCATACTTTCTATATAGACCTTCTAATCCTTCTATTGAACCTTTTAAACCAGCACCGAAAGTAGTACCAAAACCAAGACTTAAAGCGTAATCTTGCCAATCTAAATCTTCTCCAAAAATATCACGCAAGAAAGCTTCTGATGTAGATAAAGTACCACCATAAATACCTGATCTAAACATACCTTTTAACCCTTTAACTTCTGTTCCTAAAGGTATAGTTCCTACAAGACCAGAAGAAAAAACTTCGGGCCAACTAAATAAGTCTTCGTTACCTGTTAAGGATTGTCCGTATCTTATTTTTTGTGCTTCTATGTTGAAGTAAGCATTTAAAGAAAACTGAGCAAGACCATATACAAGCCAACCTTTAGGACCAAATGCTAATAAAGGAGTAAGTGCAGCATCAGCTAACAGACCTCCACCTATTTCATAACCAAGACCACCAACTTGTTGCAAAACAGCATTATCATTTTTATCTGGTATTGTTATTTTGTTTGAGAATTGATTATAAAAATTATTTAATCCTTCTTGAAATTGATCGCTTTCAATAATGTCTTTGCTTATTTTATTATTTTCAACATCAGAAAAACTATAACCTGTAGTTTCTTTAAATATTTTTTCTACATTTATCCTTGTTTTAGGTTTGCGACTTACATCTCCTTTTGTAATGTACTCTGATACACCAATATATTTTAGAAGATTATCTGTTACTTCTAAATCTTTTTGTGGTTTTTCTTCTGTTAAATCATTAAATATATTATTGGTAATACTAAAATCTTGTGCAGCAAAGTCAAAAGTTTCTTCATCAAAAAAAGTTTCGTTTACATAATCATCAAAATTAAACGTAGGTGTATAGTTAGTTTCTTTAAAAACATTGGTAAAATTAGAGTTAACAATTTCATTATTGAGGTTAGTATCTACTGGCTGTTCGTTTGTATTGTCTTCTTCCTTGTTGTTATCAAGAAGGTTATTAATATTTGAGTCTGTCATAATTTAAAACAACTTGTTTCTAATAGCGTCATTGAGAACATCTGTCACTAGCTTAACGTAGTCTGAATCCGTTGCATAACCATTTTCTTTTAATCTTATTATTGCTTCTTCAGCAGTATTTACGTTTACAATACCTTTTCTATCTTCTATATCGTCATTCCAGAATTTTTTATAATGTTGTATTGATTCTTCTAAAGTTGTAAAGTTTTTAAACTTTGCTTTTACTTTGACTTTTTTACCATCTATCTCTTCAAAAGTGTCGGCTTCTGTAAAGTTACCTGTCTTTATATCTTGTGGGTCTGCTTTTATACCAAAGTAGTTATTTGTGCCAGTAACTTTTGAACCATAAACAGATTCAACTCCAAATTGTGCTGCAACAACTTCTGGAAATTTAATACCAGTTTTCTTAGCTAAATTGTAGATAACTTGAAAATTATGTTTTTGCCTAACAGGTTTAAATGGGTGATCTTTTTCTGTAATTAATTTATTTATATCAAACTCAGGAGCTTTTACTTTGTTTAAATCAGTAATACCTTCTGGTATGACTAAAGTTTCTCCTATCTGTATTGTGTCACTTGTTAATCCATTTGCTTTCTTAATAGCTTCAACAGAAGTATCTAAATCATTTGCAATACCAGACAAGGTATCGCCAGATTCTACTTCAAATGTTGTAACTCCACCTTCTGTAAAAGCACCACCTTCTAAATCATCTTTTAATAACTTTTCATTTTTTTCTATTGTTTGTTTGTTTTCAAAGTTTCGGTTGTAGAGTTTGTAATTAAAGTTTTCAAAAGAATCTATGTTCAATTCATCTTTAAGTTCTAAACCTTCATTTGTTAATTGACCATTAATAGCTACAGGTATGCTGCCTTTTGGCATATTTTTAACATCTACTTCATTAAATAGTTTTGTTTCTCTATCGTATATCAATATCTTTTGCTGCTCTAAATTTATTGTTGCACCATTACCATTACCTTTTTTTACTTCACCTTCTATTGGTACTGGCTCTTCAAAATTATAAGCATCATCATAAAATTCATATTCATTATCTAAAATTTTTCTTATTTCTCCTAAGTACCAGTTTTTTACTGTCATTTTTTTACCATCATCAGTTGTAAATACAGCACTAACACCTCCATGTTTTTTTACTAATCTATTTAATTCTAAATTTAGGTCTTCCATCTGTTCTGTATCACTTGCACTCTTTGTCAGATAAACTCCATAATCATTTGCTTCTCCAACTTTTTTTAATCCGAATTTTTTTAAGTTTGCAACTTCTGGAAATCTTTTTTCTAAACTTTTGCCGTCTGTTGCTCCTAAATATTTTTTTAAATTTGTATATCTTGTTCTATCCTCTTTAGAAGCATTTGGCCCTAAAGCCATCATTACATTAGTTAACTCTTTTAAAGCATCTTCTTGTGATATTTCTCCTTGATCGTATCTTGCTTCTAAATCAAAAAAGAAATTATCAACACTAAAATTTCTAAGGTCATATTGTTTATATAAAAATTCAATTTGCTCTGGGTATTCAGCAGCTAAAAAATCTAATGTATTACCTATCTGTTTGTAATAAGTTAACGCTTCTTCTGCATTATTAAAGTCAGTACGAGAAAAATCTAAATTATTTAAAGTATTAGTTATAGTTTTTTGGGTTTCTACTTTGTTGTAAGTATTTTGATTTTTTATAGCTTCTCCTTTCTTTTTGTTTATATCACTCAATATGGCTTCAATCTTATTTTCTCCACCTTGTATGTAGAAAGTTCTTAAAGGTAAACCATTAGTAACTTTTAAATTACCTATCCAATCTATGTATTCTTCTATTTCTTCTTGTGCCATGTCCATGTCAAGATTATTTTTTTCGTAGTAATCAAGTATTTGTAATGCGTTTGTTTTTATAAGAGTCAACATACTAGCTGGCGATACGCTTGCAGACAAACCTCTTTCAACCATAGAATCTACATTAAGCTGTAATTCTTGCAAAGCTAAAAATTCTCCCTGCGAAAGACCATTATTTTTACGTCTATCTTCTTCTGTGTAATTATCGTCTATTAAATTTAATTCAATACTGTCATTGAAATTATCTATACTAAACCAAGAATTAATAACTGAATTATTAAATAATAAATTAGCTTGTTCTATTTTTGCTTCTGCAAGTTTTGTTTCTTGGTCACGATATACTTTAGCTAAAGCAAGATTTTGTTTTGGTAATAAATGATTAGTAACTAACTCTGGTCTAATACCTCTTGTATTTACTAATGAAGTTTCTTGAAACTCATTAACAGCACCTTGAAATTCTTTTGAATTAATATCAAATTGAGATAAAGGTTGCTTTACTACTGTGCCATCAGGCAACTCTACATCTACCATATATTCACTAAAAAACTTTTTAGTTTTTGCTTCTGACGCATTACCTAAATTAATTGCTAATTGTTTTTCTATCCCATACTGCATATACATATTTCCACCAACAAAATTTCTAGCAAATCTTTTACCTTCTTTTTCTTCTAATTCTTTTTTAAATTTATCTATTTGTGCTGGACTAGATTGTAAAACTTCTAACTGTCCAGCTTGAATACCTTTCTGTTTTTCTTCTTGAATTACATTACCTAAATATTTTTGTAAGACAGGATTTACAGTAGATAACGATTGTGCTAAATCCATTAGACCAGTTTTAGGTAAAACAGTTACAGGTTCAACAAAAGTATTTACAGGTCTTCTAAAACTCTCCCCTGCTGTACTTTGAAATTGTGTAGTGCCTACTTGTAAAACCATAATTAAGGAAGTGCGTTAAGGTACATACCAACACCTTGAGTACCAATATTTAATAATGTTTGACCTAAAGTTGGAATAGCATTATAAGCTTCATTAATATTACTTTGTAGTTGATTTCTTCTGCTTTCAAACTGTGATTCTGTTGCTTGAACATTAAACAAATATTGTCTTTTCATTGACTCTAAACTTTGATTTATTTTCTCTCTATAATTAGCAGCTTGTCTTTCTTGATTCTTCAATAATAATCCTACAGTTGTACCTGCTTGCTCTGATGCTACTATAGCTCTATTAGCTTGCAAAGCATCAATAGTTTTTGCAAATTTATCTTGTGCAGCAAATTTTTCTTCTTCTGCTTTCTTTTCTGAAAGAGCTAATTGTTGTTGTCTTTTATCTCTTTCTGCTGATTGGTTAGCTAATAGTGCTTGGTTATATGTTTGATCTGCTCTTTGTTTTGCAGCAGCCCTACCTGCAAAAGCGTTAGCTGCTGTAAGACCTAAACCTATATTAAACGCTGACGCAGCAGACAGCCCAAAAAGTCCACTACCTGCTGTTGTACTTAAACCTAAAGCAGCACCAACACACATCTAGGCAATCCTCAGAAATTCGTAGAAAGGTTTTTTTTGATAACCATAACTCTCATGTAGCTTTACAAATGTAAACCCAAGAGCTTTTAACCATTTTATAGCAGAAGTGTTTTCTGCATATACATAATTATAAAGTATTTTATAAGACTCAAGTAGATTATCAACCCATTTTCTGCCTTGTCTTATTAATTGTATTCTATATTTTTTATTATCAAACAATTCATCTGTAGCAACGCACCATATACAACCATCTTTCTGTACTCCACATAGACCTATAGGTTGTCCATCATCATCAGCAATAGTCATATTAGTCTTACTACCCAAGAAGGTATAACTAAGAGCATCTTCTGGACTCAAGCCTGTTTGATACAAAGCTTCAATCTTGTCCATGACTCTCATGTTTTCTACTACATATTTAAAATCTTTGAGGTTTGATTTTCTTAAATATCCCACTATATTCTTCTACTCCTTATATGGAATGTACCTTCATATTCTGCACTAGCTAAACGTGTAGGAAGAAATGTATCGTTCTTTATATCTATATCTACCCTATCAGACTTACTCATTATCGGTACTTTAAATGTACCTGTATCTAGGTTTATCTGACCAATGGCAGCAGACGCAGCACCAAGCAAACGACCAGTAAATTTATGGGTACTTGTATCTCTGTTCTCAGGTGTTACTTCTACTTTAAAAAACCCTGCATTTTCGTATTTAATATAAAAATGATGTAGTTGTAATCTTGCTCCTACATACTCAGGCGAA
>ERZ869936.1535-NODE-1535-length-16191-cov-26.897513_pt1 | contig 16191 bp, 39 predicted proteins | sample MGYA00520876_ERZ869936 | MGnify/ENA primary metagenome ERZ869936 (study PRJEB32218, sample SAMN09650985) | biofilter metagenome | isolation source: enrty point of leading RO module | place: Saudi Arabia: Thuwal, RO plant located on Red Sea | collected 2016-02-17...
CGTAGAGGGTTTCAATTTCCTGAGCAGAAAAAATAGTAGAAAGTTTTTTCATTAAATTTTCACAGGCTTTATATACTTTTTTTGCAGTTTTTAAATCTTCATAACCAAAATCATTTTTAAATTCTTCGGATGTAGAATATTCTAAAACTACATGAGCATCCTGTAATATATAATGAATCCAAATCAAAACATCTTTAGAAGAATAATTTTTAACACCTTCTCTATAATCTTTATCAGAGGTGTAAAAAGGAATCGTTACGGATTTTCCTTCATATTTTATTTTTACATTCCACGCATTATGTTTTGTGTCTGTAGAATGATTAGGAAACGAAACACCTGATTTTTTCAGAGTTACCGAAACAGAAAATTTTATCCCTTCTATGTCGTATTTATACTGCATGGGGTATACCAGTTGCGGAAGCAGAGTTACCAGAGGGGTTATTGGAATTGTTACGGTTCATCAGGTAGATTAATCCACCAAATATAACGATACCTAAGGTTACGGCCAAAATTATTTTTGTTGTTGTACTCATATAACTTTTTTCAAATACTGTTTTTGGATATACCCTAATCTGGATTCTTCTTTATATTGGTCGTTTAAATCGTAGTAGCTAACAGTTTTTATTTTCATCCATCCGTTACCCATATCTGCCATTGCTAAAACTTGTTGACCGGGTTTTAGATACCCAAATTTCAAAGGCATTGTGCTACTGGTTGAAATATTTATAAAAACATTTCCAGAGGTATTATTTTTTAATGTATCACCTTCGTAAATAGCACCGGAAGGATTGGTAATTGGGTTTATAGAAGATGGTGGTTTTAAAGGGTTCGGGTTTGGGGGTGGTGGTGTATTGGCTTTTTTAGTTCCTGATTCTGCCGTCGGTGTAGGTTTTTGGAAAACGGTAAAATAAAGTAGAACACCTACAACACACAAAACAAAAAATAAAATAATAAAATTTTTCATACTTTACCTATAGCCCATTTCCTTACATATACGGTAATGGTTCCGTACTTATAAGAATTATAATTATCGTAATAGTCAATAGTTTTTAGTTCTACCCATCCATTACTCATATCTTTTTCAAAACGGGCTAACTGGTTTTTTGCCAAATGTCCTAAAGTACCGTAACCCATAGATTGATAAATAGGAATATTACCGCCAGTAATATTTTTAACCATATCACCTTTTTTCAATTCTGTTACGGGGGGTGTAGGTGTAGGGTTGTTTGGGTTTTGTGGGTTTGTAGGGTTTACAGGGTTTACGGGGTTTGTAGGTGAAACAGGTTCTTCAATTAATGATTTTTGTTTGTTGTAAAATAGGAAATAGTATACCAGTATACCTGCCAGTACTAAAACAAAAATAATTACTATAGAAGAATTTTTCATATTACAAAAATTTTACCGGGTTGTTTCTGCCCCCCCTGAGGGGTTTGCAGGAGAAATTTCTGGGTTATTAGTGTTGGTGGTTTTACCGTTTTTCTTTTTGCGGTGTTTATCCCAAAGAACATAACCGATAATAGCGAGAACAATAAGAACCCCAAAAATGATTAGATAGTTTTTCATGTTAGTAGACCAAAAAGTTTGACAATATCAATTAAACGGAAACCAATTTTATATAAAAAGAAACAGAACGAATAAACACCAAACAAATTACCAATATAAAAAACCACTTTGTAAATGGTTTCTTTGTGAGGTAAATTTTCTGTCATGGTTGCCAGAAAAGGGATTCCCTTAAAGAATCCAATCAGAAAACAGTATACCAGTTCTACAGGTTTCACTTCTTTTTAGATTTTGTTTTTTTGGTGGAAGTTTTTTTGTTTCCCTTTTTTCCTGTTTCGGGTTTGTCTTCTTTTTTCCGGGAAGCAATTATTCTTTGTCTGGCATCTTTTACCAGAGAATTAATTTCCTCAACAGCAGACTGTAAATTTTTTTGTTGTTCTTCTATAGACTGTAAAGCAGATTTTTCTCTTACTTGGTTTACTGGGTCTACATAATGTTCCGGTGAGGATTTTTTTTCTGTTTGTGTTTCAGGGTTTCGGTCTGCTATAGCTTGTTGCAGTTTTTCCCGGAAAATTTGTGCAGGTGTTTTTCTGGTTTCCATTTATTTTTGTTTTTTTGGTTTGTTATTGTTTCGCAAATTTTTTACAATCAGTATTAGGGCTAATGTTCCAGAAGCCATAAAAGAAAATGTAGAAGCAAAAATAGAAACATCTTGTAAAGATAATCCTACAACCATTAATATTAACGGTTTTAACATAGTGTACATAAAGTTATGTATGTATTCTGAACCTTCCATTTGTTTTATGGTATTACTACTTTAACAAACCCTTCACCAGCAGTTTGTGTATAGTATAAATCGCCAATATTTAATCCCCCTACAATGGCAAGGGCATTACTGGCATACTGTGGTAAAGAAGTTCCGGCATTTATAATTCCTGCCTGTAGTGTTAAGGTTCCGGTAACATTCAGGGTATAATATCCAGTACCTAAATAGTCGTAATCGCCTAATACACTATAGGTTTCAACAATTTGTGGAACACCAAGTAGTAACAGGATTCTGTTAAAATCGTTTTCATGGTTTGTAGAACAGGCATCCTGATAGTTTTCTACATTAACACCTGATACGGTAAGGGTACGGGTTCCGGCAATATCTTCGGTTACATTGTTAAATCCATCCACAAAATGAATATAACCCCCACCATTTACATTTATAAACCGTTCCCCTGTAATTGTTTCGGTGTAATTGTTTTGATAATTTTTTGCCGTTGCACCAACAATGGTTTGTGTAAATGTACCCTCTATAGTTTCTGTAGTGTTTCCGGTTGCACCATTTACAGTATGGTTATAAAGTCCATCAAAGGATAGTGAGGTGTTTACCTTAATAATCCTATCGCCTAAACTGTTTTGGGTAAAAGAACCCTCAGCATATTCGCTTGTATTACCAGAAGCGGCAGTAATAGTTTTGGTGTATTTACCTGCATTTACATTTATGTTTACATTATCTGTAAATGTTTGTGTATATGCACCGCCAATACTTTCCGTAACGGTGTTAAATCCGGCATGGATAGATTGACTGTAAAGTTGCTCACCGGGGGCTGTAGATTTTACTACTACAATCCTACTTCCGTCTACATATTCAAAATATGTACCCCCTACAGATACATTTTTTCCACCTACCAAAGTTTCTGTAGAAGAACCTTCACCAGCAGATATTTCTTTGTAATAGTTTGAGGAACCAATATCCAGAATATAAGTACCACTATATGTTTCTGTAACGGTTCCGGCAATGGTAACAGTAGTATTGCCTGTAGCAGAATCAATACTACGGTTATATTTGTCGGTGTTTACTGTTTCTTCAAAATCCCCAGAGGTCGTAACGGTTCTGGTTCCGGTAACGGATTGGATAATGTTTCCAACAATTTTATTTATTGAAACTATAGATACTTGTTTAGTCATGGAATCATTTGAATCCACTACAACAAAATAGTCTGTAGGTTGTACTTGATTTATTAAGGCATAATCTCCGTATTTAGGCATGGTATTTTTATTTTAACAGTTTGCTTGTAATACTAAATCATTTTGTGCAATCAAATCCGAACCCACTTGGTCTTGCAAGTCGCATTCACATAAACAGGCTGCCAAATTTTCTATAGCTAACCAAAGTTTGTAAATGTCATAACTTTTTATATTTGGGATTGGTTCGGGCATTACGCTAAAGTATTTACAATTCTGGGTGTAATTCCGACAATAGAATTTTCATACATTAATTGTTTTTCTGGCATCGTAGAAAACCAGTTACCGGGTCTACGGGTTTGAAGCCAGAAAGCTAATGTAAGCATAGAACCTTCGATTGTTGGAAATATTAAAAACGGTTTTATAATTCCAGTAACATTTTCAGGGGTTGTATAAATTCCCATCGGTTTGTATTTTGGGTTTGCATCCCAAAAAGATTTTAAAGAAGTCCATCCGTAAGGATAGGATTTTGGCACTTTTTTACCTTCGGAATTTGTAACCATTACCGCTTCCATTCCGGGGGCATTGGTATTTTTAAATCCACCACTTTGAAAATGTCTGGTTTCCCATCGGAAAATCTTTTCAACATTTATAGCCGTTTCTTTTCCGTACATATCCTTAACTTTTTGAAGTGCAGATTTTATACTGGCTTCTGTAGCAGGTACAAAAGAAACATTTTCAGAACCCGGAAATTTTTTAGTGTTTCTTTTTCTCATTATGTACTGGTATAATAAAATTGTACCAATTATCAGGCTAATGAATACTAAAACCAAAAGAATGTATATCAGTTCCCGGTTTTTATTTATCCATGTTTTCACCTGCTTTTAAGAATTTCCGATTTTTAAAATACAAATATACCACAAAAAATACTAAAAGGATTCCGATTAAAAAAGGAATCCAGATATATTTTTTCACGCTAAAAGTTTTTCCAGTTCCTTAATTGATTTACCCTTAAAACTTGCATCGGTCATGCCGGGGAATTTCTTTTTTATTTCTTCAATCAGTTTTTTTCTTTTTCTCATACGGAAAAAGAATACAATACCAATTATAAGTATTAAGGCTATTACACCAAAAATTATAATGTTTGTCCAGTCAGTTTTTCCAGTTTGTGTACTCATTTTTTAACGGATATTTAATTTTGATATTTTTCTCAGTACAGTATCTTTAACGGTAGACCACCAAATGTTACCAGATTCATTTTCTACCCAAACTTTAAAACTTTGCCTGGAAGATTGTTGATACCTTAAATTAAATTCGTTATTTACCCGAATAAAATCGGTATCAGAATAGGACAACAATCTTTGCCAAGGTTCCAAATTATGACCGAAGAAATTTAGCCCCTTCATATCGTTATATAATTCTCCTGCCAAAGAACGGATTTCAGATTCTGAAACAGAAGAAGAACCGGAAACGGGGTCTGTTACGGGGTTTGAAATGTTAATGCCACCTTGTTGTTTTCCTTTGGATTTACCGGAAAAGTATACCCAAACCATTATAATAATTAGAAGTAAAACACCACCAATTATTAACCAACCTGTAGTTGTTATTTTGGGTATTTGCATGGGTAAAAATGTTTTATCCAAACAGGTGTAAACCACTCAGGTTTAGACCTGCCAGTAAACCACTTAGTCCGGTATTACTTGTTGAAGTAGTAGTAGTTTGGGTTGTAACTTGCTTGTCAGCAGATTTACGGAAAACCATGAAGGCAATTACACCAAGTACTATTACTACCAGTAATACTACTACAATTATAATTTTGTTTTTCTTTTCCATTGGTTTACTTTTCTAAATATCCGTAATTAACTGCCATAGCAACGGCAGTACTAACAATTACCTGTTCCAAAGGAATCCCGGTTTGTTTACTGTAGGTTTTCACCATTCTGAATTGTTCTCTGTCGTAAATAATTTCTTTTACAGCAGACAAAATAATGGGTTCCACTTTTGTGGGTTCTGCATACTTCCGGGATTCTACAGAAATATTTTTCTTTATTTCAGTCCACGATACTTGAGGAATGAAAAGAAAATAAAGTACTGCCAGTACAAGAAGTACAAACAGTATCAGTATAATGGTTTTAACGGTTCTACTCATTGGTTAAACAGTTTTACAGAAATTAAAATAATGGCAATCGTAACAACAAGGCAGAAAGCTAACAGGGTATATTGCATATACTTAAAACCTGTAGTAGCTTCATCTATACTTTTTGTTACTGAATCTATCATGGTTAAGTAGTCGAACCTTTTTTAGGTTTAAAAACAAATACCAATACAACCACAATTATCAAAACCAAAACAATTCCGGCTATTATCATGCCTGTATTTGTTTTCGGTGTTTCTGTTACGGTTGTGGTAGTAGTATCAGATTTTGGCCCCCCAACAAGGTTTTGAAAAAAATCTCCGAATTTGCTCATTGGAATCGTATTAAAAATTTATATTCGCCGTTGAAATTTTTGATAATATGCCTGTCTGCAAGTTTGGCAATTACATTGGGGTTTGTAGTCCAATTTTTTGCCCCCATATTCACCACAAAATTTTCTACAATATCGTTTAATGGTGAATAGTCTTTTTTTGCGTTTAGCATATTAAGTTCCGCTAACAATCGTACAGGGTTTGGGGTAAAACTCATACCCCTTCCAATTTCCTGAGGTGTAGAAGAACGGTGTAAAAGTTTGTGTACCTGTGCAGGGTCGTTATTTACCATGTACACAAAAAAAGATTCTGGGTCATTACCGATTATTACCGCTAAATCATCGAATGTAATAGGTTCTTGCGTGTTTTTCTTTTGCAAAACCTTTGCCAATGCTTCATTCATGGTGAAAAAATTTAGTCTACAAAATAAAACCCTTCCCGGAAAAAATTTGACAAAAACCGGGAAGGGATTACATTGGAGAAATTAAACCAGAGGTTTGTTAAGAATAACCAGAGTAACGGTATTACCTACAGGGATTCCGTAGGAAAATTGGCATAGAGCGTTAAGGTAAAAAATACCGTCCAAAGTCATAGTGCCAGTAAGGTATTGGGTATTTCTTTTTCCGGCAGGCAGTACAAACCCCTTAGGAATTTGTCGGTTTCCAACAAGATTACCCATTAACCAAGTAGGTTGGGCAACTGCTAAACCTGCCGGATTTTCTGCACCTGTAGAGGTTGTAATGTATTCCAGAGTGAACCCATAACATTTAATTCCATTTTGAAATGATAGTGCTTTAGCAAGGTTGTTATATCCATTACCAGCCCATCCATCACCGTAAGTATTGGTAATAGTACCTGCACCGGAACCGTTATTCGTGGGTGTTTCGTTAAAAATATCTTCGTTCAAAAAATATGCAGTTTGTGTCAAGGCACCACCACCGGAAGCGGAAGTAATAACCTGTGTCATGGAAGGAACATCAGGGAACATATTCAGTTCACCATCCATTCTTACAATGGATTCCGTAGCAGATTTAATTTCGGTAGCAACAACGGGCAAACCGTTCGAACCCTTACTGTAGGTTTCTACAGGAACGGTGGGGCGAAGTAGTGCCATAGTAGCAATGGAAACACCCCCAAAGGTGTTAAAGAAAATATCGGAAACTACAGATAGGATTCCGATAACAAGGAAACAAAGAAATTTTTTCATGGTTATTAATTTTGGATTTTTGGATTTTCTGTTAATCAGATACCACAAACATCTAAAAGAAATAACCAGTATTAATAAAATTAGGATAAATTAATATAGTAGAATTTATATTCCTGAATCTACAACCATATAGGGTTTTTTCCCCCTCATTACAATTTCATGGGCTTTAAATACCGCTTCCGAACAACCCCCCAGATAGGATTCTCTCACTACGGGGTGGTCTGCCGTAGGGAAAATTACATAGTAGTTTGTATTTCTCATTAGGTCTGGGGGCACAATACCCCAAGCCCAATACATAAAAACCAAATCTACATTTTGTTGTTTAGAATTTCCTAACAAAGTATATTCAGCCTCATCCCTAAATCTTTGTGGTATATACTTTTTACAATCTTCTAAAACTAACAAGGTGTTCCATACCAATTTACTTCGGGCAATATCTAAAACCAGCCCGGGTAAATACTGTATAGGTGTTACCGTTCTGTATATTCCGGGGTTTGTAGATAATTGTGAATATTTTGAAGGGTGTAAAAAAGGTATATGTCTATACTTTACATGGTCTATTTCATCCAATATTAAAGTACTCATACCTTTTTGCAGATAATCTTTTGCCATGCCTTGTTCAAAATCCCCACCAATAATTAATGGTGTTTTTCCCGTACCTCTGGAACCTATTACAGTAAAAATTTTATTTACTGACATTTTTTAGGTTTATGTTTTTTACTACGGTAGCAGATTGTGTTCCCTGTATTCCGGGATTATCATATTTGGAAAAAATTACTGTTTCCACAATTACAGGAACACCAAAAAGAATTTTTAATTTTTGCAAAAAACCAAATTTAGATTTTGTAATTATCCTGTAGGTTTTTCGGTAATTTATTTTTTGCCCGTTTAGTTCTACAATTCGGGGTGGTGTTTTAGGAGAAGATAAAGAAACAGTTTTAGCCATATTAAAAAGTTTTTTGGTTTACATAAAAATATCTATAGCCCTATTACTCATAACTTTTACTACTACAGACCAGATAATAAGTGTAGGGTTTAAAGTTTTTCCGGTAGCTCTGGTGTATTCGCTAAACCCTTCTATTAACGCTTGTTCATCTTTTTCATCCAAAGGAATTTTTGCACGAATTTCATTATGTTTTTTTGTTATGGCTAAAAATTTCCGGTTTAAACTTTTTTCCCTGTCTGTAAATTCCTTTTCATCTTTTTCCTGTAGTTCTAAAATCAGATTTTTTTCCGCTTCGGAAAATTTTGAAAGGTATACAACCCTTTCAGTCAAACCAAAAACGGTTTCCATGATTCCACCTACCAAGTAAGCACCCGTTTTCCCAGATGATAAAATCCTTTCTTCCGGTAGTTTTATTTTTTCCGGTTCTACCTCTTTATCCGGTTCCGGGTTTGGATTATTTTCTGGTGGGTCTATAGGATTCTCTGTATACTTTTCACCTTTCGGTATGTAAGTATTGGCAGAAGAATTTTCACCGGGGTTTTTCCTTTCTGTTTGTTCTTTTGTTACATCAGACAAACTTTTGAAAAAGGAACCGAATTTATTATTAGATTCCTTCTGCATATTTTTGGATTAACGGGAAAATTTCTTTAAAGTCATTCATCTTTGCCTCAATTTCTTTTCTCTTAAAAGGATTTATGACATCCATAGCAACGGAAGAAATTATTTTAAAAAATTTCTTCATGTATTGTTCATCTGTTAAACCCTTCTGAAATATTGTAGGGTCTGATTCTCCAATAAACCTTACCAGTTTTTGAATTAATAAGGTTAAATCTTCCTTACATTCATTTGCCGGGGTTTTGTGTAGGTTTTTAGTAATTGTACTAACAACCTGTATGTATTTATTTTCACTCATAATTTTAGACTGTTACAGTAAAACAATATAGAAGTATTAAACAAATCCTCAACAAATTTTTTTGCCCCTTTTTCTCCTGTGAATCCTTTTTTAACCAGTTCCGGTTTTACAGATTCTAAAACTTCTGTAGTTTCATCGGACATAACCACAATAAATTTATTATCGGGTAAATATTTTTCCAGTTCCAGTATAGCCGTTAATTTTTCTGGGCTATCCAATCCCTCAAAAGTTTTATTGAAGTTTTCCCGAAGTTCATCGGTAAGTAATACCTGTACCATTTCCGGGGTTATTTTGTTTTCTTTTGCCATGTGAACAAAAGTTTTAACAATAAATTCCGGTGTAATTTCCGGGGTAGTAGTTTCTACAGGTGTTTCTTCCACAATTTTTTCTACAGGTGTTTCTTCAACATCTACAGTTTTTGGTTTGTGTAATTTTTTGTACCTCTTATCAGGTTTTCCGGTTTTAGTAAGTCCGTTAGGGTTTGCAGTTCCCTTTCTGGGTTTACCATCTTTTCTTTTTTTATTCTGTTTTTTTGCCATAGTCATCTATGTTTAAATCGTTTTTAATTAGACCCCTGAAATAGGAAGTAACAGTAATATTAAGGTTCTTACAATGTTTTTTCACAGCCAAATACATACCTTCCGAAGTTGCAAAAATAAAAGGTGTATTCATTACACTACCTTTGCTAAAATTTTTTCCTTTGGGTTTGTACTTTGCCATTATTTGTTGTTTTTAATAACATCCCGTATTGTGGTATTCTCATATCCAGCCAGAATAATATCCATAACTTGTTTAGGGAATTTATGAAAAGAATATTTTTTAAGATAGTCCAGATAGGAATTCATACTGGTTTCGTCCACAAAAGTTGCTATAATAAAACCGTTAGCACAAACCATATACCTTTGGTAAATTGCATTTACATCTGTATCTGTTACATTTTCTACAATGTATTCTACACGAATCTGGGGGAATTTTTTTAGCTTGTGTACGGACATAATACAAATGTATATTAGAGAAATGTAATACAGAAAAAAATACAGGTAAATTTTTATATAAAGTTTTTCAATTACATTTCAACAAATTTCTACGGTGAAAAATAATACAAACTTTATCCCGTAACAAAATATAACTTAACTGACATCCTAAACCGTCTGCAAGTATTCTCAAATCCTCATTAAACCCCGGTGTAGTAAAATAGGTAGTTCTACAATAAGTTAATGTAACATACCCGTTTTTTTGGAATTCGTTTTTTACAATATTAAATATTGGATAGCTATTCGAAAACATAATTTAAGGGTTTACTGGTTATACATTTTTTTAAAGAATCCCCAAAAGTTAAAAAATCTTTTTCCCAAATTCTTTTCCTGTCAAAATTAAGTTTAAGGGATTTTACATTTTCGTAAATATTGTTTACCTCAGTAAACGCAATACCCTGTACAACCAATTTACCCAAACCCTTTTTTTCTGTAGAAGGGATATTTATATTTTTCTTTTCAGAATTTAACATGGCTAACTGTACCAAATTTTTGTCTGTTTTATAACCTCTAAACTTTGTACCCTCTGGGGTTTGATAAACCCCGGAACCTATTACATACAAAAACCCTGTTTGTTTTTGTTCAAATTTACCTAACTGTTTTTTTGTTGTAACATATTTATTAGGTATAGGTTTGGTACAAAATACGGAATCTGTCATACAACCTATATAGGATTCGCCTAATTGGTTAGCTACTTCAAAAATTAAATTTCTGATTTTGGCAGTAATTAGAGAAGCATAAACAATATTACTTTCTTTGGCATAATTTTCTATTTTTTTGAACATACCAAATTTAGTAGATAATACACCTCTGTTAGATTTTAAAAAATTGTTATCTACATACAACAACCCTTTCAAATCTTCCACCTGTTTATAATCGGTGTTTTTTTGTGCAAACTTCCCGTAAATACTATTTAAAATAATTTTCAAAATATATTTTTCAGATTCATTACCGCCCAACCGTTTTTGGTATAATAAGTTTACAATATCAAAAAATGGTTTTTCACCATCTGTAAAACAATTTAAAACAGAATGTATTTTTGTACAATACTGTTTTACATTCTGCCATGTATAATTATCAAAAACCCCACGAATTTTACCTGTAGGATATACTACCAACATTTTTTCTCTGTAGGTTGCAGGACTTAAATGTAAATCGGGAATATTTAACTCCGCATCCACAAAAAAATATTTTGCCCCAGAATCAATATTTTTCAAAAAAATAGTGTGTACAATGTTTTCCAAATCCATACAGGCATACGGGTAGGCAGAACAAATATCATACTGGTAACTGTTTTTAAAATACCCTTTCTGCACAAATTCAATTCTACCACCAAAATAAGATTTTCCAACAAATTCCTGTGCCTTACTATCAGATAAACTATCATAGTTCACACCCTGTTTTTTCAAATACTGTTTTGCTAAATACCCACAGGAATAAAATTTATAAACATTCAAACCACAGTCCAAAATCATTTCATCCAGTTTACGGGCTAATTCGTAAGTTAATTCGGCATCCCTTATACAGTAATTAGCAATTTGTTTTTTGTTTTGTAGATAATACTTATACATATCCTTCAAAACTTTTTTGCCTCCAATATCTATTTTGTTTTCTCCTAAAAACTTTTCGGAAGCATTATCCAAACTCATGTTATAATACTGCATAAGTTCGTAAAAAAAGATTCTGTTACCCTTATAAGTAACACCCAAAAACTTTTTTGGGATATATTGAAAATCGAATTTTTTATAGGTTAGTTCTTTTTTCAAATACAATTCTTGCAAAAAATCCGTTTTAAAATATTTAAACAAGGCTAAAACATCATAGTCCAGATTATACCCCCACCCTGTATTACCGTATTTGTATTCTGTACACTCTTTAAAAAATCTTAAAACATCGGATTCGTTTTTTATTTCCCTACAAAAAGAACCAAAATCACCGGAACCTGCCAGAAGAAAAGCCCTACCCTGTTTGGTTTCTGTATCAAACGCAAAATGTTTTTTTGTTTTCATCGTATAGAACTATCAAATGTATTTATATTAACAGTAACAAAACTTCAGGGTGTAATTTTTACTACACCCTTTTTACATTCAGTAAAATATATTTCCCGTAACTTTACAACCCTTTTTAAAACTTTTAAAACCATGTAGGATTTACCGTCAAAAGTATAAATATTACCTATCCGAATTTTACTATGTTTTTTAGCCATAATAAAACTGATTTATAAATTTGAATAACTGTTTTTTCTTTTGTTTTTTTAACAGGAAATGTTTTGCCTGTTCCAAACTCTTATATTTTTTAGGGTTTCGATTCATTAAATTTTGTGACATTTTTGTAATAATAGATTTATACACAATTTTCTGAACCATTTTACCCTTAATAATCTTACCAGTTTTTAAATCTTTCCATTTTTTAGATTTAATACCTCCAACTTTTTTTATCCGGTTTTGTTTTTTTCCGGTGTAAATTTCTGCCCGTTCCCGTAATTCCTTTGGTGTTGTTTTACCCCTACTATAATGTCTTAATACAGTATCAATTTTTTTGTTCCATTTTTTCGTTCCCTTTTTATACTTCCGTAAAAGTTTTGATAGTTCGGTTTTTACCTTTTTATCTTTGGGAATAAAAAGGGAAGGGGTTTTTTTCCCCTTCCTTTTAGTACCACTTACAATTTTCCGGGGTGTTTTTTTCCTGACTGGTTTTACAGCTACGGAAACCCGTTTTTTTGTTGGTGTGTTTTTCTGTGTTTTCCTTTTTGACATTTTTTACTTTGCTTCAAAAATATCGAAGTGAGAAAACTTCTTTTTTCCTGTTCCCTTAGTACCTTTGTACACTATCATTAATAGCGTACCTTTTTTACAGTCTTTTAAATATTCTGAAACTGCATGATAATCCCCAATAGAAACGGTTTCCCCGGTAGACTTTTCTACAAACTCATGGTTTACAAAGGTTTTTTTACCGTTTTTGGTGGATTTAGTACCCTGAAATTCCCCAATGAATGTTCGTTCTTCCTCTGGGGTTTCCGTATTGAATTTCCGAAATTTGGAATCTGTAGATTTTACTTTGGTAAATTCTACACCATCCACCGTTACCGTTTTACCGGAAGGTGTTTTTTTTGGTTCTGACTTTTTTGATTTAGCCATTTTTTTGTTGTTTAAATTTCCCTACTTGGTTAAGGCTTCGGGATTCCTTTTTTTCTTTAAATGGAGAATCTAAATTATAACTTTTAGCCCATTCATGTATCCTTTTTTTGTGTTTTTTTATCCACAAAATTTTTTCGTTTTCTGTAAACCATGAAGGGAATAAATAGGTTATTTTTTTGGATTCAATCCTAAATAAAACACCTGATATTAGCACCTCAGACATTTATGTTACGGTTTAAATTGGATTAATTCATATAAAAACCTATTAAACATATTTTCATTATCTATTTTCCCATCGTAAATAAATTTTTTGTAGATAGAATAATCCCCTACAGTCAGCGGTGTAAATTCTATTACATACATACCCCCATTATGGTATATTTTAAAGTGAGTATCAGCCGGAAAATTTCTTCTGTTTTCCTGTAAAAAATAATACATGGATTCTTTTGAAGAAAATAATAAACATTCAAAACTTACTGTTTGCATAATCTGTATTTTATTTTTTTAAACCTAATTTCAGCATCCCTTCTTAACATATAGTAGTCATATGCTTCTATTTTTCTACCCTTTTCTAAAAGGTCTGATTCTGCATACCTCAATTTGGCAATTAAAGAGGGTAAATGTTTGTATGAAAGGATTAATATATCCTTTGTAATTATATTTACAGGTCTGCACATAAAACTATTTTTCGGAATCTAAATACTTTTCTATAGCCGTATTAATCACATGGTTCATACTCAAATTTTTAACTTTTGAGTAATTAACCAATTTACGGTACAGTTCATAATTCCAAAAACGGAATAGTAAATGTACTTTTTTTGTTTTTGTAGACATGGTTTTTAGTTTATTGTTGGTGGTGTTTGGTTTATATCAGGGTTTGGTTTTTCTTTTTACACTAACTTCCATTAGGTGTGGATTTTTTTCTGCATAGTCTAAAAGCATTGCAGAAATACTATGCAAAAATACAATTCTACTTTCTTCCTGATATAAACCCACTTCCATTAAGGGTTCCAACCCTTCCGGTTGAACATACAGGGAAAAGTTTATCTGGTTTTCTACACAAAAATTTTGTAAGTCTTTAAACTTTGATAAAAGTTCTGCTAACATTTTTTTGGTTTCTTCAGAGAAATTTTCGTAGGTAGGATTTTTCATTTTTTTAGGTTTTAGTTACTTAATAATATTAAGATTTTTTGCGTACCCGAATAATAGTTTTTCAAACAATTCAGAATCTGAAATACCATTATGTTTTTGTTTTACTTTCTCCAAAACATCTTTGAAGTTTTGAGAAGTTCGGAACCCTACCCATTTATCCTTATTTTCCAAATTAGGAATTTCAATAGAAAAAATATCCTTGGGTTTTTGGATTTTGGGTTTAACCGTTTTTGGTGTTTTCCTTTTTTTCATCGGTGTATTTTTTGAGTTAATATTCTTCATTAATACAGGCACAGAGTAAAATTAAATTTTGTCTTAACTCTGTATATAAAAAATCTAAACCTGTTTCGTGGGGTTCTAAATCTGCACTCCAATAAATACTACATTTTCCCTCTATGAACATAGTTGCATAATCATTACTTTCTGGATTAACAAGACTAAAAATATAGTCAATAATATGGGAATTTATGCGGTTACGCAGATAAATTATTTCCATACACAAACCATTGGTTAAACCATTTTCTAAAAGGTAGAAATGTAAATCTAAAAACGGGGTTTCAATTTTCTTTCTTTTCATTTCTGGTAATTTTTCTGAATGTATTTTTTTACTTTTTTGGATAATGTTTTTAGGGTTCCCCTACCTATTACAGTTTCCCAGTATCTTACCATTTCATCAGCATAACAAATATGGAATTTGGGTTCTCCGTTTACCATGATAAATAACACCATGTATTCAGATTTATACTTTTCCTGTTGTTCTGTTAATACATTTACAATTTCTTCCACCCCGTAACTTTTTTGGGTTATATGTTTAGCCATTTTCAGTTTTCGTTTTTGTGGTTTCAATTATTTCTAACATTAGTTCCATTTCTTCTTTTAAGGTTGTATCAGGTCTGCTTTCAATCCTATGTTTTACTACCCTTTCAATCCTGTTTATGGTTTCGGAATCTAACAATAGAAGTATAAACTGCATACCTTCTTTTATGTACAATTTTTTTAGTTCTTCCATACCTCAAATTTTTATGTTACCGTATTTTTTGTAATTTGAAATCACTTCACGCCGTAAAATTTCTCTTGCCTGATTTTCTGTATAAAAAAAGCTACTTTTATCCGAAGGCAGTAAATATTCTCTTGCGTTCCACCTTTCTGTAGCAAACCCCGGTGTTACTTTTGCTGTTATTAAATTACCCCGGTAATATACCTGCCCTAAAACTTCCTTTTGTGTTATTAGAATAAATAACATTCTGTTTTGTGTTATTCTCATTCTGATAAAATTTTAATAATCATTTTTCTGGTTATTACTTGGTATTCGTTCAGTAATTCGCTTTTTACTTTTTCGTGAAAATGAACAGAATAGTGTAACTCATCTATTTTTACAAGTATGTAAGTTTTGTTTTTTTGAGAATCGTTTACAAAACCCGTATACTTTTTTAAATTGTTGCTTTTTCTTCCTTCACTCTTTTTTTCAAAACTTCACCCCTTATTATGTTTATAAAAACATACGGGGTTATACAACTATTTTTATTGTTACCAATAATATCTATAGCCCTAAGTGCCCCACAAAAAAATTCTGCTTGTAAATCCAGATATTTTTTACTCCCCTTTTTAACACCTGCATTATACATTCGTTCCTGAAATGTTTCTAACAAAGAATTGTAAACATCATCTGTTAATACGATATTAACCCCTGTATATTTTTCTGTTTTGTTTTTGTCGTTTTTCATTTTTTTAGTTTTTAGTTTTTGTTTTTTCTCTGTTTTTCAATACACTAATATACATAATAGTTACAATATAGTATCATGGATATATAAAAATATTCTATTAAATTGACTTTCAGCAAGTTACAAAGGTTTAAAATACCCTAAAAACCTGTAAAAAACAAT